>Ga0326760_1000018_pt1 | contig 103122 bp, 106 predicted proteins | sample GCREP_S_FD_207668 | JGI IMG/M metagenome (GOLD analysis project Ga0326760, IMG submission 207668) | Hot spring sediment microbial communities from Geyser Creek Basin, Yellowstone National Park, WY, United States - GCR.EP_S | ecosystem: Environmental > Aquatic > Thermal springs > Near-boiling... | reverse complement strand
CTATCCTCTAAACCACTCAAAACTAGGCACCGCACCCACATACTAAGAGCTTTTAAAAGAGTTTATTAATCTTGTTGTTAGGGTTTCTACACATTTTCAAGTATTGTCATGCCTAAGGTCATGGAGTCGCTTACTCCAAGGTTTTTAAGACATTCTTTAACATTCTCGCTAAAGTCTATAACTAGTACTTTCTCAAAACTTCAAAGACTTATCCTCAACAATAAGCTCCTTAACAATAACAACCCTCCTATCCGTGTACTCAACATCTACTGCCTCAGCCAAACCCCTATCAACAATAGTCATAGGAGAACCAGCATCGATTAGTGTTGTGAGTTCTGCAAACCTTTTAAACCCTTTGACAACAATCTTCGCCTTAACATGCTCTGTCCAAGTGCCTCCCTTACTAGTGATTCTAGTGCTTATCTTGTTATCGATAACAGTTTTTAGCTGTATTGTGAAGTAGTTCTTGGTGTTGTTATGCGTGAGAGAATTGGGCATATAGTTGAGAGGAGGTTGCCTAGAATTGGAAGGATTTACCCAGTAGAGCTGAGGGTTGAAAGGCGTGGCAGTAAGAATTAGGTTGAGGATTAGGAGCAGAACTACAGGAAGAGAATTGAGAGCTGTTGCATTGGTGAACTCCGGTTTTGAAACTGTCAAGCCTCAGCTGCTAGTCCCGATCAAGGTTGCAGAGCTTCTAGGTCTATGGCCCCAGATTCCCAGAGATTACACAGTTAAGGACTACATGACTGCTGGAGGACCTGCTAGAATGCATGTCCTTGTGGATGAAGTAGAGGTTAGCGTTGATGTTGAGTGCTCAGCAAATCCTGTGATCAGCGATCTAGTTATATCACCTTTCGAAGAAGAGATACTGGTGAGTGATAAGCTTGCTGGAAAGCTTAGAATAGTAGTCTACGACTTTGCTGAAGGCATTTGGAGACTTCAAACAGATCCTGAGGCTGTGAGAAGGAGAAGCGAGGAGAGAGAGACATGGAGTTAGGAATGCAACAGCAAACCGCAAAGCAGACACCACAGCAGATTTCATAAGCTCTCTAGGTTTACACCTCATTATTGTAGAACTTTTCAACAGAAGATTTACTATACAAGAATTCAGTTAGCTAAGTAGTGATTACACTGGTTCTACTACATTCATTGAGTGGAGAGTGTGGATATAGTGTAAAAGTGTCGCTTTCATGTCTATGACATTTCCTCAGCTATGTCCAACTAATATAGTACTAGTATATAGTATTACTAGATACTAGTAATACTATTGCATAGCATAGTCACTAGTTCTGCATGTATCGAGCCCTCTGCAAAACTCTTCACCAACACCTCCATAGATGTAGCGCTAGCAACATGAATACCTGCAATTACCTTGTGCATCGCCATTACCTCTAGCAGTAGCTGTACTACTGTGAATAGCATAGCCATTAACAGTAAGCACCACAGCAATAGTAGCACTACAAACTTTGAGTAGTTGAACTCGCTCACTAGCATCATCTCTATACATAAACCAGTTACTCGAGAACCTCATAAGTATAGACACCACTACAACTAATACCAATCCATACCCCAAGCCCTACAACTTAGAAATGTGAAAGACATTAATGAGATGCTGTATGCCGAGACCCTGCTTCACTAACAATCTTCCTAAGCCTATTCATCAAATCCTCTATCCTCTCCCTAATCTCAGCACCATCACACTCTACATAGATCCTGTAAAGCTCCTGAGAAACAGCATCAAACACAGTATCCACATCATCAACAACCTGCTGAAGATCGTTAAGAACCTTGCTAAACTCGTCGAATAACTCGAACTCCCCATCAAACCTCTTCTGTCTAGCCAAAACCCTAAGCCTCCTAGAAAGCTCCTCACCAAAAACCTCACAGCTATCACCACAATCAACACCAACATCATCAAGAAAAGCATAGAGATGAACAGAATCCTCAACCATATCAGCAACATACTCCAAACAATCAGAACCACCAGTACAATAATCATGAACAGTCCAAGCATTGGTACAAAACCTCAAAACATAATCAACAACAACATCCACAGAACCCAACATTTTATCTGCTCACCACATAGAACAGCCCAACAAAAACAGTATTTAAACCTAGAAAACCCTTACCAAGCTAACCTCTATATTGTTATACCAGTAACAACTCTTCTTACCTCAAGTTCTTCATATAAACATTGCTAAGCTTAGGTATGCAACTTCCTGTATTTGCGTAGATGGAACAGCATTTGCAAAACTCTTAGATATTGTGGAGGTATAGCCTTTGTACCAGGTCTCCGAAGCCTCATGACCTTTAGGTGATTTACCCACTTCTCATAAGCTTTGAATACCTCATTTACAACCTCGTTTAGGATTAGTAGAGCCTTTCACTCCGCATACCTCTTGGACATACCCTTCAAGAATGATAGGCATAAAATGCTGTAATTAATGATGTAAAACCTCAAACGTTATGAATGTTCATGCAACGAGATATGAAGCAAAACATAATTATTATTAAAGCATATTAGACTTAGACCCAATAAGTGAGCTTCATTTAAATTATGTACCATAGCTGATGTTTTTTAGCGTATTCAGATTGTATTTGTAGTGCTATGCCCCACGGTTTCTTTATTTTACTTAACATTTGTCTTCTCCATGATTCTTCTTGTCTTATTTTAATTATTTCCAACTCGAACATAAATTTGTTGTGTATGGATAAGTAATGTAGACGTTTTAGTTCTGTCCACATATCTTTAATAGTAATATGAGTTGTTAAAGAGAGTGATATGAGGGGTGGTGCAGGTATACATATATTATCATTTTCCTGAATTATGAATTCTGATTGTATCTTCCTCTTTATGTTGCTCTCAATATGTTGCTCGAGAATAGATGCTGATTGTACCTTTTGTAGCGCTTGTATAATGTTGTGAAACTTTCTACTAACTGTTGCAACAAATTCTTGTATATAATTATGGGGTATACATAAGCCGTAGTGATGCCTTCGTTTTGATGGGTTCATAGCGAGGAATGATTGTTGAACTGAGCTAAATATTGCAAAGGCTTCAAATTCTATATATGGACACGATTCTGAGAATGCCAAGAAGAGTACATCGCATGTACCAGTTTTTACATTAGCTATTGGAAGACTTTTTCCAAATATGAACATGCCTAGCAAGTTCGTAATTATAGCATTACTAGTACCAGTCTTTAAGTAATTAAAGTAATCGTCAAAGGTAGGACATGTATTCTTCAGTAGGAGTATTGGTATCGTAATTTCACGGATTTCGTTACTATATGGATCATACACTAATATGGAAGCGTTGTTAGAGAGGAATCCTGTAAGGGGCGTGCCTAGTACATTGTAATTCTTTACAAATTTAAGCTCTTTTATTATTGCAATTACTGTAGCTGGGGATAAGATGTATTTCCTGTATTGCCCATTTTTCGTTATAATGGCATATGTTATATATGAGAGAGGAGAAGGTATGATGAAGCCGTTCTTATAGAAAGGTCTTATCAACGCTAGAAACAGATGCGTTAAGGTTTGATGCTCTACCAATGTCTTATTCTGTACTTTACCTTTAGTAATGAACGAACCTAGAAGTTCATCAGCTATTTGAGCACCCTTATACTGTCTCAATAACTCATGGATGATAAACGAGCTCGACGCACTTAAGGTACCTTGCCCAGAGTATCTTACACCCCTTATGGCTAGAACTTCTAGAAGCAATAAAATGAAGCATGTGTATTCAACACTCGATATATTACTGCGATGTTTAATAAGAAGATAATCGAGTGTTAAAGTAACGCCAGGAAAGACCTGCAAACCTATTATGGGATCTTCATCTGATGCTTGGTACTCAAGAATTTCGTCAAGTTTTTTCACAGAACTAACAATATCATTGACAAGAGCAGAAATATCAACTGATGCATTAGCCGGAGAAGAAGTGCTTCTCTGCATAAAAGTTCCCATATTGTGAGAATAGCTCTAAGAGCTATATAAGTTTTCTTGATGAGATAATAAACAGCATAATTAGGTTTAGCTCTATATCATCACGTAATGATGATGCCCATAGAATTAAAAGACACGAACATTTATAAACTGTATCGAGGAGTTATCTAGTGTGAGACTCAGGTGGTAATGTGGGTATAAAGGTTCTGGCTCGTAAATTAAGTTATTGCCCTCATTTTAAACCAAGGCCTTTATTCACCTCTTATCCTACAAGAAAGCATGATGAATTTAAGGAATATGTGAAAGATCTAATGGAGAAAAGATTTAATGTTAAATGCGAAACAGAGTTTGAAATCAAATTAGCTAATGATGAAAGGGGCTTCATAGATATTGTATGTCAAGGAGAGGATACTCTCATAATTGCTGAAGTTAAGTCGTATGGGCTTGCAAGAGCTGATACAATAATGAGTGATTTGATGCAGTTGCTTCTTTATGCCTATTCATATTCATATGTATGTGAAGTAAGTGAAAAGAGAAATTTGCGTCTCTACTTGGTATATAAAGACCTTGAAAACAGACCTCTACTTATAGAGATCGGCAAAAGTATCTTAAAAAATGAAATTGAGGTTGATGTAGGTAGGAACAATTCGATAAGATTAAATGAATACAGATTTGTAAGTCCTTTATGCGTGTTTTGCGATGCTAACTGCCCTTTCAAGAGCATCTAAACTTGGTTGAATTATATGAGTCAAGTATTAAATATTGATGTTGCGTCTCTTTATCATGAAATTTTGATTAATGAAATTGCTTTAATGAGATCCAATACTATTGTTGATATGGGTATTAATTCAGGAGATGCAATTGTATACGTATCACCATTGCTGCATCAACCTAATACAACACGAGGCTTAGATTACTTGCTCCTTATCTTTACATTACTCAATGGTGCCCGAAGGCTTGTATGTGGTTATAATATATTAAGACCTGTTGACTCCTCAAATATTACCCCTGACTGCATAGATAAAGTTAAGGCAAAGCTTAAGGAAATACTCTACACATTAACACATGGAAATAAAGATCTCGAGCCCTTAACTACAATCAATGAATCTCTTGAAGCAATACTAGCAAAAATTGTTATTACAATGCTTTACTACGGCTTAATACTTCTTGATGTACGTGACGAAGCAAGTGATGCTTTAAGCCCATTAAAAATTTACTACAAACTACAAAATAATGCACAAATTAATGACTACGTCGAGTTCCATGCCGAAGATACGAAGACATTATACGAGCTTAAGGTTTACCCTGAAGTAGCTCACTACTTCAAGAAATTTGGAATAGATATACCTAAAGCCTTAGAAACATTCAAGAAAATCTTTGAGCAGATCACAAATGTGCAGTTGAATGAAGATCTATCTCTATACAAAATCCAGTTTAAGACTTTGCATGGCATGCTATTTAAGAGCACGGCCTACGCTTCAGCATTGCCTGAACACCCTGCCACGTTGGAAGCAAATGTTTTACCATTTGTTATAGAACCTTTACCTTCTCCTACCAGTTCCAGAGAACTAGAAGACATTAAGAAACAAGAAGAGGAGCTCATTAAAGTTTCTCAGCAATGTATAAGTGAGGAAGCATTAAGGATTGTTATTAATGCACTCGCTAATGTTTTAAATAATAGTCCTTTGACAAGGTACCAGTTCCTATACTTAAAGAAAATGTTTGAAGTTTGTGCAAACGAAGTTGTATCTGGGGGTTCTGGAAGAGTACTAGCAGCAATAACTTCGCCAACAGGTACAGGCAAAACATACATCTTCTTACTATATGCTCTAAGCAAATTGGTTGATGCTAAGATACGAAAGAAGGGTAAGAAACCACGAGTATTAATACTCTATCCTAGAAAGGCTCTGGCTAGGGATCAGTTAAGCAAGATAATAGAGCTAGTGTATCATATCAATAACGAGCTGAAATCAAGGAAGTTAGATGTGATCCGTATAGGAATATTTGATGGTGATAGCCTTACTAAGAGTAGTGGAGGAACAATTGTAGAGGCATTAAGGGGTTTAATATTAGCTGGTGAGAGGCTCTGTCACGCAATTGTGAATAACAAGTATGTAGTATTCACAACAAGCAATAATAATTGTGATATAAATACAAAGAACCGCAACGTGGAATGGCTTTATGATATTCATGGTGAGAGTGTTTTAGAGAAGGTTGATATTTTAATATCGAATCACTCAATGCTAACAAAGCTTATCTTTGACAATTTTGGGAAGACCTCTAGCTCAGGATTTATGAGCTTTATTAAAGATCTTGAAATACTAATTTTAGATGAAGCTCATCTATACCTTGACGAAAGATTACTTGAAATAGTGGCACCAACACTACTAAAAATGTTTTTCCTTAGAGACAAAATTAATGGATTCAATTCCAAGGATCTTAATGAACTAGCTAAAAACCTTAATATGGACATAATAGTTTCAAGTGCCACACTCACGGATTCAAGCATTATCACAAAAACTGTTAATGGCTCTACATACAAGATGAGTACTGATTTCCTCATAGGATTCTTTAAGATTAGGCCAAGAAGACCTATAACTGCTCTACCTCAGGCTCTTGAAGACTTTCTACGAAAGCTCTTAATAGATAATATATACAATAGCTTTGCACATAGAAATGCTATCATATACTACGATTACGATGCTGTACTCGCAGAAAACTTAGATAATGGGATTTGGCGCGGACCATTCAAGATTAGAGTAGGGCTTGTAACCCATCCCTATCCACATAAAGAGTCTTGGACAAGCCTTACAGAATCATTAATCGCAGTTATACACTTCATAAATGCCATCAGATCACGCATAGCTGAGGCTAAAGGAATCCAAGCATTAACTTTCGTAGACATGAAGAGCACGCTAAAGGATGTATTTAGGCTGTTCATAGAGAGGCAAATACTAGAAGCTCAAGACCATGCAGATAGAGTTCTATTAACAGGTTCCTTTATATATGATAAGTTAAGCAAGATAGAAGGAAAAGCAAAAAAGAGGGATTACGCTGAAAAAGCAATTATAGAATATATAAATCTAAGAACAGGAGCAAGTAATGTTAAGGCTTTTGATCTCATCTATCAAGATCCTCGTCTCAAGAACTTCAATGCTTTAGTGTTTTACATAACTCCTCAGGATTTGAAGCAGCTGCTCCGTACAGTCAAAAGCTACGACGACTTAATTAATACTATCAAAACTCTTAAACTTTATAAAAATATAGATTCATTAATTAATTCCTTAAATGAGTTTGCTTCGCAAGCCTATAAAGCATTAGCAAAAGGATGGAGTGGTTATAGGAACCTGTTAAATGAATTGACCAGTAAGTATAAAGATATGACAACAATACTTATACATCATGGTGATTTAGGACCTGAGGAACGAAGCATTATTGAATCCTGTATGAAGAAGGAAAGAGAACCAATACCTTTAATAGTTATGTCTACGTCAACACTTGAAATAGGTGTTGACATAAAAGATTTGGCTGTAATTGTTCAATTCTCCTCATATCCTCACGCATCAGATTTGCTGCAAAGAATTGGTAGAAGCGGAAGAGATATTTCATCATTCTTAGTATCAACACTTATACTAGTGCTTAGAAATACTGGAGAGGACATAAGGTATGTTATTGATCAGGAAGTAGTAGAGTATGTGTACAATCTTGAGATACCTCGTGTAAGAGATGTTATTAGGGATAGGGAAGCTATTGTTAGAAGCTTAACATATCCACTTCTTGCGGCTGCAAATCAAAATAATGCAACATTAAATGATAGGATAAAGGAGTTGTTGGCATTGGTAGAGAATAGCATAGGAGCAGGGTATAATGATTTATACGAACAATGGCATGAGACAGTATCTGGAACTGTTCCTCCAACATCATCAAATATTAATATAGGCGACATTGTGTCAACATTAAAGAAGTTGTGGAAACCTATAAGAGACAAAACCACTGTTATCGGGATGCTGAAGAGTCGAGGACATAATGAGTTAAGTGAGAGGATTGAGCATATTTATAAGATCTTGGATGCCTTGTCTAAGAAAAATGCACCTCTACTTAATATAACTTTGATAGTTAGCGAATTACAGCATATATATGAGGGTCTACGACATGCATGCAAAGACATCTTGAAATCATCTAAACCTCAATCCAAGCATCTAATAAAGAGAATGTGTAAGCATGCACGTAATATATTATGGGATTGTCTTACTAAGATGATTCAATTGGCTGATCAAAACATAGCTAATCTAAGTAAAAGTATTAGGATACTACAAAAAATTAGTACAAAAAGAATTGTATGGTTACATGTTTCTCCAGGGATTACCAATGCTATTGGCGATGTGCATTCCTCTCTGATAGTATATCCAATTGGTGTTAGTAGAGGTAAAAGAGATATTGAGGTAGAGGCTTCCGAAGCATTAAAGAAAATAAGACCCTTACATACGGGTGAGTAAGGAGGGTGAGTTGTAAATGAGTATTCAGTTTCCATTCTTTGCAGATATAATTAAAGATGGAAAAGCAAGTTACTATTGTGCTGTTACCAAGTATGATGTTAATAATAAGAAATTCGCAATTAGAATTCTTAGTTCAAGTCATATTGATGATATCGTGTATTCGCCTATCGCTCATCCGGATTCTATAACTATTAGCTTTCTCGATGCGCTTATTTCTAGGTGCAAAGAAGATAAACGAGATGAAGCTAATAGCATAATTGTGGAGCATATAGTACACGAACAAAAGATGGGTAACATCATCAAAAAGGTGCATCTTATAGTATACGAGCAAAGCAATAAAGAGCAACAAAAGCTCTTACTAAGTTATTTGCATGGTTTCGCTAAAAATGATGAAGAGTATAGCATCTTTATAATATCTAATTATGGTTATGAACCTTCTTCTGAATCAAGTAAAAGGCAAGGGTCAGGAACCTCTCAAAGTATAAGAGATGTTAAGGTTGTAGAGATTCGGAGGAAGATTCGTAGAGATGCAGAGAAAGATAGCAAACTTCAATTACCTGATATGGGCAAAAGTGAGGAAAGCATTGAAATCGAGATCAGACAAAGTGATAGAATTCATGTAAAGCTAAGCAAGGTTAGGACCTGGCCTTTAACTTTGCAAATGCCGTTAACAATGGAAATCAGTAAAAGCAAACATAATAGCATTATTTACTCTATAAAGACAAACGTTGTCGAAGGTCTTTTAGGCAGCATAATATTTGTTGACATAGATAAATCAAGATATCAAATTCAAACTATTGTTCCAACACCTTTGCTTTCAGCTACATTCAAACATAACTTGAGGGATGCAATGTTCTATGTAATTCCATCTGCATCTCGTATAGATTCTGGTGCTATAGTAATAAAGCTTGACCTTACAGAGCTCTTCAATAATCTTTATCATTATCTTATTTGTAAGCTATGCAATGTCTCCAATATACAGTTAAAACATGGAGACTTATTTAGAGCACTTTATGTTGCTAAGGATTTTTGCTATGATTTTGATAAGGGAGAGAAGCAACAATGTAACAGTAATATCTATTTAGATGATGAGGCTTTACTTAAAGCTCTAGTCAATAACTTTGTTACTATAGCCCCTAGAACATACTTATTCTCACAATACCTCAAGAGAGCTGATATAGACATTAATGAGCTAAGTAGATGGATTAGGCTTCCACATAGAATTCGTAGAATAGATATTGGCATACCAATAAATATTACTGGTATTCAGAGCATTGATATTCCCATAAATGTCAAGAACATTTACTTTGCGTATGAGATGGTAGCCGATAGGGTGCAGTATCTGAGAAAGTTTTTGCAGCTATACAAACAATTGAAGGACGCTTTGAAGATTGGTGACAACATCGAGCTTCTGCTTATGGCTTTTTCTGAGTATATTGGGGAAAGGGTGGAGAGATACCTCAAAGAAAAAGGCTTGGATGATATAGCTGAAAAGAGGCCTATTGTAGGCATTAATAATATTAATATTATTACTGCGAGAATAGCTATTTTGCTCCTGGAACTGGGTCTACATGGTTTATCTCACTTACTGTTTAAGTATTTTCATACTACAACAAAAATTAGAGGTGAAAGGCTGAGGGAGCTTATTATATTAGGTATAGGTGAAAAAATTGCTGAAGATGCTATGATTAGAGGAAGATACTATATGGATGTTACTATCAACGGTTTTATGTACAGATTAACGTTAAGCAATAATAGAGTGATAGGAGTAGTTATGATTAGTGATACCAAACCTTACACATCATCTCTCTGGGGAAATATTGTAGATAACTTTGATGCTAATAAATTCATTAGCTTCGCATATGAGGTTCTGGGAGTTCCAGAAGATAGATGCTTATCAACATGGAAAGGTCTTAAATCACGATTAAGTCAATATATAGATCTTTATGATAGAAAGGGTCTTATTAGACGTGCTGTAAATACGCTTAGCAATATGTATGGACTTGGAAATCCTGATGACGGAAACATTACAATACCAATACTAGATGCTAGACCAATTATCGAAAAAGATGTAATTACAAATCTTGCTCAACAGCTACAGGAAAACAAGTCGGTGATTAGATCAACTCTTAAACCATATATGGAGGCTCTATATACCATCTCAATGCCATTCTGCTTTGATGGATGTTATAATTGCGTACTTCTTGATAAAGGTTGTGGGAGTAGTCCGCTAATGAAGGAGTGGTCATCATCAAAATCTATGACTAGGTTAATACTTCGTGAATTAGAAAAGCAATTACAGGCAAGTTCAAAAGCGTGACATATTATATAGCTGAGACTTTTATGGAGCTCATATATTTGAAAGCTTTGTAAAAAGGTTCCTAATGATATGAGCTTGGCTAGTACCATTCAACAATTATATAAGGTTTACATGTATCCTGCTAGATTTCCAAGCAAAATTTTTGACATATTCTTTTCTAAGGCCGCTTTAAAGGGCGTTTTCTTTGACCCTTTTGCTGGTAGCGGTAGTCTTGCTATAGCCTGTTATCTTACATGTCGTGATTTTGTTGTATGGGATTTAAATCCAGCAATTCATGTAATTGTTGATGCAGGTATAAAGCTTATAGATGGTGCTAGTATTGGGAAGGTAAAGAATTTGATTGAAGAAGCAACACATTATAGTAGACCATGGCTTCCTGAAGGCGTTGAAATGTGGTGGCCTCAACAGCTTCTTGATGTTATTGGCAGAATTTGGGGTTACTTCAGAGACAATCTTGCACAATTCAATTTAGCTAAAATGATTTTCGATCCTCTTGATGAGCATTGGAGCTTATTTGCTACAGCATCTCTTTATGCATCAAGGAAAGTTAGTTTTACAGATAATAATATACCAAAATGGTATCGATCCAAGTTTAAGAGATGGAAGCTTGAGGGGCTATTATCACTCATTAAGAGCTTTGATGATGCAAGAAGAATTTTTATGCTATATACTGAGAGGAAGTTGAAAACCTTTGCTAAGATTCAAAGCAATGTGGTCAAACCATCGTGTAAACCCAGGATTATGGAAATAGTAGTAGTAGATGCTGTTGCAGCCTCAAGCTATCCTGAGAATGTTGTTGGTGTACTGACTTCTCCTCCATATCTCCAAGCACAAGAGTATATAAGGAGCTTTGACTGGGAGCTTAAACTTCTTGGCATACCACATCACGTTGTCACAACACTTAAACGTTTAGAGATACCGTATAGACCTCCTTCTAATCTAGAGATATTAAGCGAAACCTATAGAGAGCTACTATCTTCTACAGATCCTAAGTTGAGAAGAGTGGTAGAATCCTACTTCACAAATACACTTCTAGTCTTAGAGAAGACCTCTAACAACCTTATACCTGGAGGTGTTATGGGAGTTTTCGTAGGAGATGCAACAGTAAGAGGAAAAATTGTACCAATAATCAAAATATTTAAGGAGCATTTAATGCAAAAACTTGGACTAATTACTATGAAAAATGAAGAAATAGATGATGAAATTAAGAGAAGAAGAATATTCACAAAACGCAGGAAAAACGCTAATCCAAATGGAATTGCAGTCGAACATTTAGTATTCTTTAAAAAACCTTAGTTAGCCCTAAGACATCAATGTTGTGATAGACTTCTACCACTACGAACCTTTATAATATAGCTTTTGTATTTACCTGTTGGATCAACCTGGTACCTGAATCTACCACCACACTTCGGGCATTCGTAGAAGTATACATCCCACCATCTGTACCTCCAAGTCTTCAAAAGCTTGAACCCACCCTCATAACCGCAGTAAGGACACTTAACCATGTTGTTCACCGTTACTAGGTGTAAGAGTGGGGCTCTACTGCTCACTATAGCTCTGTAGAGAATTTATAAACACGCTTTGCATTTAATTGCATTAGTATGCAATTCCATGTTTTGAGAAGTGAGCTTTATATTGGTTTTATAAGTATAATTTGTGGCTTTGTTTAGCTGTAATTGTTTTGGTGGTGTTGTGTTGGGTGATGCTGTTTCTTTGCTTGAGGGGGTTTGAGGAGGGTTACGGATGCTTTTCGTTATGCCTTGATAGCCTATGTTAGCGATTCTGATGTGCCTATGGACGCTATTTACCAGTATGTTGGCAATGGACCTGTTGTTCATGGTGCTAAGGGCTTGTCTATTGCTCAGAGAGTTGATGTTGATTCTCTTAGGCAACACTTTCTTACGGATATTCCTTTGGCTAAGACGTGTTTTGATTTTGATAAGCTTAGGGAGGGTGTTATTAGGCTTAGGAGTGAGTATGTAGAGACTTTCAAGAGCTCTCCAACACTATCCTCTGTAGCGAAGTTTGTGCTATTCTTAGAAAGTTTGCATGGTGAGGGGAGAACTGTTGCTAAGTTGCGAAGTGATGTAGCAGGTCTTGGCTTGAGTGCTTCTGTTGATGAGCTTGTTGCTTACCTAGCTCTGCTCTTCCCAGCTAAGGTCAGGATTCGCTGTAGCGATACAGATGTCTATGGCTACCTTATTCAGAACTTTGATAGGTTGAAGAGCATTTCTTCACATAGTGATGTTGCGAAGGTGTTTCTAGCAACTGTTTCAGAGCTGTGCAAATCTATTGATGAGGCTGTTGTTGAGGTGGTACCCATGTTAAGGTTCTTAAATGTTGCTAAGACGAGGAGGAGCACAAATGTTTTCGAGGTTGCTATAGATGCTTTGAGAAGTGCTGGTGTAGCTGATGCAGAAGACTTTCTGCTAAAAGTTCTTGGAGTGGCTGTAGAGAGCACAGACATGGATACAACGCTATCAATGCTTGCTCAATACAACGATGCTAAGAGAGCTATTCAAAGCTTTTTAGATTCTTTGAAACCTACTATTGAGGCTTATAGAGGTGTGCTGGTAAGCTGTGCTGAGAAGCTCAAATCACTATCATTAGGCGATATTCATACAGTTCTAGGCTCACTACTAATTCTGCTCTCTGCTAGTGATCAAAGGTTTGGTGAAGTCTCAAAGGCTTTCCCATTAGGGCTTGTGTCTAGAGCTAAAGATGTTGTTAAGGATAATGCCTATGTTCTCCTCCTCTGTAGAGTGTTTGGTTCGTCTCTACGATAACACTTTATATTTGGATGTGTAGTTAGGGGTTTCACTGGTGCCTCTGGTGAGTAGGGCAGAGCTATTCTCATTAATTGCTCTTGCCAGTGGGAAGAATGTACTGCTTGTAGGTGCTCCTGGCGTTGGTAAGACTAGGCTTGCTAAGCAACTTGCTGGCGAAGGTATGCCTGCGTATGAGGTTGTTACGTGTAGAGAGGGACTGACCTATGATAGGCTTGTGGCTTTCTATAGTGCGAAGGGTGATAAGGTCTCTTTGGAGCTAGGCCCACTGGCGAGGTCTGTTCTTCGCTACTGGTTATCAATAGCATGGTTATCGATAGCACCTAAGCCTCTGTCTCTACCTGGCTGGATAGTTCTTGACGAGGTTAACAGGGTTAACATAGATGTTGTTCTTGGCGAGATCTTCACGGCTATGGATATGGAGCACAGGATGAGTGTTAAGATCCTTAGCGAAGACCTTCTCAAGACAGCTTTGGACTACCTTGATAGCTCTGTAGAGGTTGTTGCTAAGAGGCTTGGCATTAGCGCTGATAGGGTTAAGGCTGTGGTTAATGACTTGAAGAGATTCTTTGATTGGTTTGGGGGTGTTCCACTGCCATTCTCATACAGATTCATAGCGACTATGAATATCTATGACAGGGCTCAGCTCTATAGACTTGGACACGCATTTGTTAGGAGATTTGCATACATCTACATGTTACCGCCATACGAGAGCTACAGTGTTTCCTGGAGCACGGATCAGGAGAAGGAGCTACTAAGAAACGAAGTTAGTAAGGGTATCTATGCAATGCTAACCAGTATTGATAGTGAGGTTGTTAAGCAGGCTTCTAGGGAGCTCAAGATGAATAAACATGTTGTGGAGATGCACAAGGATATGCCAGCAGAAGTTGCATCACTTCTAACAGGAGTTGATAACCCCACAATCTATATCCCAGGATTTGTAGATCTAGATGCGGAGATCCCAGAGGTTGTGAAGCCTGGTAGCTACTGCGACAAGGCGTTCAAGCTTGTGTCTCACATCTACGGCTTTGCTGAAGAGGTTGGTGTTGAGCTTGGAACCTCGTTGCTCGTGGACGTTGTGAAGATGTGTGTTGTGGCAGGGGTTGCGAGGTACGGCAAGATTGTTTCGGATGCTGAGTTAGCAGACTTCATAGCATCCTCAATAGTTCTTCCACAGCTAGGAGTTATTGCTCCAAGGCTTAGAGCAGAAGCTTTGCTGGGCTCCGAGGACCTGTTGAAGAGGGTTAGGGATATGCGTGAGTATGTGAAGAGTCTTCTAGGAGGTAAAAGCCTTAGCTACAGGGTTCTCCGCGGGTTGGTAGAGTCTTGAGGATCTGCAGGTTTGTGGAAGGCAAATCGCTGAGGATTGGAGATGCTTTGAAGAGCTGTAGCGCAGATGTATCTAGCTATGAGTTGCGGAAAGCCTTAATTGATCTCGGAGATTCTATCCAGAGGTTCAAGCGTAGCTTCTCTAACGCATCGAGAAAGTTGTTCGGTTTTAGGGTAAGGCTAGAGGCTCCAGCACCAAGGGTTCTGGGAGAAACTATCTACACGGGGTTCTGGAGCGGTATCTACGAGTACACACCTTACGGGGATGAGAAGCCTATATACATTGTTATTGAGCCTCGTGTGGAGAGGTACTACGAGATGCTTAGAGATATTCAGGAGACTCTACATAGCTATAGAGACTTTCAGCTACTCATAGAGATCACCCCTGCTGCACACCCATCAATCATGGCTTTAGAGGTTATTAGGAGGTTTCTCTATGAGGTTCAGAATCTTGTTGATAGGGAGCCTAAGTACATAGCTATAAGGGTTTCTGATGGTAGTGGTGAGCACATCGAGGTTCTGATGGGTGCTAGAGGAGCAGAGGTAAAGCCCTATACAGTTAGGAAAACACTTAACGAATCCCTAGCCTTTGTAACAGCTATTGCTTTGAGGAGTGCTGCTAAAGCTGTACAGAGGGTTAGGGATATGGTTAGCGAGGCTGAGAAGCTTGTTGATGGAAGTGCTATCCTAAAAGCTGTTGAGGAGTACATAAACCAGTTGAGCCAGTTCCTCAAACTACTACTAAGCGAGGAGTTCATTGCCTATAGCATCTCCAGGATTGATGTAGTAGATTTTGAGAGAGTAGATCTGGAGAGATACTGGTACATACTATACACATCAAGGCTAGCCTCGCTTGTTGCTCACGGAACTAGAGAATCCTTCGGATCCCTAAGGGTATTCATGCTACCATCAACAAAGATCTACGAGCTATTCGTCTACGCAAACATTGTTAAACAGTTTGGTGATAGGGTTGAGGAGATTCTGGGATCAAGGCTTGCACTAAGGGTCGGTACAGCAAGGCTGTACTTCAATCACTACCCAAAGAGGTTGTCAAGGATTATCAAGAGCTTGACCAAGAGGATCCCCTCACCAGACATGTTCTACACAACAAAAAGCTTATCCGCACCAATAGAGTGCAAGTATAGGTACCTAGATGGGCAGAAGCTTCTGCTTGGGGATGTGGAGAGGCTACTAGGCTACATAGTTGATGCTAGCAAGGACAAGGATCTCACAGCAATTATCGCAGCCTTATCAAAGCCAATAGAAAGTGAGGTTAGAGCCAATATTAATGGGAAGGATGTTAGGATAGTGTTTACAGAGTTTAACCCAGATACAAAGGTAGAGAATATCGCTCCTACCCTAAGATCCTAGGATTGTAGAGTCTACAAAGCATAACCACAAACAGGTTCTCCCTAACAACACTGTTTGCAGCATCAATAACCTTCTTCACAACTTCACCGCCTAGAGAATCAGCAGCCAAAGATACTACAAGTGCTCCTAGAACAAGGTCGGGATCCTGAAGAACAATAGTGATCTTCTCGCTGCATGGAGCTAGAACCTTTACAGCAGGTTCAATCCTCTGCCTAAGCATAGCCAAAGCATCAGCAACAGCAATCCTGACATGCTCAGGAGCATTAGTTAGAACAGCATTAACAACCTCCTTAACATCGTGATCCTTACCCCTAGCAACCCTACCAATAACCCTCAGAAACATAGGTATAGCATCACCACCCACAATCTCGCTAAGAAGCTTCACAACATTTGTAATTGCGTCTTCAGCTACGGTTCCAGACCCTAAACCAATCTGGTTAGGTTTGGATTGAAGAAGACCCTGCAAGAAGTTCTCTACACTCCCAAAACGCTTAACTATCTCCTGCACCCTGCTAGAAGAAACAATTTGATGACCTCTAGGCTTATAACTCTCCTCATATCCAAGCTCCTTAACAAGCCTAGCCATAGGGACAAGGTTCTCAACCCACATAACATCCTTTATAAAGTAGACATACTTCCACTCATCAGAACCCCACAAAGCTCTAGAAAGCTCATCACTATAAATCTTTGCAAAGATCCTACCCCAACAAATAACAGAACCCGAAGAAACATCAACAAAAATAGCTACATACTTCTCAGCATTGCTCCACCACTCTAAGAACCTCCGATCCTTTCTCTCAGGCTCAGAAGAACCCCAAATACGAAACTCAGGAACACCTCCAACAAGAGGCCTAAGCGCATTGACAAGCTTATCAGAAAGCTTTAACTCCTGAGCAATTCTATCAAAACTCCAACTACTCCTCATAGTCCTATCAAAATTCTTCTTCTGAACTTCATTACGCAACGAAAGACCAACAATTAGTATACCCTCAGCACTAGACAAACCCACCACACATCAACAACAGCTATCCGTCTACATCACTAGCCGTTACCAGAAATTATATATTTATGAACAAAAAGATAAACCTTAAAGAGAACCCTCAACATTTTCTCCTACAAAGCTGTTAACAAATTAGTGAATAGATTTAAACAAGTATTATATTAAGCACAATTCTGTCATTATATAATTTAAATTTCCAGGTTTTGTGGAGCTTGAACTCTTCTTCATAGCTGCAGTAAGGACATTTAACCACATCTACCACCTGTGTGGAGAAGCCTAGAAGTAGGTTTATATTCGCTTCCCTTCATAGGAATAGTAATCAATGTATATTCTTGTTTAAGCAATAATGTGCTGGGCATTGCTTGTAATGGAAAGTGTTATGCGAAGACTATAGATGGTTGAGGCTAGAGTCTATGGAGGTGCACCATATAGATATGCTCGATGTAGGGTTGCAAAAATATATTAATTCTCTCTGCTACTAAAAATTTCCTAGGGATGGCTATGGCTTCCATTAAAGACTTGATTAATGATCTTCGAAAATTAAGTGATTACATGATTACAGTTCCTAAAAATGAGAAGGAGGTACACCACTGTTTAGGTACATACTTACTAGTACGTGGATACAATGTAGTCTACATTGATAAGCCGGTGGATTTTGTGGTTAAGATTAGAGATGCTGAAGTGCCTATAGAAGTTAAGTTAGATCCTTCTAGTGGAGAAATTAATGACCTTATTGAAGATTTGTACAAAGATATGAAGGAGAAGGGTTGGAGAGAAGGTATTTTACTAGTAGTGGATACCACAAAACAGGGTAGAGCATATTATGAAGCTGAAAGGATAGGAGAGAAGGAGAAATGGGGCAGAAAAATATATGTAATAGCAGTTAGAAAGACTGGTTAGTTTAGTAAATAAAATAGATCGATCAATAGATTTTATACCTTAGGCTCACGTTTATTATAATTCTTTTTAACTCGTTTTAAAAAGAAATAATTGATTAATAAATCCTTCGACAATACTAGGAAATCAGTATAAACATTGAGTCCAGCATAGCTAATTGATTGGTGATAGAGATAGAAGGTAAAGGATTCGAGACCAGCACTAAAGGCATGCACTACCGCCTTAACTGCATATATGTTAATTAGAGGATGTTACAGCTAACCCAAACACAAGAGTAAAAGAGTACATACTCCATTCTAAGGTTTTGAGCATAAAATCACACATTACGGTTCCTTAAATCTTGATCGAGGTACATTCATAGATACGTTATCTTCGAGCATTACAAGATTATTGAGTATTTAAACATGAGGCACACTAATATTACATACGGATATACGAACAGGATTAAAGAAGATCCATTACCATTAAATCTTGCAGATATTCTTGCATACATACTTATTCAAAGCTGGAATACCAATAAAACACCATAATATTAGAAAGGTAGATAATGCGCAGCAACTGTGTAAAGTTCTATGAAGCCAAAGTTCTCTGCAATAACTCTTGTAAAGTGCTTTGAAAGAGGGTCATAAGCTTCAACATCCTTAGCTTTCTCAACATCGATAACATGCTTTAGATAATCGATTGTGAAACCAGCTGTACTATACAGTCTACACAGATGCAATTACGCACATACTTCGTACTGCACACCCTGCAAAATATCATGGACTTAGCACTGTTTCTCAATAGATGGCGATTCATCGCTCTTCATGTTCACTTACGTGAACTATCACTAACTAGGGGTAGAGGCTTTTGGCATGGGTTTCGGTTGTATTATGATATGTATGCTATGTTGTGGAGGTTAAAGAAGCTTGGAGCTGATGTGTTATTGTTGGTGTATCTAGTAAGTGTAGGTTCTGTTCTTAGGTTGCTGGGGAGGGAACCGGCCAATTACTAGGAGTTCTTTACGTACTGATTTAGTAGATGCTAAACGTGTTTCACATAGAGTTCTCAACGGAGTTGAGGTTGATAACGTACTGCCATAGCATTTCCGTTCAGTGTTATTTATGAGGACTTTGTTGTTTCTGTAGGATTCTCTTGGCTGTGTTGACCATGGCCTCTATGTATTCGTACCTCTCCTTAACATCTTCACTACTCAACCTCGCTTCGTGGAAGCCGTCTACATGTAGCTTGAATGCTGTGTCCCACCAGAGAATAAACTCTTTGACTCCAAGAGCTTTAGCTACACTTTGAGCAGCTTTTTCAAGAAGTTTTGACCACCAACCACCAGATTCAATAGCTTTTCTAGCTTCTGGAAGGTTGAGAGCTATGGCAAGAGCCTTAACAGCTTCCTCAGCGGCTTTATATAGCTTTTCACTTGCTTGAACAGGGTCTTTATCAATAAGCTCTCTACCCTTAGCCAAGAACTTCTCAGCAATCTCAACATATCTCAAAACCTCTCCAGGCAACTCAGTATCGGTGTCAAAGCCCATGTTTAGCACCCTCCTAGAATTCTTATTCGAAGCTAAAAAGCTTATTATTAAAGCTACAGCTAAACCCCCTTCCCCTAAGTCTGAGGAGAACCGTTTAGAGGCTTTGTCTTTGTACATGAGCACACTTCTGGATCTGAGATGAGTTTCTTCAGCATTGCTTACGAGCTTAGCAATAAAGGTGAGAAGCTATGCTTTGACAACCCTCTTGAAGAACCTTGTGAAAGTGTTGAGGGTGAGGCTAAGTAGTGAAAAAGCTTTGCTAATTAAGAGGGTTTTAGAGACTATACACGACAACACAATAATTTGCAGAACACATAGCATGGGATCTGCATAAAGAATTGTAAGGATTGGGGGCATACATGCTGAAGTGAAGGTTTTCTTTGACCTTAAGGTTCTGTTTCTAGGCTAAGGCATGTGAGGCAAGGTTCTCTAGAAGAGGTAGGCATTGAAAAAGAGTTTTAGTACCTCTGAGAAGAATTAAATGTGGTAAGCTATTATCACGGTGAGCTTATGCCTCAGAGGACATTGGATCAGTATATGGCTAAGGATTTGAGTAAGGAGATTGTCGAACTGTTCGAGGTTGGGAGGGAAGGCTTTAAAGAGATTAAAAGTAGTAATAGATTCACGATACTCTACGTTACTGAGCAAACAATAAGGTTCAAGGCCCACTCATCCACAATAACGAGATACAATCTTTAGAATCTCAGATAGCATAACCATAACTGCTCAAAGAAGTGTTGGTAAAGTTATTGAAAGACTTAGAGAATTTCTTGAGAAGTTAGGATAAAGCTATAGATGTACACATGACTGTTAGAGAAATCAGTGAGCTTATAGAGTTCGTTCTATATTTGTGAAAAGATTTATTAGTTTGTTTGAAGTTGTGTACATGTGTTGTAGGGGCTGAGTTTTTATGGTTAAACATGCAATTGTTTTAGCTAATGAGGATTGATGTAGAGTTGCGGTATCTAATCTCAGAATACATGCTTCTCTCTATTGATGATGAATTATAGTCTATAAATGTTTATAGTGTTATAAATTATGAATAATTAATAATACATGGTTATAGAGATATGCTCATAAAACAACCATCTAGTAACAATGCTCTGGAAAGTGTTAGGCAATTAATAGATGAAATAGTTAATAGGATTCAAGTTTGTACAAATAGAAGCCGTGGTCAGGCTCATGATTTTTTGTCTCTTCTATATATATCTAGCTATACAATGTCAAAAAGTGCTATTAAGAGTGCGGGGATCTCCAGAGCACTACAGAATATTATGAGAAGTAATGTTGCTAGCAATGTTATATGTATTGTTAGGGTTCCTGCTCCACCAATTTTTCATAACGGCATGAAAAATTGAAAAATTACAGAATAGGTATTTAGCTGAGTACAATAAAGATAAGATAAATCGTTATTATGACGAAGAAGAGAAAAAGTTTGTAGAGTTTCTAGAAGGGAATGGTAGGAATCATATAAATAATCTTGATAACCTACGTCAACAACTTCTAAAAAGTCAAAAAATAATTCAGGAAATGATTCAGGGAATGAGAAAGCAAACATAAGTAGAGACACTAGATAAGGCTAAACATGATACGAAGCTCGCATGAACTGCAATCTTAAATACGTTTTCTGCGTTGCTATTGAAAGTAGTTATCATCAATACTCTGTACAGGGACTAAGCTCCCTAGTCCTTTGATAGGACTTTGCCATTTTCTAGAACTACCACAACATCTATTCCCCCATACCTTTTAGCCACTTTAAGCAAACCAAACTGGTATTCAGCCACTTTCTCCAAAGCAATTACAAACCTTTCATCACCTCTATGAATAGCATACAGAAGTTTGTTTAAAGGTATCAAATCCATAAGTTTTTGAAACAGGAAATGATGTAAACTAAATGCGACTAAACCACCCTGCTCCCTAACCCTATCCAAATCAGCTAACGGATACACATAAGGTTCTGGCTCCAAGCCTTTAATCCTATACCTCCAAACAGTTCCAAAAACATCTTTAACAAACCTATCCTCATACACTACATCACGCTAATTATCAAACTTCAAAGCCTCAACACTATAATCAGGAAAGGCTAACGGATACCTCTTAACAATTTCCATAAACTCCTCTCTATAACTATTAACCAAAGGCCTTGTAACAATAACCCTACATGGAATAGCCTCAGGAAAAGCAAATCTAGCTGCTTTCAAAAAATTCGCTCTGTAAAACATCTTAGGATTTGCAAAAACCAGACTTCTACACCTAAGATAATACTATATATGTAATAAAGCGATAAAGTAAGCTTACAACATCATATGATCAATAAATAGTATCTTAATTGCACTTTAATAGTTTGAAGAACAAAATATTATAAATTAATTGACATTATTAGATGTTATAATGTTAAAAATTTAAAGAGTATTTTAATATATAGTAAAATAAGAAAGATTTATAAACTACTCATGTTGTTCTAATTCTTAGGTGTAGACGGTGCCTCAATATAGACTTACTACGTATATACTCATAGTCTTAGTAATACTGGTCATAGCATTTGCTGGTTTAGCTGGATATTTTGCAACACAGCAACAAGCAAAAGTAGTAACCGTAACAGAAACCAAGGTGTCAACGGTTTCAGTACCAGGACCAACAATTACTTCTACTATTACAATTAGTGCACCATCAGCTCCTAAGGAAATAAAACTAGCTTTATTTGTTGTTGATCTAGGGCATCCATATTTCCAGGGTATGGTTGCTGGAGCTCAAAGAGCTGTTGAATACTTCCAAAAAGTTGGTTTGAAAATTTCGTTGGAAGTCTTTGATGCTCATAATGATCCAAGTACTCAGGTATCTCAAATAGAGACAGCAATAGGTAAAGGTTATAGTGCGTTTCTAGTTAACCCAATAACTTATGAGTCTGCTGAACCAGCTATGAGAAAAGCTAAGGCTGCTGGAATACCTATGATAACACTTGATAGAGATGTAAGTGATAAAACTCTTAGGATGCTATTTGTAGGTACTGATAACGTTAAAGCGGCAGAAATAGAGGCTCAAGAATTTCTTAAGATATTAGAACAAAGAGGTAAACCAAAACCATGGAAAATTGTTATATTAAATGGATTGGCTGGTGCTTCATCAGCTGAAGAGAGAAAGAAGGGATTTCATAATGTTTTAGATCCATTAGTTCAAAAAGGAGATATTGTTGTAGTATATGAAGATTACGCTGATTTTAGAAGTGATGTAGCACTAAGCAAAATGGAATCTGTTCTTGCCAGGACAAGAGATATAGATGGCGTTATAGCTGCAAATGATGAAATGATTTTAGGAGCTATTAAAGCGCTGGAAGCAGCAGGTTTGAAGCCTTGTGAACAGGTTGTTACATTTGGGTTTGATGCAATATCAGCCGCTGTTGAAGCTGTAAAAGAAGGAAAACTATGTGGAACAATAGGACAGGCAGCCTTTATACAAGGTTACTGGGGTGTTCTTGCTGCTGTATATCATCTGTTACTTGGGTGGAGCCCACCAACAGATTGGTTTGCTACACCTGTTGTACCAGTAATGAAGGGAAATGTTGACTGGGCTCCATATGTAATTTCAGTGCCAATAGATCTTCCTGTAATACCTATTGAGCCTTATACCAAATACTAAGGTAAATTATAAAAATTATAATATTTTTTGATTTCTATTTATTATCTCATTGTATCTTATGTGCGGGGTTCAATTATATGGAATACGATGAGAAAACAATGCTCTTAACTAAAGGTATAGTCAAGAAGTTTCCAGGTGTAATAGCATTAAAAGGAATAGATTTTGAATTATATGAAAGGGAAATACACGCACTTGTGGGTCAAAATGGTTCTGGTAAAACAACTTTTCTTAGAATTATCAATGGAATACTTCAACCAGATGCAGGAGAAATATACATAAAGGGGCAAAAAGTCTATTTCAAATCACCATTAGACGCAAAGAAGTTTGGTATAACGATGATCCATCAAGAGGCAACACTAATACCCAATCTATCCATAGCAGAAAATATTTTCTTAGATATTGAAGTACCATTTAGAAGATTTAACCTTGTTAAGAAAGATGACCTCGTTGAAAAAGCGAAAAAGTATCTTGAACATGTTGGTTTAATGAAAGATCCTCTTACCAAAGTGAAAGAATTAAGAGCTGCTGAAAGACAACTTGTTCAAGTTGCTAGAGCATTAGCAAGAGAGGAGGAAATAAAAATCATTTGTATGGATGAACCTACTAGTGCTTTAAGTAGGGGTGAAATAGTCCATCTATTTAATTTGATGGAAGATCTTAAAAAAAGAGGAAAATCTATAATATTTGTAACTCATAGAATAGAAGAAATATTTGAGGTTGCTGATAGAGTCACAATTTTAAGAGATGGAAATAAGATCATAACAGCTAAAATAAATGAAATATCGCTAAAAGATGTTGTAAAGTTGATGATTGGAAAAGATATTGAGAGTATATATGCTGTAAGAAGAGAATCAGAGAGAACAATAATAGAATACAAAACTCCTATTTTAGTAGTTAGACATCTTTATACAGTACCTTCTTCTCCAACAGAAACAGCTTTAAAGGATATATCTTTTGAATTATATGAAGGTGAAATTTTAGGTGTTACAGGTCTTTTAGGATCTGGAAAAACAGAGTTAGGCAAAGCATTAATAGGTTTAAGTAGGATTGTTAGAGGGGAGATAAGACTTTATGGCAAAAAGGTAGATATTAATTCACCTTCTATAGCAAGAAAACTAGGAATAGTATATGTACCAGAAGACCGGCTTAGAGAAGGTTTAGTTTTAGGTATGAATGTTAAAGACAACATTATTTTACCATCTATAACAAGGATTAGTATAGGCAAATTGATAAGAAGAATAAAGCTTGAAAATGAAAAAACTAAAGAATACATCAAAATATTAAATATTGTTCCACCAAATCCACTTATAAGAGTTGATGCTTTGAGCGGTGGAAATAAACAAAAAGTTGTTATAGCGAAGTTCATAGAAACATCACCAAGAATATTCATATTTGATGAGCCAACCTTTGGTATAGATGTAGGAGCAAAATTCGAAATTCGAAGTCTAATTGCTTCTCTAGTTGGTGAAAGAAGAGGTGTAATACTTTTATCGTCAGATATAGATGAAGTTCTTTCACTATCCGACAGAATAATGGTACTTAGAGATGGCAAAGTTATTGGGATATATAATAAGAAAGAGTTAAATAGAGAAAAATTAATTGATATTTTAAGTAGTAACTCTGTATAGAGGTGCATGAGATGAATAGTAAAGATAAAGAGAACAAACCTTTGAATTACTTTATTAAACTACAAGGTATATTAGGTAGCTTAACTAAAAGTGAGCTTTTCTTGCCAGTATTATCTTTCTTAGCGATGTACGTAATATCGTCTAGTATTTCACCCGCATTTTTAACTCCATATAATCAATTTATTTTATTACTTCAATCTGTGCCATTAATGTTATTAGCACTCGGAGAATCGCTGATAATCCTAATGGGTAGTATTGATTTATCTCCAGGCTCTGTAATGGCACTTACAGGGATAATCTCTGCAATGCTTATAAAATATTATAGATGGATACCCGGCATCAGTATATTAATAGGCATAGCAGTAGGGTCTCTAATAGGATTTTTGAATGGCATTGCGGTAACCAAGGCAAAGATCTTCTCCTTTGTTACAACATTAGCTACGTTAGTAATGGGTAGAGGATTAGTATTAATTATAACCAAAGGTTCTTCAATTACAGGATTAATAGAGTTTAGAATCTTCACATATACAACATTTTTGATGCTGCCCATTATGATATGGATACTGATAGCCTTTGCAATAATTATTTACTTCATAGCTAAATATACATCAATAGGACTAGTATTATATGCCATAGGCGGTAACGAAGATGCTGTAAGGATTTCAGGTATAAGTGCAGATCTGTATAAAGTTATAGCTTTTACCATGGCTGGCACACTCTATGGCATAGCAGGTCAGATAATGAATGCTAGGCTAGAAATTGCTTATCCATGGACAGGTTGGGGAGCAGAACTAGATGCTATAGCTTCATGTGTCCTTGGAGGATATTATCTCTCAGGGGGTGTTGGAAATCCTATCGGAGCTCTCATTGGCGCATATGTATTGACATTAATAGCAAACATATTTGTATTATTAGGGCTGGATCCATATTTTCAATGGATAGTAAAAGGAGTTATACTGCTAGGAATAGCAACAGTATTGACAAGAAGAGCCAAATTTGTTAAATAACCGTACTATAATCCTATTATATACTTGAATTCAGTTAAAAGTTATTAGCTTTAACTAAGTTTAAGGTGCTCTACATCTTTGCATCTCATTATCACTTTTAATGCCTATTTTGGATAATATTTGATGTGCATACAAAATGCAATTAAATGCTCCTTGAACGCATTTTATCAAAGTTACCTAATATTTAAAACCCTTATTTGAATGCAAACATAAGCATCTTCTCAAGCTCCTCACCACTCAAATCGCTGAAGCAAAGTATTCCAAGCTCTCTACAGATCCTATCAGCAATGCTTTTAAGAACCTGTACCTGGCTCTCCATAGACAGCATCTGAGTACTACTCTCAGTTAGATAAAGTGTTTATAAATGTTTAGCCGTATTCAAGAATCTAAGGCTGTGTTGTCTAAGCATGCTCCGTGTTTATGATCCGAGCCAATGAAAGTGTGTCTCCCCCTTTCTTAAACATGTATCTGTGTTGGTGATGCGCATACCTGGACGTGCCGCAACTATTATTATTGCTCTGATCATGCTCGTTGTAGGTGCTTTACTTAGTTATGGGGCTAGAGTTTTAGAGACTAAAACAACTACATACACCTATAACAGTTATTAGAACAGCTATTGAGAGCTTAACTATCTCCACAACACTTATACAAACCCCAACAACTACCATAACCAAAGTTATTACTATACCTGCAGAAGTTTATGGATCTAAAATCCTAATTCCTGACTGTAATGATTTTACTGTTGCTAAAGTATACAATTCAATGTTTGCGTATGGAATTCAATTCTAAAGTCAACTAGCAAATTATGATTTGTTTTGAATATAATTGTATAGAGGGCTGAACAAAAAATAGAGAGATTTAAAAATGGTGTGGGCTAGGTTTATGGTTGTACTCACTTTCTCTTTATTAGGTAGCCTATTGCAATGCCTATCACTAGTAGTATGATTGCTAATGGTATTGTTGTGGTCCAGTTCACTACCTTTTCATAGACTGTTGTTGGTGTGGTTACTGTGAGCATAGCTGTTTTCTCAACTATTTTCTCTGTAGTCACTGTAGTAATACTTATTGTTGTTGTAACGGTTTCGCGCTTCACAATCGTTTCTGTAGTTGTCACTGTTTCGTAGACTCTGATTGTTGTTGTGAGTGTTGTAGTTGTTGGTATGGTTACTGTATGGGTTGTTGTTACTGTTGCTGACACTACTGTTGATGTTTGTGGAGGTGTGGGCATGGTTACAGTTATCAATGGCTTCAAATCATTTATAGATGTATCGATAATATCAGCTTCGGCTGTGCCAACGAAAGGTGTTGTGATGTTCTCGTGGTACCACACGAGAACACCTCTATAATACTTAACTGTAGCGTTACCAAATGTATAGGTACCTGTATAGCTTGGGCTTACCAAAAACCTCTTCGATTCTGGTGTAGCTGTCCTCAAATCAACAGGTGTTGCAGACTCAAACCCCAAAGCTATGACGAGAAGCGATGTGAGACCCTCGCACAGCTTCCCCCAGAGACCATACCCTCTAAACCAGCATCATACCTCACATGAGTAGCGTTCACCTCCCTAATGCTCACCCTAATAATCCATACACAAGTCTCCTCAGATGTTCTAACAATGTACCTATACCTTACCCAATCACCAGGCTTATAGATGACCTCTTCTGCACTAGCACTAACAACATGAACCCCAATCGCTAAAGCCATTAACACAACTATACATAGCACTACAACAGCCCTAAACCTCACCATCAACACCACCTACAAAAGATATCTAGTGTAAAGGAAAAAACTTATCTACATATCAAGACCTCGCAACATATAAAGTCTCTCAACCAATCAACAACCACAATAAATACATGCAGAGAGAGTATCAAAAGCTAAAACAAGGCATTCACAGGTGTAGTGCCAAGACGAAAAGCCAGGAGCTAGAAAAAGTTGTGGGCTGGAATGCTAAAAGCTTAATTCATAGCCTAACTTAATAGCAGAAGTCTGCTATCAGGGTAAGTAATTGAAGTCTAGTTTGCATAACTGTTATAACTTATAACTAGGGCTTGCTATAGAGTAAGTGTGGGAATATGTATGAGCGGAACTCCTGTTGATGTTTTGGCTCTTAAGCTTCCTGAGTCGACTATTAGGAGGTTGAAGGATGCTGGTATAAAGACTGTTGAGATGCTGGCTTCTATGGAGCCTGAAGAGCTTTGTAGGGTTACTGGCTATAGAAGTCCTGGCTGGTGTATTGAGATTATTTCTACTGCTAGGAGATATATGGAGCTTCTAGAACTTGCAAAACAAGGTGAGTCTTCTACACCTACTCCACTCATACAACGTATTGAGAGATTATTTGGGAAACCATTATTCATCTTAACAACATCAGAAGTTGTTAGTGTGCTTAGAGCAAACTTCAAGAAATACTGTATAGAGCTTTACATGAGGTCCCTACCTCACGATGTCCTCAAGCTAATTACTGATGAATGTTATAGTAGTGAAGAAGAGAGGAAGAAGAATCTAGAGGAAGTAGTGAAGATTCTTAAGCAAAGATTAGGAGACTTGGTCCAGGTACAGGGAATTGATAGCAGCATTTCTTATCAACTACAGCAAGAATCCTCAAGCCAAAGACTTGTGAAGATCTACGAGCTTGTCATGAGGCTTCCCAGCAAGTACCTTGTCCAGCAGTCAAAGTATGTCAAGACTGAGACTGGTGGTGTTGTTGAGCAACGTGTTTGGGAGGGTCTAGCACAACCTGTTGCCTCAAGGCTTGAGGGTATTAGGAGAACTGCCTATGAAAAGATCAAGCAGTTGGATAGCTTCGCCTATGTCAAGGAGTTCGAGAAGTGGATTGCTGTCACAGACAAAGCTGTTAAAGACGCTGAGGAGGTTAGTAAGTGGGTTAAGGAAGAGCTCAGCAAGCTACCGCTCAAACAGCTGAGACCAGACATCGACATAGACAAGATCTACACAGTTAAGGCTATTGAGGTGTATCTGAAGCCAGAGGACGCCAAGCTATTGCTAGAGACTGCTATAGCTGAGCTTGAGGAGCAGAGAGAGGAGCTAGAGAGAAAGATACAGGAAGCTGAACAAGAAAAGAAGAAGAGCACCATCAAAAAGCTTGAACAAGAACTTGAATACACCAAGCAAGTTCTTGAACAGTTCAAGAAGTTCCTGCAACAGATAGAACAGATCCAAGCAACCACATCAATACAAAGCAGCTAAGAAGAACCCTCTGCACATCTCTATGAAGAAAATGAAATTAAGGGGGTGAGGGTATTGCCAAGTAGTTACAGCATTGATTTTGCTGATAATCTTTATCACGTCCTTAAAAACGCATCTAATAGATTGACAGAGCTAATTAGGGATTTTGCTAAGAGAAAAGGTCTTGATCCTTTAATTGAGGTCGTAGTTTCATTGAGAAGGTTTACTGAAGCCGACATTAAAAGGAGGCCAGAGGAATACGTGTTACCACCGCCATCCAGAGTTTGCGGGCACTATGATCCGGAGAATAAGTGGATAGTGCTTTTCTATCCATGTATTGCTAATGAGCCTGATCATGTTGTAGCAGCTCTAAGAACAATAGCACATGAGCTCATTCATCATTGCCAATTTACGTGCTCAAACCATCTCCGCAAAGATATGAGTGAGGAGAGGTTAACCATCAGTGATTCGCGTAAGATCAGCGAGATGCCGCCATATGGGTTAGAGCCCTACGAGATTGAGGCTTACATGAAGCAGAACAGAGTAGCTGATGAGATTAGGAAGGTGCTAGGAAGAGAAGATATATCTGAAGAACATAAAATGCATCTAAAGAGCCTAAAAGATGATAAGTAAAACTTATACAATCTGTTTTCAGAAGATCTTGTAGACAAATTGAAGAATTTGTTGAACTTGGGGAGTAGCTCATTTGAGGAGAAGATTGTGACAACCTCTCCCCATTCTCTCAGCAACCATGCTTATCACATTTGCTCATGGCAAAGAGCTAGTTTTTATCAGGGGTTTGCTCAGCAGTTTCCTCAGGGTGTTGCTTTGCTAGGGTTGCCTGTAACTTCTCTAGCTCTTCTTTAACGTTGATGACTATGTACCTTACCATACCGCTTGCAATAGCATCCCTTACACTCCTTTCGACATCTGACAGCCTCGATGACTTGCCTGTCTTCACCTCGAAGAATATTATCTCCTCTACCTTCTTATTGTTTGAGTACCCTTTAAACGCTATGTAGTCTACAGGAGAACCTATGTGTCTAAGATCCTTAGGCTCTACGCCGTAGTTAGCAAATATGATTAGCGGTGCTAGTTCCTCTCCAACTCTACCAAGTATCGTTGCTAAGCTCTTCTGTATAGCGTCTTCCCTAATCCTCTTCTCATTCTCCTGAATCCACTGCCGAAACTTTGCCTCATACTCTCTTCTAACAGCTTCCTCCAGCTGCTTCTCACGCTCCTGTAACCATTGCTGTAGTTTAGCCTCGTACTCCTTCCTAACCTCGCTCTCCACCTCATACCTAACGCTACTAAGCTCTCTCTGCCTCCACTCCTCAAAAAACCTCTTAGCTTCACCAAAAGCCTTAGACCTAGCATAGAGATAAACAGCTATGATTACAACCACAAAGAGCACAACCAGCAGAAACACTTCAGCAGCCATACACAGCCCACCAAAACATCAACACACCAACACAACTAATATACCTCCTTGATACATGACTAAAGCCTAGGCAATAGCTTCGCCAACAACATCAATGCTAAGCTTTTGCTTGGAACTCTCTGAGAATCCGAAATTACAGAAGAATAAAAATAAACCTTCTTATATTATGGTGATAAAAGATGTTTTCTGTTGTAAGTATAGAATTGTTGTCTAGGTGTTGGTAGACATTGACTACAAGTGTTTATGGCTGTATTGTTTTGACTGTTATGGAGTGGTTTGAGAAATGTTTGGAGAAGAGCTGCACAGTATTCAACTTCCCACCTAATCGTCAACCAAAGGTTCGCGTTTTGTCGTCTGGAAGCATATGTTTAGTTCTTGTTATGGAGGGTTCTTCTCGAAAGGATTGGCTATTTGCTGGCGAGTTTACTGTTAAGAGTGTGAAGCTTGTTAAGGGAGAAGAGTTCTCAGCTTATGCACCGAAAGCTGTTGAGACTCCAAAGGCACCATTTCCAAAACCTGGTGAAAACTCGTGGATCATAGAGTTTGAGAATCTAGTTAAGTACGAAAGGCCTGTTAAGCTGGGTGAATGCACAGATATCATTATTAAGAACAAGCCGTTAAGTGAACAGGCTATAGTAGGATTCGTGTTGCTAACCCCAGACAAAGCACCTCAAGTCATTAATGGTGTTAGAAGCAAAGCTGGGTATAAACCTGTGCAGCCCACCATAGTTTCTCCACTTCAACAAGTAGTTGAGTTAAGACCATCTCACGAGGATCTTGTGAAGGAGTTACTTGAATTAGGTGAGTGGTTAGGATTCTACGTGGAGAAGGAGAAGTGGACAGACGATATGCTTTATAGAGTTGATGTTGCGTGGATGAGATCCTCCGGAAAACCACCTATTAAAGTTTTTGAAGTTGAGATTAGCCATGATGTTGATAGAGCGTTAGCAAGGCTTAAACATGCTCACGATACATGGAACTGCCAGCAGCTATGGCTCATAGTAAGCGACGAAGCAAAGGCTGAGAGAGCGAGAAAACTGGTGGAGCCAAGACTTAAAGGAGCATTCGAGGAAATCAGGGATATAGTAATAGTGGTTGGATGGGAAGAGATACACAAGCTATACACAGGCATAAACCCATACAATGACATCTTAAAAGAGTTCCTAAAGAGGTAAACACATCAAAATCGTAAGTAACAGTGTACTTATACTTCCAAAATCATTGATACCCCATAATTTTTGAAATACGTCTGAGCATTAATGCAACATGTAGAAGTGTTGCGACACTCCGCCACATCCTATACAACTTTATTAGTGGTGTGTTAAAGATGATTGATGAGTCTAGTTGATACACAGCAATTTTAGTACCTGTATTTGCGAGTGTTATATAAATGCATTCCTCTAGAGGATGGGGTTGTAGTGGAGTAGAGTAGCATAGTTCAAACACCTTATTTAGGTAGTTAGGTAGGGTATCTTGACCCATGCTAATAACATATTTTACTTCGCCAGGAGCAAGATCTATGATAGGATGCTCTATGTGCTTTTTCCACACCTCTGGTTTTATGGGCGTCATTTTGCTGTCTAATACTCTTGTTAACGCCATGTTATGTATAGGGATTCCCCCAACATTCCTCACATAAACATAGATGTTGCCTGTTGCAACACATTCTTCAGTACCAGGCTCTATATCTTCGCATTCCGATACATCGAATACAAAGTGAGGTCCCGTTTCAATACGCTACGATACATATGCTATTTCAAGTTGAAGCCACATAACTATGAAGACCAGAAACTCGAAGAGAGCATTATAGGTTATGCTTATGAGGAATAATGAGATGGGCAACGATTGAAGAAGTACTGAATCCCAATACCTTCATATAAACTCATGAAGACCTTGCCTCAGCAGTATCGATTTATTAAGAGCTTTTGCTATGAGATGCAGAAAGAGTAGTATAATGAGACTGTAGAAAACAAAACGTAGCATGGAAACTGTCAGAACCTCTACAAGTGTAGTACTATCTGTATTGAAAAGGATCTTCACAATGGCATTAGCGTCTATTATGTCCATGCTCTCATCTCAAAAACACAGCCAAGACTTATTCATATAAATAATGGTCTATAATATTTAACAATTTACACGTAACTGAAAGTAACATAGTTTAGTTGCGTAAGAAGAGGTGCTGAAGCCGTGCTCTTCTCTTAGATCCTCTCCTGTAACCGCATCTACTAAACCTTTAAACCCTGCACAAAGAACTTCGCAAAATCTGTGCTCCACCTCACATTTGTTATGTAGATATTCAGCGTATTTACTGGCTTCAACAGGCTTATCACGCGTTGTATATGTAAGGTCAAATACGTACCACGTTCCATTAATCTTGACCTCAGGAAATGCATGATCTATTGACTTGAATGCTACCACCCTGGTTTCACACCCTAGTGAATCCTTTAGAGGCCTTGCTAATCCATATGCAAAATCAGCACAAGAGCCTGTTCTTACTAGAGCTGCGAGTAGATCCTTGGATTGTATTAGAGGATATAGTTGTGGTTTTGGATAGTCACTCTTATAGGTGTTATAGAAGTGTTCATAGTAATCTACGGAGAGACTCCAAGCAGCTTCTAAAGAGCACTTGGTACCGTACTTCATTCTCAACATGTTAACGTAAGGTGGATAGAACTTAATTATTGATACGTTAAGCGCGATCAATGAACCTAGAAATACTATTGCAAGGACTATTACAAACAATACCAAGAATCTATGGCAAAATCTTCTAACTCCATCACATAAGAATATCATACATAGTATGGTGAGAGAAGTTAGCGCAAATGCAAAGAAAGGAGCAGAGGATAAAAGAAATGATGCTATGAGTGAAAGACTATTCCATATACGAGCTAGGAAGAATAGATTCCAACTCACAATAATGAAAATTATAGGTATAGCCATTAATGCAACAAAAATCATGATTATCGTTATCGCTGTCGCTAGCTTCTTATTCTTTAGAGAACATTTCTTCATAATGATTATGAATGCACCAATACAAAATGAAATAAATAAAATGACTATGACTACCCCATTATAAAATAACAATGACATGTACCACTGAGGAGCTATATAACCAAGTAGATAACCAGGTAGAATAAGTATTATGGCTAAAATCAGATACACGATTTTGTATTGCAATGTAAATAACTTCTTCACACATCCACTTCTTGCTCTAAGCATATGCAGAAACCTAAAAACATATCCTCTTTTAAAGCTCTTCTACAACCTAACTTGTAACTAGTCTTAGATAAGGCATTAAATAACTCTATGTTAAATAGTTAAATAACTTTATGATGAAATTATTTGCATTTGTGTGGCACTATTGCAGGATATTAGCGCTACTCAAACAAAGTTCTTTGTACGTTTCAAGTAAATTCTAGCTTTTTACATGTTCTTCAAGTATGCTTTCTCCTCTTAACACCCTTCTAATCAATCTACCTATCTTCGCTACTGGTACAAACTCCTTCTCTTTAAGATCGACTGTGAATATCCTTACCCTTGCATTGATAAGTCTTCTCTCATCCAACCACTTTGCAAACGACACTAGGGGCTTCATGAATATTGATGCTTGTAGAGGTGGTATAACAAGCCACATCTCTGAAACACCACAACCTCTATACTTCTCAACACTTTGAACAAGCTTATTCATCCACGTCAAACCCTCGCCATAGAGAGTCTCAAGCTCTACAGCAACACCTTTAGATGCTATAAACACGTCAGGTATGATACCTCCACACTCAGGTAAAGGCTCTTCAACCTTGATATCCTCTAGCTTCACCTTCTCCTTCTCAACAAAGTAATGAACGGTAAATACCTTTAGTAAGTAGTGTTCTGGAGATTCAGCAAAGCCTTCTACTCTATGAGGCTTAACGATATAGATGTAGCCTTTCTTAGTAGCTTCGTTGTATACCTCCTTTAACTTGCTGATATATTCATCTGCAAAGAATGCAAATGCTTTATCAAATGTCTTGAACTGGTATAGGCCTGCAACTACCTCTTTGCCACCTTTCTCCAAATCTATAGCATCTCTCTTAAACCCCCATAGAAGAGCTGAAACCTTGTACATTTGCTCCTTAGAGAGGTTTCTAAATTTCAGAACTATCACATCAGCTCCGAACTCATCTCTATGCTCAAAGAGTTTCCTAACCTCCTCCTCAACATCCTCATCTACGTATAGAACTGTAAAGCTTAGCCCTTCAACAAGGAGTTCTCGAAGCCTATTCCTCAACTTATTTAATACATCGTTGATATTTACCCCGCTACCCTTACCAAGCTCAATAACTTTGACAATGCCTTGTCTTGAGCTCTCGGTGTAAATCTTTATCATCTCATTTGTTATGTACTCACCATGTGGAAGTGTACCTGTTGCAATTCTATGTAAGGTACGCAATATATATCTAAGAGCATTTACATAGTCTTGATCCTTAGACTTAATGGCGACTATAATTACAGGTCTGTCATATGTAACAATGCCTAGTCCAAGCCTAGCAACATCTTTAAACTCTTCTCCAAAATCGAAAAGTTCAAGAACATCTGCTACATCCTCAACTCTAATTAGCTCTCCCTCAGGAGGCGAAATAGTTGACGTCTTTACATAGATTCTTTGTGCATCTAAATTTATCAATTTGGGTTTCCCTACATCGATTACTATCGGCTTGAACTCTCTTAGAAGCTGTAATACCTTCACATTCACGCTTTTATCTATGGCAATGAGCTTAGGTGGCTTAAGCTGTATAAACAAAGGCTTATTAACAGTTATGGGAATTAGCATAGTCTTTGGCTTCTCAACATCTATCTTGATTAGCTTAACTCTTGGCTTGTCTAAAGTAATTAGGCTTATCTTTGACATGAAGAGAGCCTTACTAACATCAGGTTTTAGCATATTTAATTCTATGAGTCTGGGTCTATAGTGAGGAAGCTGAAGAGGCTTAAATTCAATTCTCTTAATCAGACTGATAGCCTCCTCTATATTAGGAGACCTAAAATCGAGTGGAATCAATCTTGGCAAAGACGGCGAAAAGCTGATAGGGCTAATTGCCAAGGCTCTTCTTCTCATCAATGTTTCAACAACTTCCTCATCAATTCCCACCTCTTCAATCTTCTTCAAACCCTCCTCGGTAACAAAAATCCTATTCTCAGACATTGTCATAAGTTTCTCCGGCTCTAACTCTCTTTCAATTATATGGAGAACCTCATCATCTTGAGCATTGAATATTGAAGAGATGTACTCTACACATTCATCAACTCTACAAGGACTTAACATTAGTAACGCTGTAAGAATTCGTTTCAATTTTACTAAGTGTTCTTCGCTCATCACATCACCACATTACTTAAATATTCTGAAGAACACAGTAATACTATTTATATCACGGCAAATCTCATCACAGTCTCTGGTTCTAATTTCACAACACCATACCTTTTCATATCTTCCGCAAAGCCTTGTTTTAAGAGTTACATCAGCAACACCATAGATTATCGCAGGCATTAAATCGTAGAAGAGCTTGGTAATCGATAAAAGCTTAGGGTACACCAGACCTTCCTTAATCACATCGCCGAAATAGCGTTCTGAACATGAACAGTAACTTCTATAGGTCTGTACCTCTCCTATCATCTGATCGGATTTCTCATCGTATATCATACTGAGGCTAATTCCAGGATATTCACTTGAAACATTATGTTCCTGAGACATTCCAGCCACATTTAAATACTCTGGTATACTCCACCCATATTCTCCTAACCTTCTCCAAGCAATATCTACATACTCCTTCTCTAAATCAGTGTAATTACTAAACCACTTCGTTACAGTATTAGACAATCTGTGAAGATACTTCCATACAGCTTCATTAAGTGAGCATATTGCTCCTCCCACTGTCTTAAGCTTGTGCACTTCCTCAGCAAGTTTAAGTATTCTAGTCCTCTTAGCTACATCCTCCACTTCATTAATGTATTCTAAGAAGCCTAGAGGTGTAGGTACATTATTGATTACAGCATAATACCTGCAGTCTCTACTAGAGACTTCAATGCAGTAAATGCTTAGCTCTGTGAAGTAGTCTTCAAAACCCCACAGCTCTACATACTTAGTCTTCAAGAGTTGTCTAAATTCTAATGCATTGAGTAGTTGTTGTGGCGCCTCACCATAAATTGCCTTCAAGTACCCTGGAGTAATTTTTCTAAGACTCCAAACAGCTGTAGCAAACATGTTTACACCTACTGTCACTTCATATGCCTTTTCAATAAATTTCTCAATTATATCAGCAATTATGGTCTCCTGCGTCACCTCTACTGGTTTTGGTAATGCTACTTCTACCCCTACCTCACAAGCCTTGCTCAAAATGAATTCTGTTATTTTATGAATTTTCTCAACAAATTCTAGAAACATTGTTTTCTCGAAAACTATGTTAATATCAGTTAGCTCACTTCCAAGAACAAGTTTTTCAGCATATGCAGCGGGATTCTCTAAGTAAACACCTAGAAAATCTTTTAAGAACATTGCATAGGCATTAGGACTATAGTAAGGTGTTTTAAGAGGCTCAACAACAAGACCTGCGACTACAGCTTCTTGAACTTCCTTAGGCCATTTAGTGAATGAAGCACTACCTTTCCGAACCTCTGGACTTCCCAGCACACTCAGCACATTCTTGTTGATCCAGGAAATTATTTGTGATGTGTAGCCATGGAGCTCTGCTACTAGCTTAAGATATTTCCTAAACTCATCAGGGGATAGAGTAGCTGAGAACGGGGCTTCAGAAACTTGAGTACCTGAAATGCTCTCACCACCTATACTAATACCCGAACCCAGTATAAGTGTCTACATAACCTCTTCCAAGAGCTTCATAGCTTCTTTGAGTTTCTCAACAGCCTTCATTATCTTTTCTGGTGTTATCCCTATGAATATCTCTTTAAGCTTGTTGTAAACAATGCTGTATATCTCCTGAGCATCCTCAGTTGCTGCCTTCTCTCCTAGCTCAATGACGAAGAAACCGTTGTCAAAAGCTACCTTTCTTGCAGGCTCAGTCAAGCTCTTCACGACGAGGATTCTTAAATACAGCAATGGATGCAGTTGTAAAACCTTGCCTAACTCGTGATCAATAATAGTTCTATCAACATCCTTGTCCCAATTCTTGCAAGACACATACACTCTTAACTGTGTGCTACCAACGTTTCTAGTAGCCCAAACATTAACCTCGATATCACCACCCTTAGCAGGTAACCTAACATTAGTTTGAACACTAAACCCTAAACTTCTTAGAGCCTCAGCAACAATATCCTCAAGCTTGTAGATGCCGTGACTAGGAAGGTGAGTGGTGCGATATTTGTTTCACGCGGTAAACTGTTTGCAATGCAGTGGTTTTGGGGGCTGGCTATCCAGATAAGGTTAGGAGTCAAAATTAAGCTTTGTTTTAATCTGAGGCTCCTACGTCTTTATCGCCTTCTCTTTTCTTTTAGCTCTAATTATGAGTGCTATGCCTGCTCCTATCATTGCTAATCCTATTAGTGATGTTATCCAGAGGAACTGTATAGCCATAGGCATTGCTGCATAGGTGTGGTAAAGCTTTTCACTGATGTGTTGAACCTCTCTCATGTAGTTTGATGCATTGGTAACAGTATTTGCTAGCTCCTCACCATAGCTACATAGACCCATCCACGAAGTTGCTGGGTTGCAGAGAGCATCCCTAATCCTGTATGCAACACCGCTTAACGTGTCAAGAGCACTAATAACATCTTGGTAACCTGATGAATGCGTAACGCTGTAAAGCAAAGCAATAACGCTTTCACGCTCTTTAAGCTCCTCATAAGCAGCTGAAGCACTAAAACCTGCTAGCAAACTCACCAACAATAAGCATAGTCCAAAACCTAGTAGGAAGCCGCCACCAGTTGAAGCCATTCACATCACCTCAAATCCGCCTCATTAACTACAGCACTATTCTCTAAGAATAGTGACTTACCTTAATAAGTTGTATGATTATCATTCTCATGAGCAATGGATTGTACCTAGCGATCGCAACTCATGTCATTGGTGTTACTACACCGATTTTATGGACAAGGTGATTAGGTGAGGTATAGGTACACAGTTAGGGTGCTTAGGAGACTTGTTCGTGGACAGTAAAGATGATTATCAGGAGGCGACAGCTATGTACGTGAGGTATGAGGCTGGTTTGGAGTTTCAGGCTCGACACCTTGAACACAACGTCATTATCCTTCCTCCTCAGCTTTCTTACAATAGTCTGTTGCTCTAGGTTCAACACCCCAACCCTTACATTTTATAGTTTTAGCTACCTGTTTGGGTGTAAGGCATGAGCGACTTGAAGGTCTATGAGTCTCTACATATCGAGGTGTATGTAGATATGGATGTGGATAGGATGCAGTGCATTACTAGTGCTGTGAAGGGTGATACTGATAGGTGTGGCATGGAGTTCGGGTCTTATGATATGCTGAGCTTCTACGAGAAGCTAAAGAGTCTTGGTGCTCCAGAGGATTTGCTGAAGCTTTTCAAGGACTCAAACTTTGTTGCGTTGACTCTTAGAGATGGGGGTACAGGTATTAAGCTTAGGCTTTACATAGATTGGGAGAGGAAGAAGATAAGCAGAGTAGAGCTCGAGACACATACAATAAAGCAGCACAGGGTTGCAGATAGCACTACAGAGTTGTTACCCAACTGATATAGAGGCTATGTAAAGAGTGCTAAGCATAGTGAGGGAAGTTCTAGATGCTGCAAAGAGTTGCTTACGGCAGAGCCATTCCTAGAACTAGGTTTGATTATGAGTAATAGCTGAAGGTGTGCAAACACCCTCAAATCAAATGTTTTCAAAAGCTTATGAGAAGCACGACCTAAGCAATAGGGTTTGCCCATAGCTTAATAAAACACAGTAGAGCGACCTGGGGAAACAAATTCAACTACTAGTGATTATCAACGCTTTGCTAAACAATACTTGCTACACCTCTTTCATTAGACAAGGAGAGTAGTAGCTATGGCTAGACCTAGCCACCTGCAACCTCTACACCCATAGATCTACAGATAGATACTAAAACCGAGTAGCACCCCCTTACATACATAATGCTTAGTATTATGACTCCAACATTTATTAAACCTACTTTTATACTAAGCATCATTATGCTTTCATCTATTTTGCATTTCCAAGAATAGACCATATTTTTAAGCATAACAAGGTTTTTAGTAATTATAGAATTCAATTCTTTTTACTTGTTACACTTTTTACAAATTTACTCACCCGTATTACAACCTATATAAAATAACAATTCTTGGAGGTTTCTTGCGGGGGGTCCAGGGATGATGAAACCACGCGGGACTGAGAATTATGAATGGGTTCTGGGGCTGATCTATCCCTGGGCCCCCAAGATAATAATCTAGTTCTTAAAAAGTTCATAAGTTTTTTGAGGAATTACCTCATAAATGGAATTGAAAGTTGGGAAGGGTGAGGCAGTAGTGATACTCTTACAGCTGGTTGCAGTGTTGTATGGTTGTGTGGGTTTTTGATGAATGGAGGTGTGTATTAGGGAAATACCTAAAGCTATGTAGACGCTCTTCATATACTGCTTTAGCTTCATCACCTACTCACTGTGTTTATCTCTCCTCCTCAGTATCAAGCTCTGCGTAGGAACCTAGAGAATTGGTGCTGTATTGGCTATAGCTATCCGCGTCCCTCTCTAAATGCTGCTTCAGTGCAATGAATTGCTAAACAACATTTAGATATCTATGAGGAGTTGTAGAAACAGCTTGGAGAGATTCAGTCTAAATTTCTTCACGGACTCTAAAGTCAAAAGCATTCTTAAGCATTCTTATATATAGGCAATGGATTTATTTAGTGAGTGCACATACAAATGCAGTAGCTGATGCAGAGTTTTTGTGTAGGGGTTGTGGGTAATGCGTAGCGATGTTTCTGATGTTTGGAGGCATCTTGATATGGCTTTGAGGTTTCTTGAGGAGGGGAAGGCTTTTGATGGATGAGGATCCTGTTCAAGCAAGTGAAAAGCTTTACAAAGCTGCTGAGGAATATGTGAAGGCTCTTGCAATACATTACAACCTGAGCGATATTCTTGAGGTTGTTGAGAAGTTTGGTAAGCTGAGCTTGGGTGAGTTGCTAAACTATGTGTATAGCCTTGACGAGGTGAAGAGGACTGAAGTAGGTGGAGTCGTTCTATGAGCATGGTTGATGAGCTCTTTACTGTTGATGTTCTTAGGCGTGGAATTGAAGCTAGGCTAGCGCCTGGCGATGTTGCAATTGAGGTTACAGCACTGTTTACAGACTACATTGCAGAGCTAGACAGCTTATGTAGAGTAAGCAAGCTTGTTTCTCTAACCTCTCTCGCCATAGGGGCACTGCTATCATACGCCACTGCTAATGGCAGTGGGGGGAGAGGCTTTATCTAGAGAAAGCAGAGAGAATAGTGCTAACACTCTACAAAGTAATTGACAAGCTGAAACATGATAAGTACAACTACCAACCAGTTGTTGAAGCGCTAGAGGAGATACGAAGAGCTTTGCCAAGAGAAGAGGCGTTGTAAAGGATATCGCTTAAGAGCTGCTTTACCAATGCACCTTTTCCTCGACACCTACTACTACCACTCGTGGACAAGACTCATAGTGAAAGGTGTTAAGAACAGTATTGACAGGGTTAAAAGCATGTTCAGAGTTGATTCCATACTGTTTTCGAAGATGTTCAACTCCCTCCGAAATCTCTTCCCTTAAAGCTTGAGGAAAAGCACATTAAGAGAGTAAATAGTGCGTTACAGACCTTCAGCGACATTGTCTATAGACGTGTTGTTGGGGGTAAGTTGAAAGAGATAGACTTTCTCAAAATGCTTGACTACATAGGGGAAGAGTACATTCTATTAATAGAGTACACACTCATAGTTGATGAATATGGGAAAGTACGTGGAGAGAGCATGCCCCGGGCACACACCATAAAGGTTAGTAAAGAGCTTAGAGTAAAGATAAGGAGGCTGTATAGAGATGGGCTCCTAGGGGTTATACGCATAATTAACCCCCTGCACTACCGCGAATATCTAATACTCAGGGTCAGCAAATTACTTGGTCTACCAATTGAGAAAGTATATGCGCCTAAGCCCCTAGTCAAAGAAGTTAGCGTAACCATTAATGAGATCGAGAGACACATTTGCAAAGGCATAGAAGCGCAAGCAAGCTGCTCTACCATAAAGAGTGGGAAAAGCATTAAGAACCACTTTAACGATGCTCACCTCGTACTAGCCTTAGCCACGTATATTGCAAAGAAGAAGAAATTTGTAATCGTAGCCACAATTCCACAAAAGTGGGAGTGCTTTTGCTGTTCAATAAAGTACCTGAGAAGGTTAGAGAGAGTAGTAGACAAAACCAGCCTATTAGAAGAAGTGATATAGTGAAAGCTCGGATTTAGCAACTATAGTGAACCACTTTAGTTCATCACCACTTCCCCATACAACTCCGGACACCTTAATGGTTGTGTCTCAGGTTATGACAAGCACTATCTCTGCCTGCAACTAAGAGCACTTTCAGCTAGCTTGGGTAGCTTAGAGAAGGGGCTATATTAGTGGTAGGTGTGGTCCTATGAGTCTCAGTAGGGCTAGGTATTTGGGTACGTAGACTACTTTCTTTTTCTTTTCAACTGCTTTAATAATGGCTTCGGCTACTTTTGTTGGTGGTGTGCCTCTAGATATTCTTTTGCCTGCTTTTTCGTGGAACTCTGTGTTTATGAGTCCTGGGTAGACTTCGACTAGGTGTATACCTTTTTCTCTGAGTTCTTTTCTAAGGGCTTTTGATGTGTAGTGTAGCGCTATCTTTGTGGCTCCGTAGATGGGCAGCTCCTTCATGACCACGTGTATGCCTGCTGTAATTACCATGACTACTGCTGAGCCCTTCTTCATGTAGGGCAGAAGCTCCTTGACCAGCATTATTGGTGCAACAAAGTTTGTCATAGTCATAGATGCAACATCTTCTGCACTGTGCTCTAAAACAGTTTTGTAGAATCCAAAGCCAGCGTTGTTGACAAGCACATCAACAACACCAAAGCTCTTAACACCTTCAGCAGCCCTCTTAATGCCGTCAATTGTTGAGAGGTCTGCAGCTATGTAGTTAAAGCAGTTGCCCAGCTCGCTTCTAACACCCTCAAGCCTCTCCCTACTCCTAGCAACACCAACAACTCTAAAACCCTTTAAGCACAGCAGTCTAGACAGCTCAAGACCTATGCCAGACGAGGCACCTGTAACAACCCACAACACGTCTTCTCACACCCAACACACCTACATGTACAAAAGTCCATAATAAACGCGCTTGCGAATGACATTACCTTCTCGCAAAACCCTATAGCAACCCCCTTTTCACATATAGTTCCTCTAAAAGCCTTGAGAACTAACAATGCTAAATGTGTTAAAAGCCTATCCATACTTTACTTTTTAAGTAGGTAGAAGGCTTAAAACACTTTTTAAATTAGATATGCTTGAGTGAGGTGTGCTAGTGTGTCTTTAGCTGAGAAGCTTCTTGAAGAGCTTAGGAGTAATGAGAAGGTTAGGGAGGAGTTCTTAGCTTTTGTAGCTGAGGGTGTTGCTAGAGATAGGAAGGCTAGGTTGGTAATGCTTCAGGGACTGATAAAGGAGGCTGCAACAAAAAGTGATGTAGAGAGTGCTAAAAATGAGCTCAAAGCTGAAATTGATAAGGTTAGGACTGAGCTTAAGGCAGAGATAGATGCTTTGAGAAAAGAGTTCAAAGCTGATGTAGAGGCTTTAAGGAAAGAGTTTAGGGGTGAGATTGAGAGGCTTGAAACAAGGATAGAAAGTCTTGAGATGAGGATAAGTTCTCTTGGGCAGAGAGTAGCTAGGCTAGAAGGCTCTATGAGCCTCTTCATAAAGCTCTTCATAGCCTTCAACCTACCCCTACTCATAAGCGTTATAGCAGCTCTAGTAACCTTGCTACTTAGAGCTCACTAACCCTCTATACAGCTCCTCTACTTGAGTTTTCTTGATGGAAGACCTGAAAAGCTTTTACACTATGTGGTTAAACATTGCTGAATGCTTACCGTAAAAAGTGTTGTAAATAGCTTACTTGTTTTAGTCTTCTACTACCCTATCTACATGGTTATGACTTGCAACTATTTTTATTTCTCAGCTCCGTAATCAGAGCAACTTTTTCAAAACTCATCTAATTATGCTGTACTATCAATTCTTATGTAGCTATGGATACTATTTATAGACTTAAAACGTAAATTCCTCGGAGTAACAAAAGAATCTACTTGTAGTTGTTATGAGTATTTCTTTTGCTGGTTATCTAAAGGGATTGCTACGATATATGTAAGCTTCAGGACTTAGAGTTACTGTGTATTTGAGTAACAGCAGTGTGGGGATTAACGAAACTCTGTGGATAAAGGTTGTGTTTGAGGGTGAGAAAGTATTCTTCAGCGACTATGTAATACTCTACATAGTTAATTCCAGGGGTGAGAAAGTGTAGGGAGCAGGCATTTTGCATCTACACTTAACAATGCTACTACGCTTCGAGCCCGAAAAGAATCTCCTACATACTCAGTTAGAGAGCTGTTAAAGACTCTTACCTCAAAGTATATGTGGCGCCAGGTAACTACATCATTGCGATAGAAGCTGGAGGCATAGAAATGAGTATACCAATAACAGCAACACCGTGAGTTATATACATCCTGGCAAAACTTTCAGCATCTTTCCGCAGTAAAGCTATTTACTTAGCATTTCAGATGTAGTGAATATATTGTACAGTGTGCTGGTTTTCAATACGTAATGTATTCGTCAAGGTACAGTTAAGCTTTTATCGTTTTAAGTATACCTAGGTATACCTAGGTGATTGAGTTGAGCATTACTGTCTCTATTAAGGTTCGTAGGGAAGTTGTTGAGTTAGCTGATAAGATGATTAGGCTTGGTCTTGCTAAAAGTAGGAGCCATGCCTTCAACATCATGATTGAGAAAGGGTTGAAAGAGGTTTTGAAGGAGGTCGAGTTCTGGGAGAATATTTATAGAGAGGTTGAGGAGCTTAAGAAGCAAGGCTTTGTATTGAAGCATGGTGGTTTGACTAAGCTTCTTGAGGAGGATAGGTCTAGATGAGTATATACATAGATACAAATGTAATCATCTCTTTTGTTGATGAAGCTGATCCTAACCATGGTAAAGCTTTGAAGCTTGTGAATAAACTTTCCAGAGATAGGGTAGCATCAATGTTAACACTAGTTGAGCTTACATCTGTTTACTCACGAGCTGGATTAGAGAATCCTCTTGTACTAGCTCTCTACTCTATTGAGGTTGTTAATGCGAGGATAGCTGATGTAGATTTCAATAATGTTTTGAAGAATGCATTTATATATGCACAGAAGCTAAAGCTGAGAACACTTAATCTTCTTCATATAGTAGTAGCAAGTATTACTGAGTGCAAGAAATTCGCTACATTCGATAATGAGATTATTAAGAAATCAAAAGATATAACCAGTAACCTGGAGATAGAGGTAGTTACAGAAACATAGAGTGCACTATTCAAAACAATGTATTCACAGCTGTTTACAGCTATTCACAGATGATTACCTCGGGGAAACCCTCCATACTCAAGACAATTTAATCATAGCGGCAAGTGAACAGCTCTGGGCAATACAAAGATCTGTTTCTATGTATTACGTATCGAATCTAGTCAAAAGCTGTAGACTCATTGAGTACTTCAACCTAACTTACACTGAAAACAGTTGATCATGGATTACGCGTTATCGTAGAAGTATCCTCATCATTATCTGTGCTATTAGTGTTGCTAATACAGATAATGTTAGTGCCCACGAAACCTTTGTCACATAATCAATCCTCTTATCTAATGCATCTATCCTTTTATCCAAAGAATCAATTCTTTTATCTAAAGCATCTATACGTTTATCTAATGCATCTATTCTCTTATCCAAATCACCAATTCTTTCAACTAGTTGTGTAAATGTTCCTTCGAGTTTTGATACCCTCTCCCTAAGCTCAGTTATCTGCGTATATATCTCCTTCCTGAGAACATCAATCCTCTCCTCAAGTCTTCTAATATCTTCTCCAGTTGCCACTCTAACTTTCTCAATCTCTTCTCTAAGCCCTGCAATATCTTCTTTTGTTGACGTTCTAACCTTCCCTATCTCCTCCATAACCCTAGCAACATCCTCCTTTGTCGCAGTCTTAACCTTTTCCACTTCCTCCACAATCTTCGCTATATCTTCTTTTGTTGCTGTTTTAGCTTTCTCTATCTCTTCCATAACTTTCGCTATATCATTCTTAGTTGCAACATCCCTCAAAACAGCGTTTATAATCGCCAACCTTAGCTCAGGCTCTGAAACAGCCTCAGGTACTAGAATCTTTGCTAACCTCTTCCTAGCCTTCTCATCAGCCTCAAGCTCCTCAACAAGCTTCTGAGCCAAAGACAAGACTGTTCACACTCAAACTGTCTCTACCCAATAAAAAGCGTTAAATCTTTTTACTGTTCTCAAGCAATGGCTTGCTCTGTTCGTAAGCTCACACGTTCTACCGATGGTTTTTAGGGTATGAAGATTGCCTGTACCTTTAGCTTCTCAGCCACCTCTGCTTAACCTCTTGTCGCTTGTAGCCAATGGTACGTTATGCGTAATTGCTTGTGCTATGTATAGCGCGTCATATACTGGTATGCTGTTCTGTGTAGCTATCTCAAACGCTTTATCTAGATTTTAACTTACTCTCTAGCAATACCAGTTCCTCGTCTATGATCTTCTTAAGTAGTTGAAACTCCTTGAACACTACATCAGGTGAGCAAGTCTTATGAACGTAGCACTGCTTCCATATGGCGTTAGCAACCTCCTTAACTATGTGATCTACTGAGATAACTCTTGCAAACAGTATTCTGTATACCCTTTCCCAGCCTCCTCCCTCAAAATAAACTTGGCAAGAGCAGAAGCATCAATAACTATCACGATCCTCCCTCACAAGCCTAGCAACAGTACCGCGAGGGGTTTCAGGAAGCTGCTTAAGAACCTCAACAATTTCCTGAAGTACCTTCTGCTTCCTATACATCTCTATCCTCTCCTCTATAAAAGCTATTATCTCCTTCCTCCAATCAATCACATCCTTAAGCTTATCCATCTCCTCCTTAAGCTTCCTAGGTATACGAATACTATAGACGATACTCATAGTCTAACCTATAACAAAGTAGATAGACAGATAATAATTTGTTAGCAGTATGACATTTACAAACAGGATGAACCCTTAACCTAGTTACTAGGCTTTCACCATATCTTCAAAGAAGCTTTTTTCAGCATTTGCAACAGAATCTACAATTACACCCCATAAGCAAGGCGTTATGAACACATGTATCGCAACTTTTGTTCATGAGTAGCTTAGCTGTAAACTAAAGAAGATTATAATATGTGTTGATGCACCAAGCTTTATATGCTGAAAAATACTAGAGCTTTGAAGAGGAACCTCAAGATGAGTACATATCAAAGATTTAGTGAGATTACTAAGCATATTGAGCTTGCTGAGAAGTTCTTGGCTGAGGGTAGGGAGCTCATCGATAAAGACCCTGTTCAAGCATCTGAAAAACTTTATAAAGCAGCTGAAGAGGCTGTAAAAGCTCTTGCAAAACTCTTTAACCTTCCACAGGTTGAAGAAGCTGAGAAGATTGGTAGATGGAGAGCAGATCTACTATACAACGCTGTTACAGCTCTATCTACGCTGTTAAAGCTTGGTGAGGAGATTCGTAGTTGGTGGAGAACAGCATGGTTTTTCCATGTAGAGGGATTCCATGAGGCAAGACTTGAAAGTACCCACATAGCGGCTGATTATAGAGATGTTGAGAACCTAGTTAACCTAGCCAAGAAAACGATTCAGGAGTTTCTAAGGCGTGGGCAGAGGTAAGGGCTCAGCATCTAGGTTTTGAGGCTAGACTATGTTAGATAGGTAGAGGGGTGGGGATAAGCTTTACGCAATGCTTTATTTAGTAGCTCTATGCAGATCAATGGCTTATGTACTGTGCAGACCTAGCTCTATATGGGTGCTGTAATGAGTTCAAGTGGTTTGAGTAAGTACATAGCTTTGCTTATTCGTAGAGGTGTTAAGGTTCATAGGTGTGGAAGACCTGTTATACTTGGCTTGTCTTTTAGCTTAGCTACTCTTTAGCAGCTTGTATAAGCTTCTTCGTGATCTCCTCCAGTTCTCTTCAACTCATTCTATATGTACCTCTAGGTGTAGTCACGTGAACTACCTTGCCACTACAAAGAGAATCTGTACAGCTTATCGCTATCACGTAGTTTGATACTAACTTGTTTAGAGAGCTGAAACACGGAGTCTACATAGCTACCAATTCTGACAATGTCTATACCTCTAGACCTAACCTCAAACACGAAGTTGTAGAGTATTGTTGCATACTCTTTAGGGTCTACAGCAGTCGATGTCCACGCAGTTGCAACATCATGTATGTATATGGCTGTAGACTTAACAACCTCTATCGTGTTGAGTCTGTAGTTGATGAGCTCGTATAGTGTGTACGCAGATGGGTTTATATCAACAAAGCTGACCCTGCTTAGAATAGCGTTACCAAGCTCCTTATCCGCACCGTAAAGCTCTAGAGAACTTAACAAAGTAATGTAATCATTTCATAACAAAAGATATTGTTACTTGTAACAAACGTAAAAAGAAATAAAAGAGGTACTTGCAAACATTTTGAATCTCAGCTACTTTTAATTCGACCTCCCCCTTCATTATACCATTACAAAAATATTACAGATGCAATAAAAATGTCTCTAAATCAGAATTACCCACAGAAACAACATCAAAATTATTATCTGTTATAAAGCAATATCTCTGCAGTCTCTCTTCATTACTATTGTACCTCTCATTTTCGGAGTCTCTGTTACAATGTTATGTACATGAATGTAGAATTAGAATAATAAGTTGACGCACAGGGAAGTTAGAAGAACTAAAATGGAGAAGTTTAGGAAATTACCTTAAAGAAATTTTAAAAGATGTGTTTATGTTTATTAATGAATAGATCAAGGCTATTAAGAAGTTTGGACTCAAGGGAAAAGATCCTTTATAAAATGTATGTCTTAGGCAATTATAATAAGTGCTCTTTGTATTAAGCTCATGCTTAAAGATCCCTTAATAATTAATACTACAAGTTTAAAAAGGTGATTCATTATTGTGAAGATCCTCATCCTCTTCTTCTAGGGATTCGCTGAAGTATTGGTATCTGAGATACTTTTCATAGTCTCTTTCATATTGGTAAACAGGTACTTCAAGGTCTTTGCAGAACTCCTCTACTACTGCTAGCTTTTTGAGCTCATTGATATTGATTTCCAGCTTTTCAGGTGGGTTAATAACCTCTTTCTCTACTCTCAAGTAGCCATTTGGCTCTTCGCGAAGCCCTATTAATACTACGGGTTTTCCGATGACCCATGCAAATACTTCTGCTTGCTTTCTAGCGTAGTTATTTATTGGATATAGCTTAAACTCGTAGTATGTTTCGCTGTTCTCATCGTATAGATCTGGCTGAGCAGATATGTATAGCGAGTTTTCAAGTCTTCTAAACGCAGTCCTGGGCTTCTCCCCAACAACACCTGCACTGAGCAGTGCTGAATAAGCTCTATACGCCTTTACAACAAGGTCCCTCCTATATATCCCCTCAGCCCTTAGCCTAGCAGCTACCTTTCTAGCAAACCAGCGAGGTATGTGCATATACCCAGCCCAGTTATATATGTGATTTGCAAGAGCATACTCCTCCTCAAAGATCTTCCCAAACCTCTGCAAAACCTCATCACCAGCCGGTGGCTCGCTCAATAACTTAGCTACATCTGTAGCCTTAACCACAAAAACCTCAACAACCTCACTACACCTCTCCTCGACATCTCCCATGTCACTCTCACCACACAACTGCAATAAATACACTGAGTGCTTCCTAACACTACACATCTTAAAAATGTAGTACATCAATATGCAAAAGAGTTTTCACACTCAAATACACTAATACAACACCATTAAAACTGCTTCACAGTTCTTAGAAAAATGCAAGTACCCTCTATTTCTTACATTCAAAATCACCTTAGCAAATCGGTTTGCTACTTTAGCAGGCTTTGCCAACTTTCCTTACGCGCAAGGTGAGTATGACTAGCGTAAGTCACGGGGTAGGGTTCTAGCACTGTGAAGAAACTACTGTAGTGTAGCGCCGAGTTATGTGAGGAGTTTCTAAAATTCATACTTGTGCTACATATGCAATTCTATGTATGTTCATGGGTAGAGCTATTGATGTTAAATATACTTGTGTATTGAAAAAACGGTATGTAAGGAAATGTTTTGAAGAGGTGTTGAAGTTTTCATTGAGGTGATGACGTAGTGTTGATAATGACATAGTTTAAGTTTTGTTAGTAGCATAGTTAAAACTTGTTTATAAAGAGCTTTGTAGGTAATAAAATTGTATAAAATTGTTTTTACCGCATATTTTTAGAAATGGTGCGTTACTAAAAATTCGTCGATAAAGATTTATAAGGTGTAAAAGCTGGTATTAAAACTTGGGTAAGATTGTGATGCATGGGTTAAAAGTTGTTTTATTAAGAGTTTTTGAGAAAGAGAATGTTAGTGATGAGGAGGTTCTAGAGGTTGTGGAGAAGGTAACAACTATGTGTCCAGGTTCTGTAGTTGTTTACATGCATCACGTAATGGATTTCTACCACGAGTTGTTCCGATTAATAGAACCTGTGTCAAATAAGCCTCTTTCTGGCGAAAGAATGTGGATAGGAAATTACTCAGTTGAGGTTATACCAATTCAAAAATTTGTTCAAAACTATGGGTCAAAAAGCCTAGTTGCAAAGTTTTACAGATTCTGTAGCAGCAAATCAATTGACGTGACAAAAATTATTCAGAAATACATGTCAAGAAAACTAAATGTAGAAACCATTAGGTATATTCACGGTAAGCTGAGTCTTGATGAAGAGCTGGAAATGGTTATAGAGAAAAGCTACAAATTCTTAGCAGAAATAAAAATTGAAGTCAGTCCAGTAGTGCTGACCGTATCCGTATAACTACACAACTTTTTCACTTAAACAGCGATAACATACACAGCACTTACACACATGTAAACAGCACAGTGCTTAGCATCTGCACCTCTACTAGCTTTATAACCTTTTGAATGATTACCTCAATTCATTTACAACACCGTTACCTCGTCTTACGCTTTCACTACGATAGGAAGTTCTACTCTATACAAATTACTTTAATACCCTCCTTGCCAGCTATTTCACAGAGCTTTTTATCAGCTGTGTAAAGCTCTGATGCCTTGATATGCTTTGCTGATGCAATTTGTAGTGCATTAGCTTCGTAAATATGGTAATTCTCTATAATTCTCCAGCTCTCAACAACTATACTCAACCTTATCGGAACTATCTTCAGAATTCCCAGCTTCAGCATCCTAATGGTTTCGCTTAAGAACATTTTTCTAGAAGTTTTATACCCACTATCCCCAAGCCACCCTCTCTCACGATACTTATCCAAAACACCTAGAACTTCACCAATATTCCATAGAGAAACACAGCTTAACTTCGCCATTCCAAGCACTTAAATATAGAGCTCTAACAACTTCAGCCCCTCGTTCAAGAATACATCGCTTGACCACTACGCTAGAATCTAGGTAAACAATTCTGGTACTCAATATCTTAACTCCCTCAACTCCCTAACAACCTTTTCAGCCACTGTTTCCGCCAAGGGCTTAACAGGTTCAACCACTTGAATTAATTCACCACCAATAAGTTCATTCAAGCTATCCACAACTTTATCAACGAGCTCTTCTCTAATCATCTCCTCAATAACACTGCTAACCTCATCCACACCCTCCTCGAGAAGCTTAGCCCTAAACCTACTCCATAAGTCTTTATCAATAACAATTGTTGTCTTAATCTTTCTACCTATACACAACACCTTCTAGAAGTATGTCCTTCTAAACAGCCTTATAAATACATTGAAAGTAAAGCTCACAATAATGAGCACAGCTAACCCACGTAATTTTGAAAGATCCTTTAAAGCGGTGCTATACCCAAGTTGCAGAGACTCTTAAAAGCTATTGAATCTTTCTGTTAGTGAACATTTAAGCAGATCGCTACAAACAATAGACACTGCGTCTTCATGGCTAAAGAGCTTCTCTAAAGGTAGCGGTTTTGAGGGGATACCTGTAGCTGTTATGATGTGATTAAGCAACTTAAGGTTTTAGTTGCACGGGTACTAGGAGAATTACTTTACGCTGATTCCACATACCTACTTATTGTCTTTCTGTACGCTGCAATACCCATCATCATCAGGGTTGCTGTGACGATAACAACCTGTAACTGTTTCAGGATTAGGTTGGGTGCTTCTTCGTTGTATATCATGACTGCTCTAACTATGTCTAGAGCCCATGTGACTGGGAAGGCATCTGCAAATGCTCTAATTGGTTGTGGTAGAAATGATTTTGGCATCCAAACACCTGTTGTGAATGAGAGTAGCAAGCCGATAACTGTTCCAAGCGTACCTGCAGATCTGCTACTTCTTGTTGCTAGTGATAATATGAAGCCTATTGACATAGACATTAGATATGCAAACAGTAGGTTTAGCGGTACTAGCCAATCTCTTGGATTTAGAGGACTCCAGATAATTCTCGCATTTAGTGCCCAACCCATGAGAATAACTACTATAGATGATATAGCTAGTATCAACCCTTCAGAAATAGTTTTCCCTACAAATAGATCAAAAGCTTTTACACCTGAAGCAATCATTCTATCAAGCCTCCCCGACTCTCTCTCAACTACAACAGCCATAGCACCTGCTGAGATCCCAGAATAGAGCATTGCCATGCCTATAGCGCCAATTGTGTACCAACCTATTATAGCAAGTCTATCAGATAATGCTCTTGGGGTCTTCTCCTCAAAAACGATATCCATTGGGTTTGCCAATCCTACCAAACTTCTATTAACAATATCAATCATCGATATGTTTAATCCTGGAATAACTATATTTGTGTAGTTACCTGAGTACATAGTGAAGTACTTTATGTAGGTCTTCGCTTTTTCTATAGCTAGCTTTCTCACAAATTGGTAGAAGAATCCCTGTGCAAATCCCTTGTTAATCTGTATTCTTTGAGGATCACCACCACTTATATAGACATAGAGTTTCCCAGTACCAGAAAACGTTTCTATTGTAAAGTTTTCTGGGATTACAATTCCAATATCAAGCCTAGCTTTCTCTAAATCTGTTAATAGATCCTCAGAAGAGTTATAGGTTAAGACCCTAAAGTATGTAATGTTTTTAAGTACATCAATTAGTGTTACACCCAACGAATTGTTTACGAATCCCTTATCATAGTTTACAACTCCTATAACAAATGTTAGTCCTGATCCAACTTCAGGTGGTATAAATATGAAGGCTACTAACACAACCCATAGAGCTGGCCAGATAATTGCCCAGAAAACAACTATCTTTTCTCTTATCATAGACTTGAAATCTGTTTCTGCTATAGCTAAAGCTCTCCTCATTCTGTACTCAACCTCTCTCCAGTTAACTTAATGAATACATCTTCTAATGTGGGTTCAACAACATTTAAAGTCTTAACGTATACACCGTTCTTGTGTAGAGCAAGTGCTATTTTTGGAACATCTTCTTTAGGGTTATCGCTATAAACTTTTACAACCTCTCTATGTGTAAAGACTTCGAATTTCTCTTCCTCTAGAACCTCAACAGCTTTCCGCAAATCTCCATGAATACTAGCCTCTATGACACTTCTCGGTACATATCTCTTTTTAAGGTCTTCAACAGTTCCTTTAGCAATTATAGAGCCTCTATGCATTAAGTAAACATAGCTTGAGAGCTTCTCCGCCTCCTCCATATAATGTGTTGAAAGAAGCACAGCCTTACCACTCTTCCTAAGATCTTCTATAAGGCTCCATACAGCTCGTCTTGACTGAGGGTCTAAACCTGTTGTCGGCTCATCCAGAATATAGAGATCTGCATCTGGGAGAAGAGCTATTGCAACGCTAAGCTTCTTAGCCATTCCACCACTATACTTCCCAACAACATCTTTTGCATAGCTTAGAATACCAAGCTTTTCTAGAAGTTCTTTGCCACGACCCAAAACATACTCCTTATCTAAACCATAGAGCTTTGCATAAAACATCATGTTATCCCATCCACTAAGCTCTTTAAAAAGCCCTAACTCTTGAGGAAGATAACTTATCGCCTTCCCCCTAAAAACAACTTCACCAAAAGTAGGCTTCAGGATCCCCGCAATAATCCTCATTAAAGTTGTTTTACCACTCCCATTAGGACCTAAAAGAGTTGTTATAGACCCTTTCAAAACATTTATAGAAACATCCTTCAAAACAACTACATCACCAAACCTTTTAACAACATTAGTAACACTCAAAACAACCTCCATAACCACACCTAACACAACCACTAATCTCTAGCTCTAAAAAATTTAAGTTTTTTAGAGAATAGCTAGATTAATAATTAAGAATATCTTTAGATAATCGTAATATTTTAGCTAATGTAGATTCGATTGATAAAATTTGAGCAACTCATTATAATAATTAAATTGAACTATTGGTAATGCTATGATTTAGTATGGTGAAAAGCTATTGAGTGTCGATGAGTATGTGTTTAACAATTTCTTGATTACAGCTCATTTTAGATTTGTAGAATGTTTTTGACTACTGCTTCTACATCTTTCCTAGGTATTCTTCTGAATACTTCAATTGATAGTGTACTCCAGTTGAATATGATTGATTTGCTGTTTTCATCTATTTGGTACTCGATTCTAATTCTAACAACATCTTCTTCACCAACCCCAAGCTTTACGAACACCTTGTTCACAACATTATCTAGTTCTTTAACAGCTTTCTCTATCTCTAAACACCACTCTCTATCCCTCGATATATAGTTTCTAAGATATGCATAAAGATTCTTCCTAAGCTTACCCATACAAAACCCAACATAAACTAATCCGCTACTTAGTAAAGGCATGTCTATCCACTGAGTAGCGAATCTATTACCCGTTTTATCAATTTATATACCCAAAACACATTTCTAGACAGGAAAAACTCATAGCTTTCTTATATGAATTTTAAACCATGTCTCCAACATATTCTGCGGGTTAAGCTCATAAAGAGTTAAGATATTTTAGAGAGTGTAGAAGAGCTTCTTTAGTAGAGATATTGAGGAGTTTATAAAGGTTTGGGTAGGGGTTTGGTTATGGGTTCTTACAATAGTGTAGATCTTTGTTAAGGACTCTGAGAGAGCTGGCCTAGACCCAGAGATACTTAAGCAGATACTCACAAACATTGTTGATCCAAGAAGATACAGAGCTCTCTGGACGCTTAGACCTAGAGGGTGTAAAGCGTTCACCACCTGCCAAGACTTGTAATTATCTGTGGGTAGCTGTAGATACTTGGCAGGTAGCTCATCACGCTACCTCCGAGCCTCCTCACCGCAGAAGCTCACCACTAGTCGCCTAGCGGTTCACCGCTCTGCGGTTCTCGGAAACCCAGGGATACTACTAAATATGTAAATCTCTTGAATTTATAAATTTTGCAGAAGCTCAGCACCCCCATAGCCTTGAGAAATATTTAAAGATATCTACAGCTATTTACAAAACACTTCAAACCTGTAACAACCTAGCAAGGTAAAGGATGGAGAGTTCCGGAGATACCTAGAGTACCTAACCTCTACATGGTCCTTCTTCTTATCTTACCCTAAGTAGAAGGATCTTAGTTGCTCATTAAACATGGATGCTCAGCCCAAGCTCTATGTCCTAGACCCATTCATATATTACGCACTCTACTTCTATCTAAACAATGTTCCAGACCCATTTGAGGAAGCGAAAAAGCTTATGAGTAACGAGGAGTTCAAGGGGCTATTAGTAGAGAGCGTTGTAGCATCATATCTACTCCTAGCCCAGCAGCTATTCGAGCACATCCCTCATATTGAGTACAGCAAAGTATTTATGTATGGATTGAGAGAGTCTTCAGAAATAGACTTTGTGCTCCGCATAAACAAAGCTGACAAAGCTGGAGAAACCAACAGGTTTCTCATAGAGTTAAAGTACCGAAGGCAAGTACCGAGGATCAGTACCACAACCCGAGAAAGGTACCTGATAGTGCTTACACAGAAAGAGCTAGAGGTTGATACAAATAGAAGAGTTGTCTACATACCTACATCCATATTCCTCATGCTATTCTAAATTACAGTACTGTAAAAGTACTATAAAATACTCTAAAAAGCATAGCTATAGAGCTACCCTATATGATTGCTCCACACCTATTGCTTAATCCATACTAATAATGTTTGTGACTGTTTATCACTATACAAAGTTTAGGATTTTTGAGAAGGCTAAGTTCTTGAGTTCTTGAGGTAGATAAGGATTTACAGAGCATTACAAGCTTCCAACACCTATAGCGTTACGACTTCTTTCCTGGTACTCCATTGAAAAAGAAGGGCAGGATCAAGAATTGGTAGTAAAAGAAAGACATCAAACTAAGTAGCACCTCCACAACTTAAATACAGCAACAATTCTCTGGTGAAAGCCTGCTGTAAGGGGGGCCCAGGGATGATGAGCCGGACCAGTGCTGAGAATGATGAACAGCTTGGGAGCTGACTTATCCCTGGGCCCCAAGCTAATAATCTAGTTCTTAAAGGGTTCATAAGTCTTTAGAGAAATGGTTCCAGCTATCAAGCCCCCATGTGCTTGGTCCCTTTAAGAAGTATACTTTCTGCGTAACTCAGCTATCTATGTGTTAGTGTGATGTATGCCTGGTGAAGAAGTCCATAAAGCAATTCTTGATGCGATTCTTCATGATGTTCCTGAGGTTATGAGGTTTGGTAAGGAGTTTCTAGATGGTTTGTATAGGGGTGTTGTTGAACTTGATAAGGTTCCTGATGAGGTAGAGGTGTGTAGAGGTAAAGATGAAAAGAGGAGATGTAGTAAGAAGCCTGCAGAGCATCATGGTGGTAACGATGAGGTTGTGAATAAGCTTATTGAGTACTACTACCTGCTCTCACTATACTACTACAAGCGTAATGATCCATATCTCTCCGGCATAGCTTTTGGCAGAACCCTTCACTACATCCACGATAGCTCATTTATGTATACCGGTGTAGCTGAGCATAATGTTCAGGAGGAGAGGATGAAAAAATAGTTACTGGAGATACAAACATCAAAGACCTTTGTAGAAACGTCGATGTAGAATCCAAGACCACGTCTTCAGATGTTATCGAGCCACTATGTATAATGTATAGAAGAAGCGTAGACACATTGAAATAGTTCATCAACGATGTTAGTAAAACTCCAACACGTGAGGAGATTGAAGAGATTGAAAAGGAGAAACGTAGAGTAGCTCTAGAAGCTATTGCCCTAACCTTCCTAGTCTTGGCAGATATAGCATTATTTGTACTGTTTATACTTACACCCTTCTTCTTTGAATCACTTGGACTAATAATCTTTCTAGCCTTCATACTATCCATGATACTAACCTTCATAGGCTTCTCGATATATAGACGTGAATTGCATAGCTTAGAACGTGAGCTTGCGAAGCTTGGAATGACAAAGCCTAGTCCTCCAACTATAACTAAGCTCATGGAAAACGAAGAAATAAAGATTATACCTGCGTACTAAAAGCAAAACTAGATTTTGATGGTAAATTTTCCCTAAAGCGGGTTTTCTTGTAAAGCTACACCAATCTTCACAATGTAGGTGTTTATGTCTGTGAGAGCCTTACAACTATTATTGACTTTGGCTTGCAATCGTTTTCCTCTAGTGCATATACCAACACTATTTCCATAGGCTTCTCATCCCTTGAAATGACAAATACTGTGATATACGCACATGCCTTTTTCAGGTTCGAGCCAGCAGTATATTGAGGGGAACTCAATGAAGTCTCCAGCCCCTTCTGAATAGTGATGTACATACCCTCAAGGCTCTTGGGCTTTGGATGAGCTCTTCACTTTCTTGAGGCTGGATGTACTCGAGGCATTCATAAACATTGCTACTATCTGTAACGATGAGTGACAAGTCAATGCTTGATCCATGGAATCCGAAATGGAAGAAAGATGTGAAACTAAAGTTTATATCCTGTCTTAGTTGCTGTAGTTATATGAGGTTTTTGATGTATGGAGGCGCATGATAGTCGTAGAGTATTTGTTGGTTTTGCTAGACTTAGGTTTGTTGCAAAGGTTGGTTATGTTAGGGTGGTTAAGGCTGGTTGTGAGGGTAAGGCTAAGGATAAGGACAGTTGATGGAAGGTTAGCAGAATGTGTAGCTATTCTTAATAGTGGTTTTGCTGCTCCAACACCACAACTAATAATACATGTAGACGTTGCCGAAAGACTTGGTTTAAAGCCTGAAGAAGGTGTTGTAGTTGAGTTAGAGACTGCTGGTGGACCTGCTAAAGCATTGTTCTACCCAAGGAAAGCATTTGTAAAGGTTGTTGCAGGAGATGCTGAGTCCAAAGAGGTGCTAGTAGATATCATAGTGTTGCCAACGGTTAGAGAAGCTCTTGTAAGCGATATGCTCATAGACGAGCTCGAGATAGCCATTGAATCCTTCAGTAAAGGTTTATGGAAATTCAGGTGGGAACCACAAGGAAAACTAAGAAGATCTGAAGAGCAAGGCACACTCTAACATGCTATACTGAAGCTGTTGAAACATTAATTTATAGTAGATTCTAATTAGGTTCTTAGCTATTGCCACAAGTTTTTGTAGTGCTTCTTCATCACCATAGCTTTAGCTTGGTTCTGAGGAAACGCTTGAGGTTGAGTAAATATCTTCTTCATGTACTACCCCCAGCTTTAGCGCTTACCTACTGTGCTTAACGCTTCAGCTTCTCTCCTCACTACAAGCTCTGCCTAACGCTATATTAGTCCCTGCAGTTATGGTATCTGTAGAGAGATTGAGGCAGAAGATGAGAGCTATAACCATAGCTTTTCGGAGCAGTGCAACCCTAAAACTAGCTAGTTCTCTAATGCTGCTAGAGCACATTTGGTGGTGTGGAAAGGGTTTGTTGTAGAAGCTAAACTTATTGCTGTATACCCCCTAATCAAGTCTTCTTCGCATTACTGGAAAGAGCCTCGATGAAGAAGTATTAAGGGGGTTCTCAGAACCTCTGCTACCTCTTCAAGAGACCTCATTTCTCGTTCTGTCTAGGCTTTATGTCGAGAAAAAGTTTTTATTTCTCTGCATTAATGAGGTTTTTAGGTGTGGGTATATCAACAGCTAAGGTTGTTGTGCTGTTTGTTGTAGGGTTGTTGTTAGCAGTATTAGTGTTTCCAGTAGCGTTCTTTGTGTCAGCTGCTCTTGGCTACGTCTTTGGTGTTATAGCTCTTGCTATAGGTGTTTAGCTAGTTGTTAAGAGAGCTGGTAAGAACCTGCCCCTAGTCCTAGGAATTGTACTAACGGTGATAGCTGTTATCTCTATTGCTGGAACAGCTTTTATCCACATGACTGTGTACAGCGTTAGTAAGGCTGTTGAGGAGGCTACAAAGACAAAGTATGTCTCCGGGGTTATTGGGAAAGCACTAACTGTTGGTGATTGGGAGATAACCGTTCTAGACGTGAAGGAGGCGAAGTACCTCAAAAGCGGTGACAGCTACTACGCGGCTGAAGAAGGTCAGAAAGCTGTTATAGTAACCCTGAGAATCAAGAACATCGGGAAAGAGACTAAGACAGCATCAGATATATGGAGCTTCACCCTAGTAACCAACGCTAACAAGAGCTACGAAGATGCATCGATATTCAAATTCGAACCCCTATTCCCATGGAGCATAACAGACGAGGTAAAAACAAGCGCAACAACAGTAAGCACATTAGATAGATCAGGATCCCTAGCCCCAGGAACATACATAGAAGGAGACATACTCTTCACAATACCACAAAACGAAACACCACAAAAACTACACCTCAAAGTCGGCATCATAGGACCAACAGAAGTCAGCATAACACTAATACGATAACCATTACAAAACAAAACCATTTTTTATTCTCAACTCATTGCTCAACACACAGAATTCTTCCTCAATCCACACTCATACGATGCTACTATACATAGATATTTCTGTTAACCTTCTTTATACAATTGTGAAGACAAAAGCCCCCTGGCAAAATAGATATTGTAGCTATTAGGCAAGGTGTCTGCCTAGGGGTATATGAGGGTTCTTGATTTAGTGCTTTGGTTTTCTTATAGCAATAAAGGTTTTTAGTGCATGGATATGCACAGGTTTATAGGTGTAGATACTTGTCTAGAGCTTCGAGCTCTTCGCAGGTTTGTTACTCTCTTGCTGAGATTTCTAAAAGGCTTAGGGAGCTTGTTGAAGGTGCTATGCAGAGTGTTTGGATTGCTACAGCATTTATTGATAGATGTGGTGTTGATTTGTTGAAGAAGGTTAGTGATAGGGGTGTTCAGGTAAGAGTATTAACATCTGCTGAGGTTGGTGAGGATATTCTCAGGGAGTTAGCCAGTTTGCTAAGGTTAGGGTTATTAAGAGCCTGGTAGAATGTGTGGAAGTATTGATGGCTGGTAGAACGCTGTATACTCCTTACTTGTAGCTCTAGACTTGGTAACAGCTAAAAGTCTATTCGTTGTGAATTTAACTATCCAGTAGTTAGAATTTGGTTCGCTAAGTATGACCTCACCAAGTCTCAAAACTCGTTTCAACAATCATTAGGCTCATTAGCGCTTCATCTTCAATGAGGTTTAAGCAGTATTGTTACTATTATTGTCACCCACATCGTCATTAAGATTCCTATCAACCAGTAGAACCTTGTGTTAAGCTCTCTTCTAAGTTCTCTTAACTCAGACTCTATATGGTTTAGCCTCTTATCTATCTGCTCCAATACACCCTCCACTTTTGCAACCCTTTCCCTAAGAGCATTAATAGCCTCTTCAAGCTTCGCAATCCTACTCTCTAAGCTACTCAAACATAGCACCTCAACAAAATCTTAAGCATTTTAGAGAGCTTTTCAGCTCTAATGCAATACATTACAACTAGTTAGTTGCTTATAGAAGGGTTTACAAGTCGTTATAGTTAAGTTTACAACAACTAGGGGTTTGTTTTCATAAAGCTTAGTGCTGTTCGATATCAAGTCCTTTCCCTTGAATTCTCCACCCTAGAACCCTTCTCATCAGGGCTCATATCATTAAGCTCCCTAACAACCTTACCCCACTCCTTATTAGAACCCTTCATAACAACAGACATAAAGACATAAACCAATTCAGCATCGCCAGACACCTCAATATAGATTGCTTTACGAGTATCCTCACTAAGCATAGTACTTGCACTAGACATAGAATTGAGTTAGAACATATATAAATGTATGTGCATAACAAAGAATGTTCTACGGGCTATGAAAGCTTTATCTAGCACCTAATATATAGAAAATATGTTTTGGTGAGATGTTGAGCGTTTTGCGTGTGTCTCCTGATGATTTTGTGAAGGATGTTAGGCCTTGGGATGTTTGTGTGGAAAGAGTTTGTTGAGAAATATGTGGTTCCGCTTAAGGTTTTGGGAAACATCATTGTCTCCTTCTTTGTTGGTGATCCTGGGGCTGAGGTTGCGAAGAATTTGGCTATAGCAGCTAGTAGGGTTGTTGAGGTTGCTACTAAGGTTGTTGGTAGCGTTAAGGAGGAGTTCACAGCACCTTCAGATCCTATAGAGTGTGTAAGGCTCTTTATCGAGAAAGCTGCGAACACGTTCTTAGGTGTTGATGAAGGTGGGAAATACACATTGTTTACATGGAGCTTGAGAAGAATCACTAACGAGTATTTCGAGACTCTATATTTTACACTTGCTAAGGATGATGAGAAGAAGAGTAATGTGTTCAGGATCCTAGGAGTCGAAGAGCTATTCAAACCACCTATAAAGTCCCCTATATCCGAGAACTTAACAGTTCTTGGCTATCCTGACTACCCACCTCACAGTACTATCGTTTCATGGGGTAGCCGTATAAAGATACGAATTCTACCTCCACAAGAACGAACATTAGGAGGAGCTATAAATAGGCTTATCGATGCTATAGTAGCAGTTCTTGCAAGACCAGGCATACTATCAGTAGCTGAACCTACTGTGGATGTTGTTAGCACATATCTAAAGAATATACCTCAATCTCCACCAGAACTTGACGAGCCTTGTGGTATGAGAGTTCGATGGGTTGAAGTTCCAAAACTTTTATCAGATTACAATGAATTTGAACGAGACTATGCATGGGTTATTCAAGGACTTGAACTAAGGTGTGCAGATGCAATTTATCCTGATAAAGAGGAATTAATTAGAAACTCAACAAATATCCTAAACTTCTTCAGAACTACAATGCCAGTTATTATTACTGGAGGAGCTGATCTACTATTCACCATTGAGGACAGAGTTATAATACCATTTATAAGGGTATTGCCGTAATGAATATAGCTGCTCAAGAATATGAAAAGGAAAGGAAGGTTAGAAGAACTACCGAGAATGAGAGAGAGATGGAAAGCAAAGCTAGTATTCATAAAGGCGCTAAAATCTCAGAGGGTGAAATAGGTGAGAAGTCACCTCAACACGTTGAGTATACAATGCAACCTGGCACTAAAGTAAAGACATCTATAACATCAATACAGCATGATATTGATTTTGCTTTGCAACCACGTATAGCAGCTCTTTTGGCTCTTAATATAGTAAAAATGCCCGAGGTATCATTTCTCCTTACCCGAAATGTTCATGCTTATATTAAGTATGAGGTTAAGCAGGTAAGCTTTCTACTACAATCTAATGTTATGTCAAGCCTTTCAAGATTGATTCTAGCGATAGATAAGGCATTGCCTTATCTACTTAGGCTAGGCTATGTTGATGTTAAACTAAGACTGCCTTTATTTTCCCCTCTACAACTCGTTATCCAGGATAGGGTAGGTGTTAGGTTGAGTGAGAAAGCTGAGGAGCTGTTAACCATTGCTAGTGCTGAAAAGGTTAAGGATTTAAATATTCTAACCATGATGTTTGCGAGTGATAGGGTTGAGGAGCTGAGAGCTGTTCTTGAACATCCTATTGGTGAGGTCATAGCATTCGCTATTCCAAAGCTTAGTGAGAGGGATGAGGATTCATGGTACCTTCTAGCTCTAGCACTAAGGGAGTTGTATCGTGAGGTTAAGGGTCGCTTACCAGAGACACTAGTATTTACCTCGGATCACTGTGGCAAGTTTGAGGCATGGCTTAGAGATGATGGTAGGTTCAGCAAGAGGATTACTATCATTGATTGGAGCTGTATGAAAAGTTCCGAGACTATGAAGATGATTAGGGGTAGACTTCTAGAAACCTTGTCACAGGATCTAGGCTTCATAGTAGTACATGCACCTGCAAACATGCTTATGAAGGTTGAAAGCGATATTGCAGATCTTTCAGCACCACACAAACTAAAGGTTATCAGAATCGATGGTTATGTAGCTAAAGAGCTTGAGCTAAGAAAGCTACTATCAATGCTTGCAGAGCTCTTCAACATCTTTGCGACCATGGATGCAGCCATACCTTCTATAGCATCACTATCGAGAATTTTTGTGGAAGCTGATAGGAACTACAAGAACTTCATATACAATGCTTTGAGCAGTAGGGTATTAGCCTATGTGAGGAGGGATGTAAGTGAGGAGGAGTCCGAGGATCACATAGCTATGAAGACTTTCATTATAGACTACTTAGTGAGGGAATTCGGTATAAAGCCTGAAGACATACACGTAACCTACAAGCTATCTGAAGGTGTTGTATCAGATGTCTATGTAGAGAACATCAATGGCAAGAAGGTAGCTATAGAATGCGAAACACTATTTGGTACAGGTCCAGCACCAATACTAAAAATCTTTGAATCAGTAAGGAAATACATCAACTCGAGGGATAAGGTTAGTGAGGTATGGTTAGTGATTAGACCCTGGAACTCGTTACTACATCTAGGAGACTTGATATGGAGCGAAACCATACTAAGAAACGAGATGAAGGGCAAGGGGATAAGATTAAAGCTCTACACAATCAACATCTCAAAGATGGGACTAGAACCCCTAGACAATGTACTACGTTCAATAACCTAAAACAATTTTCAGCTTTAAGTTGATATTCTTTCTGAACTCCGCATTAAGAAGAACTTTTCTAATATGTTATAGCATCCAAATTATACTTACGCTGGTGCTGGATGTAATATACCAATACTATTAACATTAATACCATAAACATAAGCTAAAGCAATTAATATTGCTACAGTTTTAAGTGTATGCTCTATGTAGTGCAGCAGATTTGCCCTATTACCTCCATTTGACATTGATTTGCTTATATCAATAATATATCCACCTATTTAATGAGGACTACTATGATAATCATCACAGTAAGTAACGATCTAAATAATTGTAATGCGTGTTCATATTCGTTGATACTATTCATGTTATCATCATTGAATTGTTTTGTAAAATTTATAAAATTTTTAAGACTAGATGCTTCAATGTATTTTACGGTGTGAGTGTTGCCCAGAAGAATATATTCATTATTACTGTTGCTGATAATCTTCATAGCATTACTACGGTGTATACTGATAAACAATACTATTACTGATATATTTGCAGAAGATAGTTTTAGGCTTGTTAGGGTTCCTGTAGAGGTTGGATCTAATCAGCCTGTGTTTGTGTTTACTTATGTGCCTAGAGGAGGTGTTGTTGAGCTTGATGTTTCAGTATCCATAACATTTAGTACAAACACAACTCTATTAGTGCCTCCTATCCAAAGTGTTGAAAAGAGCTATAGGATCCGCATGACCCCTATTCCATGGTCTCCTAACTGGTTTGTAACCCAGATACCTGGTTTACCTGCGAAGACATGGGTCTTTAGCGTTAGGCTTTCTCTAAGAACGGTTTCCGTTGTGTTTAGGGTTGTTAGCAGGGTTGAGTACAAGCTTATTGTTGATGGAGCTACAGCTACTAGTGATAGCTATGTCGTTAAGGAGCTTGAGGTTAAGCAAAGGCTACCACCAATTGTCTACGCCTTTGTCTATGAAGCTCTTAACGACACGAGTATATTTGGTGAAACTCTTGGTCTAGCACCTCATGGCTGGGTTCTTGGTGAGGGTAAGCCTCTAAAGATCATGATTACAGCATTTGATGAATCTTCAACACCTGAGATAAGCTTCGAGTATCGTATTGGTGAGGGTGCATGGACTTCGGCTCCTGTTAACGATAGTCCGATCATGGACAGCTTAAAGAGGTTTATTAATGATGTTAGCAACGCTATTAAGACTGTTGAGGACTGGGTTAAGCAGAACAACCCAGGTATAGAAGTGCCAAGACCAGTGCAGGGAATTAGGTTAGCTGAAGCAATTATTCCACCACAACCTGCAGGTACCTACATAATGTTTAGGGGTATTGCAAGGGATGCTGATGAAAACACCATGTACTCGCCAATAGGTCTTTACTACACTGTTAAAGAGTCTAGCGATACAAAAATCCTAGTTCTAGATCCTCATGTCATGCTATGGCTCTCACAAGAGAATTTGAAGGAGCTAAACACAACATTAAGGTCAGGTATTGGCTATAAAATGCCTAACGAAATTACTCTAGAGTTAAGCCACGAATTAAACATTTCGAAGAATATTGTTACGTATGGCTTGACACAGTTCCATCACTGGGAATACCTGGGTAAGCACTACAATTTGTACATTTCTTGGCCTAAGAGAGAGGTTGCTGATGTTCTTAAAAGCTTTAAGCCCAATGTTATAGTCCTTAGCAACCTTGTCCTAGGAGTTCAGGGTAGTGGTTCATGGGACTGGGATCTAAGGGACATCATTGTCGATGGTAGGAGTCTTCTAGAGCACATAACTGACTATGTTAAGCAAAACCATGTAGGTGTGATAGCTACTCATGGAACTTTAAGTGATGAGGTTGTTTGGCTTAGCTGTGATTCTAGAGTAAAGGTTGGTGCTAGAGGTCATGTAGGATACAACCTAGGTGATGTCGATATAATCAATGAGAAGACTGTTGCAGCATTGTTTGGAATGCCTGAGCTTGCGTTGTGGGAGTATGTACGAGATAAGGTTGCTGAAGCTCTCTGCAACCTGTCAAAAACTCTTGAAACAATACAGCCACAGCTTGCCCCTGTAGTAATGGCGGCCGCACTAGCAGTTGGTTCAACACCTCTACAAGTGCCTCACGTACCTTGGGATGGTAGGATGAGGCTTACTCTAGAGGCTAAGGATCTTGGCTGGGATCTTCCAGAGGAATTCGAGGTTGTGATGCCAACACTTCTCAGTAGATATGGATTCAAAGCTTATACTGAGGTTGGTTGGCAACTAGCTTTACCTAGAGCAATAGCCTACACGGCTTGGGACACTGCTTCTAGGGCTAGAGCAAATGTTAGTAGGCTTGTGAATAGGCTTGCAATTCTCTACGAGAACATTACTAGTAGGGTTGTGAAGGCTCCTGAGCTAGGCATGTACTTTGATAGAGCTGTTGATCACGGGTTAAGCAGTTTCTATAGAGGGTTAAACAAAGCGGTTGTTAGGGGGGCAAGATTCAATATCTCGATACCTGTGCCAGAACTTGGCAAAGTAGTTAACATATCTATAGATATTGGTAGAGAGGCATTGCTTAACTTGTTACAGAAGCTACCTGTGAAAATTGTTGCTCTATCTCCAAATGGTTTAGCAGGTATTGTTGTACATGACAAGTTCTGGGATCCTCAAGGATATAGAGCTGTCTACATAAGCTTCGAGGTTGAGGCAGCTAAGGGCGAGGTGGCTGAGAAGATACTTGTTAACGCTGTTGAGTGGGTCAAGAAGTGGAAGTATAAGGATGTTACTGAGCTTCTAGGAAACATTGTTAGAGTACCCAAAGATGTTGCATCTAGGTTTAGAGATACTGTAGCTAAGGCTCCAGGTGAAAAGATTTTTGAGGACGGTGTTTTGTTGAATGAGGAGGGAGGGACAGAGATAGAGCTAAATACAACTTCAGGTAGATTACATCTCGTAGTAGCTCATCCAACAACTGATGTGATAAGCATAGGGATTGTGAAGGGCTCCGCTAGAATAATAAACATTACTAAGGCTGATAACAAAGTAACCTATGCAGTTATTGAGGTTGGGAAACCGGGAACCATAGTATTGTCACTAAGAGCAAGCTCTGATGCATCCTTAAACTCAGCATATGTATCTGCAAGGCAGGAGGCGTTGGCCCCGACCCCAGCACCTACACCAACCCCTACACCAGCAACAGTAACCGCAACCATAACAACAACTATTACAACTACTTACATAACAACTCACACAATAACCGTGCCAACAATTGTAACAACAACCTATATCACAACTACTACAATATCAACTGCATATACAACCACGATCAGAGTTTATGAAACAATAACAGTTGTAGAGCATGAGACGATTACAACAACAAGTATCACTACAGTACCTACAGAGAAAACTGTTGAGAAAACAGCTACACTCACAGTAACCACCCCAGCAACAGTCTATGAAAAGGTAGTAGATTGGAGCACAACAATACCAATGGCAGTCATACTACTAGTAATAGGCATTGTAATAGGGTACCTAGTAAAGAGAAGGTAAATATAGATAAATATGAATCTCTAAACTTAAGCCATTCTACTATTTTTAAATCTCCCTAATTTCGCTCTGCATCCTCTATACAATTACATTTAACAACAAGTTGTGGATCGCATTCATACCTACATAAGCTATACTATCAAATAATCATAATATGGTAAGCTCTAGAGTTTTATAACTCATAGATAGTTCCTTTCTTCCTCTCTAAACATCATAAAGATTATGTTTCGCAGCTTCATTGATACATCTGCTTATTACCCTTTTTAAATCTTTACAAAGTTGTAGGGTGATAATGTGTATGAGTGATGCTGAGAAGGATCTTGAGATGGCTAGGTATTATCTTGAGGAGGCTTTCAAGCTTCTTGAGCGTGGAGACCTGTACGATGCTTGTGAAAAGGTCTGGGCTAGTGTTAAGCATGCAACAATGGCTCTTACCATGAGAATATTTAATGAGGTTGCTCCGCCAAAGAATGTTTCTTGGAGAAGCTTTGTTAAGGAAGCATTCGTAAGGGCTGGTCTTAGTGAGGAGGAGGCAGGTAGGTTGGCTTCGTACTTTATAGATGTTAGGGATAGGCTTCACGGTGGATGCTTCTACGGCTTAACATATGAGGAGGAGGAGCACAAGCCATTAGTTGAGAAAGCTTGGGAGTATCTAAGTGTTGTTGAGAAGCTTGTGAAGAGATCAGTGTAAAAAGGGGGTGGGTTGTGTAAGGTCATGTTTCTATCTTTGCTCTTTCTGTTAGTATTCTTCTTAGTTTCTCCCTGTCTCTTCTATATGTTCTGAATGCTGGTAGCCATAGTAGTGCGCATGGTATCCAGAGCAAAGCTGTTGCTACTAATCCTTGGTACATTCCGCCGAGGAATGCAATTAGTGCTCCTGTTAGTAGTGGTCCTATTGCTGAGCCTATGTTGTCCGTTATGTTGAAGATGCCGAATATTGTTCCTCTATGCTCTGGGAGAGATACTTCGCTTAGGACTGCAGGTACGTTCAGTGCTGCAAATGTTACGAAGGTCATTCCCAGTAGAGCCATTACCATTACTGGTGCTAGTGCTTTAAGGCTTGAGTCTCCGTATGGGTATGAGTAGCTAAGTAATGTTATTGTTGTTGCTGTACCTATGAGTATCCCTATGAATGGTACTAGAAGCCTGGCGTTCACATATCCCTTCCTAAGCATTTTATCTGTTAATAACCCAGCAATGAAGTAGCCAACCATCATCCCTAGACCAGCTGTGAAAACAATTACTGTTGCTGTTGCTGTGTCCAAACCCCACTGCTTCTGGAAGTATGTAGGTGTTCAGTAGGGTATCCCACCCCATGGAAATGTTCCTGGAACTCCCTGCAGATATATGAATATGAGTGTTGGTGTTGTTAACAGAGCCTCCTTAAACTCTCTAAGGTTTATCCTATACCTATACTCCAAACCACTCTCATAAAGCTTCCTAAGCTCTGGCTCTGCAAAACCCATCTTAATCTCTTTAACTGTGAGCAGGAATAGAGGTACTAAAAGGAAGTTTGGTGCTGCTGCAAGCATGAATGGAACTCTCCATGACATCCCCATAGACACAACAATACCTGCCATAACCATGCCCAGCAACACACCGAAACCTGAACTAAAGTTGTATACTGCATATCCCTTACCCCTCTCCTCAGGAGGGTAAATATCCGCTACAAGTGCACGTGCAACTGGTGCAGCACCATTAATCCCTATCCCTGTTAAGGCTCTCAGCACTAGAAGCTCATAGTAGTTCCTAGCAAAGCCTGTTAAGAAGCATGGCATCTCACCAACTAGAACTGCTAAGGCGAAGAGAATCCTCCTACTAAGCGAACCTTGGTCTTAGCAAATCAACAGCATCCGCAACACCATTCTCAGTAACTATTATTGATAGGTGGTACCTTTCGTAAACAGATACAAGAACTTTCTCAAGACCTTCTGGGTAGAAGCTCCCAGCCAAAGACGCTACAAAGTCTCCCAGCTTCTGCTCACACCATTAGGTGTGCACAAGTTTCCATAGCTAGGTACAGGTTTCCATTTAGAATTCGTATTCATCATTACTTCATAGATAAGGTTCTTCTCTTGGTAAAGCATTTATTTGGTGTACTTAGAGTGTTGGGCTCGGTTTTGTGTTGGTTAGGAGTGTTTAGGTATTTTGACTTGTATTAGAGATAAGCAGTGTTTTCTCTACTTGTTTTACGCTGTTTAGTAGTGCTTCAATAAAATTGCTTATTGTTTGTACTACCATTTTTGCGCAATCTTCGAGTACCTCAATTTTGCGTTGTTTACATAGGTACTCAATATCATTCCATAGATCGTTGTCGAAATGCATTATGGTTACACATCCTGTGCTATATTCTTGGATAAGGACTGTGTAGAGAGCTAGTGCAGGGTTTATTCTTGAGAGTATATGTTTTGCATAGATAAGCCTTTTACTACTACATACATCGCCTACAGCTAGACTTAAAGCTACTCTCTCCTCCGTGCTAATCATGAGTACGAGATTTACACCGGCACTGCTCTTAAATACTGCTCTTAACTCCATAGAGACTCCGATTAAGATCTCTAGCTCTACCTAGCTATCTTCTTCATATTTCTGAGTACTCCAAACCTTAGCTCAGCTGAAAGTCTTTCTGCACAATCTATGAACGTATCGTAGACCTCAGATCTGTTGATGAGATTCACAGTATTTTTATCGAGCTTTGCTAAACCATGGGCTACAAGTGCTTTAGGTCCGTATCTCAAGCTCTCTTTACTAAGCATATGCGTTACCTCATCTATTCTCACACTTGGCGGATACCTACCAAACTTCAGCTTTATAGCTAGAAGAAAAGCTGCTGGATAAATCACTGTTCTCTTTATAGCCTCTTTTACAGGATCTTTCCTACCTTCACCGCTTACTCTACGAAGTATTAAACGTAAATCTATGACGTTAGGGTTCACAACATCTCTACATACATCAACTGAAGATACGAGAGCTCTAGCGAGAAAGTACTCTATTAGAGGTGTGATATTGTTCAAGATATCGCTAGCTATAGCTTCTGGCGAGACATTCATTAACTTAGCTAGTCTTTGAATCCTATCCCACGCGATATCGCTAATATTTACAGAGGGCATATTTAATCCCTTCTACACTTACCCACCTCTGCTTATCGATACCCGCTCTAAAAGCTCTTTCGCTAGATCCTCAGCATTTTTCACAACTCTCTCACCTTTCTTTATCTCACCTCTTACAAGTCTTAATATGTACGAGTTTCCAAGGGTATCGAAAGGTAAAGCCCTTATGTTTGCTAGTGGTGGGTGATAGTATAGAACATTATTAAACGTAGGCTCAAAACCTTTCCCATCGAGCTCCCACTTCAAGCCTAGAAGACCGTAACTCTCCATAACAGCTTCATTAGCTAAACGCCTAAATATCTTGATAGCTGCAAGTTCGACAACTCTAAATCTCACAAGTACAGCACCTAGAAATATTGGTGAGGATTGCCTAGACTTCACATCCTCTAAAAGATACTGAAGCGAGTATAAAGCAAAGTAAGTCTTGGATACAGGTATAACTATGTAATCAGCTAAACTCATTAATGGACTTACAAGTGTGTAGAGTTGTGGAGGTAGATCTAGGAAAACAAAATCATAATCTCTAAACTTAGTAACGATATACTTCTTAGCTTCTCCTACAGTATCCACAGCTATATTAAACGTTGCTATCTTCTTTAGATATGAAGGCTTCGATGGTATTAAAGAGAGATTTTGAGTAATACCAACAATAAAAGGCTCTTCACCTGTACCTGCACGAGCTATAAAGTCTAAGGAAAATAGCTTGTTATACATATCAGCACGCTCAATAAGTTTTGACTGGAGCGTTTCATTAACAAAGACCTCGGTTAAATTGGCTTGGGGATCCCCATCGATTACCAAGACTTTCTTACCAAACCTCTCACTAAGCGTAGTAGCAAGTAATGCAGCAAGTGTTGTCTTCCCAACACCACCCTTATAATTAGCAACCGTTACGATATCAGGCATAAATTATTAACCCTTACACCAAAGTAGAGATACACGTAAAACAAATTATAAATTATCATAGTAATCCATGGAGTTCCAAACACATATATAGAATAGATTGCTGCAAAACCTATTACAACTATACCTATGTATCTCAATTCGCATCACAATACCAAGAAAAACATTATCGTTACAATAATCCTTACAATTGTTTACGAGGACTTGTTAAAGAAGATACTTGATAGAGTTGAACGAAGTTAGAAGTACTGAATAGAGTTCTAATGGATTACAGTAGAAAGTTAAAGAAGTTAATATAAAAAGTCACTCGACAGAGTATGTTGTGAAGTCTATTAATAGAAGGTGAAGCAGGGACTTAGAGGAAATGATCCTAGAGTTGTGTAGGCATGCTCCTGAGGAGAGAAGTATGATCGTGAAGAATTTAAGAATTTATTATAGATGTAGAGAGTAGGTGCTAGTTAAAAGTTCCGAGATGAGTTCGATACATATTTCCGCAATGAGAGATACACCTAGTTAAAGTAGAGTCGTATGTAGAGATAGATGATGTTTAATAGCTCTACAAAGAGCAGAAGTGTACATGAAGATCCCTGGGAAGAAACTAGTACGTGTGTACTAGGGTAGGTAAAAGAACTTGGAATAGCTGTTGTATGCTAAGGTCTAGGGGCAGGGTTTAGGTGTAGGTAGTTTGTTTCTAGGATGCAGTGGTTGAGCAAGTTGAATTCAATAACTTTAGAGTTGTTGTTAGCGTTCTCGTGTAACTTTGCTGATGTTTCCTATATTTTCAACTCTTATAACTGCGTCTGCTATATCTATTACTTTCTCGTCGTGTGTTACTATAATTACTTGTTTAAGGTTTTTACCTAGTTCTCCTAAGATATTGAATATCTCTACCCTCCTCTCATCATCTAGATAAACCGTGGGTTCGTCTAGTATTAGTACCGATGGTGTTTTCCCTATAGCTAGTTCTGCTAGTGCAAGCCTCATCGCAATAGCTATTGCTACTCTTTCACCACCACTAGCATTGTCTAGAGGAACTAGGTCGTTTCCTATCTTTATAAATATGTCGAAATCGTCATTAATTGTTATCTCTCTAAGCCCAAGTCTTGTGAGTATGATGTTGGTCTTTTTCTCGAGTTCTGATCTAACAAATTTTGTAAGTTCTTTCGCTAAGATACCGCTTTTACCTAAGTACTTCTCCCCAAATTTCTCTATAATTTCGTAAGCTTCTATAGTTTTCCTAAGTTTCTTAATCTCATCCTCAACCTGTTTAACTTTCTCGTTAATTTCTTTCAACTGTTCCTCTATTTTCTCTAGCTGTGCTTTCCTCCCCTCAAGCTCAGACTTCTTAGCAGTGAATACATTGATAAGCTCTCTATACTTCTTATCTAGGGTATTCCTCATCTTCTCCAGAGATTCTACCAACTGTCTAACGTTCTTCATATCTATTTCAGGGATCTTTATACCGAGATTCTCTACCTCTTTAAGCTTCTCAACAATTACATCGATATCTTTTACAGGTTGTAAACCTCCGTAAACTTCTCTATAATTTGAAAGCTGTGCTTCTAGATGTTCATATTTTTCACTAAATTTTTTCAATAGATCGAGGCATTCATCAACACCGTCAACATTATCATCGTATTTTCTACAGGTATTAAGAAGAATCTTCGATATCTCGGAAACTCTAGCTTCTTTAGATTGAAGATATTCTGTAAGAGATTGGTAAACAGCTTGAAGTTTGTTTAACTGGTTCTCGAATTTCTCTAACTCTGAAACCTCTGCACTAAGTTTATTGATTTCACTGCTAACCTTCTCGATACCGACATCGATTCTACTTATTTCCTCAACTATATGTTTTTTAAACAATTCCTGATCTTTTATCGGCGATCCGCATAACGGGCATGTACCGCTAACCTCGAATTTCTCTATATATACTTGGTATAGCGATTTACGTGCTTTGAGATTCTCAAGTTCTCTACTTAATCTATCTACTTCAGCTTTCTTAAAGCTCTTGATATTCGCAACCTTTTCAACGCTATCCACGTCTATGTTGAAGATTTTAGAGAGCTTGTCTAGAACACTGTTTACGCTTTGCTGAACTTTCTGAATCTGGTTCTTAAGATCGTTGATCTCTTTTATAAGTGACTGTAGCTCTCTACCTATGCTTTCCCAAGCTCTACGAGCTTCTACAAGCTTAGCTATCTCCTCCTCAACCCTCTCCATCTCTCTAAACACTAACGCTACCTCAAGCTTTTTCGCGTAGTCTATGTACATATCTATCGACTGTATCTTCTTAACAATATCGCTGATCTCGGTCTCCAGCTTCTTAACCTCGTTCTCAATACCTGGGAGAACCTTTTTTATAGAGTCTCTACTCTGAGTAAGACTTGTGATCATGTTCTTCAGAGTTTTTAAAGAACCTTCGAGTTGACCGTACCGCTTCTTTAGATCCTCCTGCTGTTCTGTAACATTCTTCAGATTCTTGAGAGCTTCCTCAAGATAGTTCAACCCTAGAAGTGTAAGTATGTACTCTTTCCTCTCTGCTCTACCTATATCCACTATCTTCGTCAACTCCCCCTGGAGAGCAACAATTGTCGATCTCACAATATCCCTTACATCGCTATCCTTAAGCCCTGTAAACCCGAGAAGCTTAGGTATAGCTGTTACAATCCCTTCTACTTTCTCCGCCACAAGCCTCTTCGCACCACTTTCTAATCTGTAGAGGTATGCATCAGCTGGTAACGATCTGTATAACCTCCTCGTAACCAAGTACTGGTGTCCACCTACCTCGAATTCAACACTTATCTCTCCCGAGCCTCTACCCCTCATTATCACATACTCCTTCTTCCCTCCTCTCACATCGATATTCCTTCCAACGAATAAAGCTATATAGATAGAGTCTACTATAGATGACTTACCTGCCCCATTAGGACCTATAATCGCTGTTATTCCGTAGGGAAACTCTATCACTGTGCTCTCGTGTGAGAGTATGTTTTTAAGCTCTACACGCCTAATTATCAAAACTACTTCACCAAGGACTTCATCTTGTTGAGGATATCTTCATCGTTTAAAGCTTGTTCTACAAGTATCTTAACAGCATTCTCATCACCACTACTCTTTATCAACATCAGTATGAATTCCGCTAATCTATGATCTTTAAGCACATTCATCACCACCTGGTCTAGAGCAGGTAGTTTTGTTTCGGCATAACCTTCAGCTAAACTTACCTCGACCCCCTTGTCTTTCCTTTCCTCCTCTTCCCTAACAACCCTATACATAAGGATCTTCTTCTCGTTAACTAGCTTATTCAAGAATTCTCTCACTATCTCAACATCGAGAACACCTAAGCTTTTCCTAGCCTTTATGTATAGTATAGGCGGTTTAGCGTTTCTTACGCTGATAAAACTTGTAGAGATCTGCATTAACTCTGTAAAGCTGTTAACTTCTTTAACTATCCATCTCCTCGGTGTCGATAGTTTAACCCAGTTAACAACAGCTTCATCACCGCTTAGATCTACTAACGCTACATACCTATCGTAAGCTGCTTCAAGAACGTTTACAGCTTCTGTAGACCCTGGATAAGCTACTTTCACACCTCTATACACTGTCTCGTACTTTATATGGTAATCCCCTAGCGCAACATAGGAGTAGTTCTCGGGTCTTAACTCAGCTAGCGATGCATGGGCATTAGGTATGTTCAGCTCTTTTATGAGGAGATGCGCCATAAGTATTCTCTTCTTTGTCTCCGGAACCTTAACACTGTTTAGATAGCTACTTGCTAAAGCTGGGCTGGTGTAGGGAATAGCTACAACCCCTAGTTCGTTGCTACGAAGTTTAACAATATGAGTCTCGGGCTTATCTTGGGCAAGTAGTTTGAGAACCCCGAGTTCTTGTAGTAGTTTTAGTGGTGGTAGTTGAGATGTTTTTGGTTGGTCGTGTTGACCTGCTATAGCGAGAACCTCTATACCGTTGCTATGGAGTTTCTCAAGACTTTTATATGCATAGTAATAAGTTTGTGGTGCTGGTCTAGGTTCGTCAAAGAAGTCTCCTGTATGTATAACAACATCTACACGCTCCTTCAACGCTATATCTATAGCTTCGTTGAAAGCTTCATAGAAATCTAGTTCTCTCTCCCTATGCTTACCAGGCTTACTACAGCCTAGATGTGTATCGGAGATATGTAGGAGTAGCATAGCTACATCCACTCACTGTAAGGGGTATCCAAAGAACCTCTAGATCTCTTCTCCTCTAAACGCTTCCTCCACTCAGCAACAATATTAGGTGTTGCACCAACTCTCTTACCTTTGTGGAGATCTATCTTTACAAGAGCTGGATACCTACCTATCCACTCACCTAGTAACACTGCTTGTCCTGGGCTTAGCGATGGGAGTATATTTATATATTCCTCACTCAGTATATCGGAGACCTCTGTTATGAATATCCTATCAGTTTTCTGTACAAGCTTAAGCAACACGAAGTTCTGCACTTGCGAGACTACATCTGTGTCTAGAGCTCTAGGTCTCTGACTAACTATTGCTAGCATACCTCCGAACTTCCTACCTTCTCTAGAGAACCTCTGCAAAGACTCTTTACTCCACGTCGAGGTCCCTGACTTTATGAATAAATGGGATTCTTCAACAACTAGAAGTATTGGAGGTATCCTCCTGCTTTTCAGAGAATCTAAGAGATCCTCTGTAACCACCTTCAGCAGAAAATCTTTCTCTGCGTCTGTGAAAAGCGAAACATCTACCACCACTATATTGCTACAGTCAACAAGCTCGCTTACATTGGGATTATCTAAGCTTGTTGGATGCCACTCAAAGAAATCATCAACTTTATCTAGTAACTGCTCTACTGCACCACCTCTAGCACTACCTCCACCAGCTACCTGCGTAATCTTTAGCTTCAGCATCTCTCTATACATCTCCACTGGGCTCAGCTCCCCTTCCTGCTTCTGCGTAGAGTGTTTGAAGCACTTCTCTATGTAGAGCTTCTTTACAGCTTCTGAATATGGTAATCTATTCTTCGAAGCTATTTCCTCGAGATCTTTGTTAAGTAGTTTAAGAGCGTTCCTCAACAATCTTCTCTGTTTCGTTGCTGCAGGTTCTGGAACTATGAACCTTGTCAAGATATCTATAGGTGTTTTAGCGAGGTTTATAGTTGCTGGGTAGGGGATTACGTGGACTGTTTGAGATTCACTCTGCATATCTACATACTCTCCATGTACATCGAAAACTACTACAGCTCCTCCTACCTTAGCAACCCTATCTATTAGAACAGCTACAAAATTACTCTTACCCGAACCTGTTGTTCCAACCACTAGGAGATGTTTTGCAAGAGCGTTGATATCTACAGAAACTTCTAGTTCTTGATACCCTAGGAGGTAGCCTATCTTAACACCTGTATCTACATTATACGGGTAGAGAATTTTTAGGTGCTCTGGTTTAGCTAGGTAGACAGGGGTTTCTGGTGGTGGTGGATATCTAGGAGGCTCAGCTCTACCTCCAGTTATATCAGCTACTATCACAACCTTCATGTAGCAATCTCTCTTAAACTCCGATATGTAAGACTCCGGCATAGCGCTGGAGTAGGGGATTACAGGGGTATACGATTTAAACATCACAGACCCTACTACACCTACAACCTCTCTAACGTCTTCAGAACCTGTTGTAGGGTCCCTAACCTTGAACTTTATGTATACGTACGTACCTGGGGGAACCGGGTGAGGAGATTTGAGATCTATCTCAACAGGGGTCGATATCTCCCCTACTACACCTACGAGTTTCTCACTCACATGAACTCACCTAGGAGCTCTCTCCCGGATGGAAGAACAAAACCTGCTTTAGCTAGTAGCAAACTCAGCTCTCTCCAGCTTAGTCTACATCTAGCATGAGCAACCCTGAGAGGATCTGGGTAGCCAGAGGATGTATAGGGGGCTAGGGAGCTGAGTATCTCTCCTAGCTCCTCAGCACTAAGCTTACCAGGTACAGTAACTTGGTATGGCGGTGCCCTTGGGCTGAAAGTGGTGTAGGTAATTGTTATAGGCAAGAGTTTCTCGATGTAGCGCACATCTTCTTCATCGAGGTTAGCTAAGGGACGTGGAAGATCTTTAACGTTCTCGATATATATAGGCTCTATAAAGTGCGGTTCCCTAGGTAGAGATCCTCTCTTCTTCAAAAGGTCTAGAAGTATAATATCGTTAACAACCTTATCTACCCCCTGCTCCTGCAGAATCTTATTTATGTAGTAGCTCCTCCTAATAGTCTTCGCAATAAATACAGCCCTAGTCTTCTCAACAACATTAGAGAGAACTGTAGCTGTAGATCTCCATATATCCCTTACCGTACCTGGTCTCTCCCTCCCGGAGAACGCCAGGGTCTCGGGGATCTCAGGATGTTTAGCATACCATAGGAAAGTGAATACAGATCCATCAAATAAAGCAACCTCACCCTCATTAACAAGCTTCTCGACCATCAATACCTCAAGCTCTCTAGACAAAAACATAGCAACTCTCTTCACAATATCATCGATAGACTCAAATCCAGAAGCAGGTGAAGCAATAGAGTACCCAGCAACAGCATCATTAACTAGAACACTTTTCGAACCAAACTTTACACCTGTAGCTTGAACAGCGAAAACAACAGCAACTCTAAACTTCTTAACAACTCTACTAGAATCAGAAGCAACAACATCTACACCTCTACCACCAAACTTCAGCAAATAAACATTAACATCCTTAACAAGAGACATCAACTCCTCAACAACACTCAAATCCTTCTCAAGACTCTTAAAAAGAGAAACAAACCCAGCAACAAGCTCACTACTAACAGGCATAAAACCACCACAAAAACAATCCACAACAGAGAATTATATATTACAGTGATACCCGAAAGTATTATCTTGGCGCAAAGACAAGTATTAAACGTATCTCAAAAACTTCATCAGGAATAGATACCCTTGTATCTACTATTAAATCTAGTAGATATAAATTAACGTCTCCTCAGATTCTATACCCCATCTAGCACCTAAATCTTCTCTAAGCCTCCAACTACTTCCGAATCTTCTTCATCTTTTTATCAAATCTATCCAATTTCTCAACAATATCTTTATAACCAATAAGAACTGTAACAACTAACATAAACCCCTCATCAAAAACTCTAAGAGAATCTGCTTAACTTCAGCATCCGTAGCTCAGGTTCATCGCTATACATATATCTAGATACTAGCTATACCTTGGGTAAGTATGAACCGCAATCTTCGGTAGAGCTAGATATCTAGGGATGTAGATAGTTTTCTTCTTTTCAACAGCTTCGATAATAGCTTTAGCTATCTATATAAAGCCTAAACGCGATCTATATAACCTTGGAGAACTTGTTGTAGATGTAGTGAAAATACTTAACATCCCAGAAGAGAGAGTAGATATTGTATGCATAGACATGCTTCCGCCAGAATATGCATTGGAAGCTCTAAACGGGGTCTCGATAATTATCGAAGATTTTGTGAAACTCTTTGAACTAAGATCTTGATACAGTTGCTAGATCTAGAAGAGATCATCGAGAATATTACTAAGTAGAGTATCCACAGAAATCTTAGCATGGATACCTCTACATACCCTACGTCTCTATACAGTTCTCAATATTCTAACAATTTTTTATCTAGATACAAGCTTGTTATGTAGACAATAGTTTAAATGCTGTATAAACAATTCAGTTCTATAGAGGCTGCAGTAATGTGTTCGAGTAGCTTATGTAGATATATAGCTTTGCTTATCCGTAGAGGTGTTAAAGAAGCTAAAGAACTAGCTTCTATTCTCAACATATCTGAAGAAGATGCTAAGGAGAAGCTTAGGGAGATGGAGAGCAGAAACTTTGTTAAATGTAACGAGAAAGGTTTCTGGAAATTCAGGAAATTTATATGTAATCTCACTAGCAAAGGATTCGAACTTGCTGAAGAAGCTGAGAAAGAACTTATAGAGATCCGTAAGATGATTGAGAAAGAAGCTGAGAAGTTTAGGGAAATAAACATAGATGAGTTTGAGAGTTATAGGAAAGCTTTAGAGAATATACTTATCTACAATCACTCTATTCGCTATATTCTACCTATTCTAGTTCTAGTATGGTCCAACCTTTTACCGCTTATGTTTATACCGTTAACACTACCTCTACATATATACATCGATGAAAATGAATTCGAAGACCTGGTAATGTAAATCGATACCACTAAACATAAATACAGTACTTCATCCTATCTTACTCATTCTAGCAACCTTTAGAAATAACTGAAAAACGTCAGCATTGATAATAGAGTGGCCACCATCTATAGGTACAGCTTAATAATTTTACATTTTCTCAGCTTAGGGATAGATAAGAATCGATCTAAGTTAATAGATGTTGTTTGGTATTACTTAAACTATGAAAGCTTACAAAGTTCTCTTTGCGTGAAGTAGGCATAGCTAGATATCTAAATCCTAGGTATCCAGCTATACTATGTAGGGAATTCTATGAAGCGTTATTAATATCGATAATTTCTACACCTAGTAAGTATATCCTCGTTAAAGTTATTGAATAGATACCCTGTATGTAGATGTTAACATTAAGTTGTTTTGATATCTCAACAAACTTTATTTAAAGTTAGAAAACTACTAAATATTTTATAGGTGTTTTCGTTATGTGTATAGACCTGTTTAGAACTGTAGTTCAAATAGCTATTGTTGTTAAAGATCTTGATAAAGCTGTAGAGTATTGGAGTAAAATCCTTGGTTTAAAACCTTCAGCTGTTGTTGAAATTAAAAGTTATGAAGAAACTAAGATGATGTTTAGAGGTTATCCTTCATTTGGTAGAGCAAGGCTAGCTTTCTTTAATTTAAATAACGTTGTTCTCGAGCTTATAGAACCTATAGGTGGTCCAAGTACATGGAGTGAGTTTCTAGAGAAATACGGGAATGGGTTACATCATATAGCGTTCGATCTTAGTAACAACCCTGAATGTGTTGATAAAGTAATTAAAGAGGTTGATGGCGAGGTTCAGCAAAGTGGATTCTTTGAAAGTGGTAGGTATATATATGTCGATGCACGGAAAACTCTTGGAGCTATAGTAGAGTTTCTAGTACATTTTAAGAAATGAAAAAGAGCTTAGTACAACCGTAGGTAGAGCTTCTAAGAATTACATTACTTATTAGCCGCAATAATGAGGTTAAGGTACTGGAAACCATATATAAGCAGAAATCGATGAAACTGAGGAGGCTGTTTTGGCGTTGGTAGAGGATGAGGGAAGAATGCTAAGAATGCGTATTTTTATTCTTATTTTTATTCTACGGAGAACTTCTTATTAAAAATCTTTAGCTAAGATATGATCTGAAGTAGAAAAAGATTTGAGGTAAAAATCTGCTGAGTTCTTTGATAGATAAGAGATTTTGTAATATATGTTAATTGCTTACTTTTCTTCGTTCTCAGCTAGGATCGCATCTATTATTTTTTTAGTTTCCTTAAGTGTTTCTAATATTGCTTCCAGATACTCTATACCTTCGTCTGTAATTACGTAAACTCTTTTCGCTGGTCCACTTCCTTCTGTTTCCCATCTCGATGTTACAAACCCAAAATGCTCCATCCTTCTCAGCAAGATATATACAACAGATCTAGGTATTTCGATGCCGAACTTCTCCTTCAACAACCTATGTATTTCAGCGCCATGCATAGCTTTCTTCTTTACAAGACTTAGTATAGCTATCCTTACTAAACCTCTAAATGGACTCCCATGATGTATATATGGATGTCCATAGCTATGCCCATGCGAACATGTACACTCATCTCCATGAAACATACTATGTTCACACATACACTACACACCTAGATAACATATATACCTAGATATAAAAGTTAATAAATTTAACGTATATAAATATGAGTAGAATGAGGAAACACAAAACTCGAGGTTTTAAGTCTTTAAAACATTGTTTTTACTGTAATTATCATGAAGTACTACTCTAATCTAATTTAAATATCTAGGGAGATTGCTATACGAAACAATAACCTCTGCAACACTGTTTATAATATCATCAGCTATGCTAGTCTTCGCAACATGTATAGCCATAACAAGCCTTAGAGATATGGAAAACAAGAACTATTTGAAAGAATCTCTTCAACGAGATCCCTAATCTACAGATTACCTAACTAGAACTTTAAAGACTAAGGTTTGTTGATGAAGATTTTTAGCTTTTTAAAGAGAATCTCGTTATGATGTGATGAGAACTCCGGAACTGAGTACTACATACTTAAGCAGTGATGATTAGCCGTGCGCCTGACTAAGAAAGGTAAATCTTTATATAGCGTTTCTTTCTAAGGATATCCTCTAAAACATCGACTACTCGATAGCGAGTACCTACGTTTACTATTAAATAATATTGTAAAGAGGTGCTGTGCATTCACATACTCATTAGTATCTGGATTACTTAAGGTATTGTATTTCCCTATTAATGCTGTTCTCTTGTATTGAAAACTAGGTAAACCTGGGTTCTAGTAATGATTTCTTTGACATGCGGAAAATCCTAGTTTATTTATTTACAGGTTTTCTTAAAGCTTGAGTTAGAGGTTGTTTGAAGTGGATGTTGATGTTGTTGAAGGTTTTGTTGAAGTTGAAGGTATCTATCCTATACTTGTAACAGCTACACATGGTTTTGGTACAGATTCTTTTAAATATGTTGTAAAAGCTTTGAGACGTTATGTTAAGAGTTTCGGTTTGATGAAGACTATTGATAGAGTTGACGAGGTTCTCAGGCTTCTGAATTACTATTCATCTGTTGATCTATATACCTGGGAAATAGCGTACAAAGTTGCTGTAGCTGAGAATATATATGCTGTTCTTCCAACACTTAGTAAAGTAGATAAAGTTCCTCAACTCTCTATACCTGACTACAACCTGAATAAAGGTTACACTAAGGCTACACCTTTCTGGGAAAGAGTTGAAGAGGTTGTTAGGGGTAGAGGAATAAGGGTTTTGATAGATATACATGGAATGTCGAATAGGAATAGATGGCCCGATATATGTATCTCGACAAGAGGATTCTCAACAACTTCAAAAGAACTCATATCCAGGATCATTTCATACATAGTTTCGCAAAGACTTAGAGTTGCAATAGACTACCCATTTACTGGAGGTGCATTTATAGCTTACTTCGGAAACCCTCCATTTGTTGAAGCATTCGCTATAGAGATTAAGAAGAACTTAAGGTTCTTCGGATCAGAAATACCGAAGATTATCAGGGGTATTGTTAAGATAGTTAAAGATTATCTAAAGTTAACGATTAGTTAGCATATTGATAATGTTAATCTTTAAATAGCTCGAGGTTGCGGTATAGCTTAGATAGGTTTTGGTTTAGGTGTATTTCCGTGGAAGTTGTGGATAAGATTGTTGTAGGGAGGTACGTTATAACTCTCGATGATTTTAACAGAATTATTCCTCAAGGTGCTGTAGCTATTAAAAACAAGGTTATAGTTGATGTTGATAAATACGATAACATTAAGAAACGTTATAAAGCTGAAGAAGTTATTGAAAGGTTAAACTACATAATTATGCCAGGTTTAGTTGATTGCCATACCCATACACAGCAATTCTTGCTAAGATCAGCTATATCTGATGAGATGCTCCAGCTACCTCCTATCTGGACAAAAGTTTTAGTACCTTTCGAGAACGCGATGAAGCTTCATCTCGTTAGAATCTCTACACAAGCAAGTATAGTCAACATGTTGAGAAATGGCGTAACGTTCTTCATAGAAGCTGGGGCTCCTTATCCTGAGATCTTAGCTGAGGAAGTAGCTAGATCAGGTATCAAAGGTGTTGTTACGCTAGCTACCTACAACGTTTTAGAGGACAGGTCTTGGAGTGCTGAAGAGGTTCTAAAAAGAGCTGAAGTACTGTATAAGGAGTGGAATGGTAAAAATGGTGTACGTATATGGATGAGTATTAGGCAGATAATGATGGTTTCAGAAGAGTTATTAGATAAAGTTATCGAGTTTGCTAAAAAGTTTAATACAGGTTTAACACTCCATTTAGCTGAATACCAAGGAGAGGTAGACTACACACTTACTAAATATGGTAAAAGACCTCTAGAATACATGCTTGAGAAAGGGCTTGAGGATATCAAACCTGTAGTCATAGCTCACGGAGTATTCTTATCACCAAGAGAAATTAGCATCGTTAAGAAGCTTAAGCTAGGGATCTGTTGGTGTCCAACTGTAGATTCATGGCTCATGGGGGTTCACTGGGCGTGTTTAAGAGACGTAGACGATGTTATAATTGGTATTGGTAGCGATGGAGGTGCGTGGAACTGTCTCGACTTACTACACGAAGCTAAGATAGCTAAAGCTTTAGCCAAAACCTTAATCAACGCCACTATGTATTATAAAGCCGGACTTAATTCTCAAACACTTTTAAATATGGTAACAGGGTCTAGAGGTCTTATAACAGGAGAACGTATTGGAAGATTAGAGAAAGGGTATTCAGCAGATCTCGTAATACTAGACTTAAAGAACATTAAGAACCTTCCTCTACATAACCCTATAGATTTAGTAGTAAACTATGTTGAAGGGAATAGTGTAAGCGATGTTATTATAGATGGCAAGTTTGTTCTAAGGGAAGGAGAGATACTTACTGTAGATGAAGATAAAGTTGTTGAGAAGGTTATGGATTACGAAGATGAGGTTAGGGATATCCTTAGAGAGTTGATGAGAACTATTAAACTTCGTTGATTAATCTACATAAATATTTTAAATTTATATGGTTATTTAAAGAAATACTTATAAAAGTTTTTTACATTAGCTATTTAATGAGGTAGGTGTATTCCGATGTCCGAAACCCATTATGAAAAAGATAGAGAATATGCTTTATCACCTGTACCTATTACAGCTAGACTACCGCTTATAGCAACAGTAATGCTTTGGGCTGGTTTAACATTAGATCCTTCAGCGCCTTACCTAGCTTCATGGTGGGGGAGTATATACCCGTTCGCAACACTTATTCTAGGCACAGTAATCGCGACAATAGTTTTAAGTATATTCTCTTCGCTATCTGCATATATAGCATCTAAAGAAGGTCTTACGTACGCGCTTGCAGCTGAGAAAGTGTATGGTTCACAAGGTGTTGCAATACCTTCTCTATGGGCAGGGATTGTCTGTATTGGATGGTTAGCATTCTCTATAGGTGTTGTTGCTGAAGGTATTATTTATCTACTGAAATTACCAAGCAATCTATACTATGTAGTAGTGATACTGCTAACACTAATCTTCTCCTCAACAGCATATCTAGGTGTGAAACACATAGTGAAACTCTCTTACATTGGGGTACCCCTACTCGTAATACTAATCATATCAGGAATATCGTTAGCTGTATCTAGATGGGGATCACTGAATCTAGGATACCTAGAGATAACATCTCTACCCACGGTCTTCGGGTTAGTTCTAGGAACATTTGTTAACGGCTCTATAGTACTTTCATTTGATTATCAGAGGTTCTGTAAAACATCTAGAGATGCTATCATTACAGCTTTTGTGAATTTCTTAGGGTTCTGGAGCTTCATAATTATACTCTCTGCAATACCTGCTGTTCTAGCTGGTATGAATCTTTACGATACTTATACAGCTCTAGGACTACTACCATTAGCAGTACTAACTCTTTTCCTATTAGCATGGACTTCTGCTGATAACCAGTTATACTCAGCATCACTCTCATGGACTTTAAGTATGAAGGTCTTCGGAAAGATGGTCTATAGGGAAAGAATCGTTGTTGTAGGAACAGTGTTAACGATAATCTTAGCGATAATTAGATTACACACATTCGCTTTGCAATGGCTAAGCATATTAACAGCTGTATCACTACCGGCAGGAATTGTTATATGGACACAATACTACATCACATCTAAGCTAAGACCTAGAAAAACCTTGTACAAATGGAATGTAATAGCATTCATATCCTGGATTTTAGGTAGCATTATCATATACTATCTCTACATATCTAAAAACCTATGGTATGGAATTCCTATAGGCTTCTTAACAACATTCTTATCATACCTCATACTAAGTAACTTAATAAAATAACTTTACCTCAAAACAACGATCATTTAAATACACAGCTGTTTACAATACTAATCGATGAATCTACATCAAGAATCTAAATCAAATCCACCCCATTTCTATTTTTGATAAAACGTTTAAAATCTATAATGTACACCTATATTGTATCATCAATTTTAGCTCTATATCTAAATCTAAGTAAGTAGCTTATGTAATTCTATAAATTAGCTTAGATTTAGAAATAAGAGAAGATGTGAAGAACTACTTAAAGCTGTTACTAAGGGTAGAAGTAGGTGAGGTAAATAAGGAAGACTAAAGCTTATGGAGGGGATAGATGTAGAAAATAAAGTTCAACGAATTACTGAAGAAATTTGTTGAAGCAGGATTCGTAGAGAAATAGATAGCAGCTACAGGATTGTAGGAAAAGGGGTTGTTAGCTAAGTTGGCTTGTAGGAGAGGTAGTATACTGAGTAGCTTATCTTAATAGATCTGCTAAGTTCATCGATTATTGCCCAATCTTCTTGGCTAAGTCTCCACCCTATTGAGCCTGCTAATTCTTCTACTTGTTCTGGGTTTTTAGCTCCTGGTATTGGGACTACAACAGAGCTTGACATTATTAACCAGTTTAACGCTATTTGTGTTGGGCTTTTGTTGTATTTCTCACCTAATCTTTTTAGTAACTGTATAAGAGGCCAAATTTTTCCAAAGTTTTCTGGATGAAAAACAGCTTCTCTAGCTCTAACATCTGTGAACTTGGGTAGGTTTTCGGGTGTGTATTTCCCTGTTAAAGCTCCTTTAGCTATAGGGCTCCACGCCTGGAGAGTTATACTGTGTTTCTCTGCGTACGGTATTATCTCTTCTTCAGCCCATCTCTCAACAAGGTTATACCTGTACTGAAAGATCTCGATATCTGTTTTCGCAAGACTATTCCTAAAACTTTCGACAAGTTCTACAGGGAAATTACTTAAACCTAGATACCTAACAAATCCGATATTTACAAGCTTCTCAAGAGCTCTTGCATAAATTTTTGTCGGGTAATTATGCCATGCAGGAGGCCAATGAGCTAGCAATCCATCTATATATCCAAGGTCTAGAATCTTTACCGAATGTCTAACAGCTTTCTCTATATCGTCGGGGTTCAGGAAGTCCCCAGGAATCTTAGTAGTAACTATAACCTCATCCCTCTTAACGCCTAACTCCTTAAGAGCTTTACCAAGCATATTCTCGCTCAAACCATTGCCGTAAACCATTGCTGTATCGAAGAAATTTATACCTAGTTCAACAGCTTTAGAAACAACCATTTTAACCTTCTCATACTCAGTAACACCCCAAGCCTCGCTAAACTGCCACGCACCTAAACCAATCCTCGATATCTTCTCCCTCGTCTTACCAAGAGCTGTATACTCCATAATCTAGACCCCTGCACAAGGCAAGGAAACTACAACAACTACGAATAAAAACTTTGTCTTTATGAATAAACAACATATTTCCAGATATACCGTCACAGAGATTAGCTAAGACCATACCTTTACAAACATAAACTATAAAAAGAAAAATTAAAGTTTTGTGAACAATCTTCGATCTTCGCAATATAATTCTAGTAAAATCAATACCTTAAAACGTATTCTAGGAATTCAAACTACAATCAACTCGCCCATAAAATCGCACATTAAAGTCTAGTAATTAGGATAGAAAAGATTTCAATTGTGTGGCGGGCCCGCGGGGATTTGAACCCCGGACCACCGGCTCCGGAGGCCGGCGCTCTAATCCTGGCTGAGCTACGGGCCCTTTTCGTGATTCTATTATCCAATCTGAAATTTTATTTTATACGTGAAATACGTAATTGTGTTTCGGATCTAGGGTTTTTCATAAGTATTTTTTGGGTTCTCTGTAACTGTTTTTATGGATGAAGTGTGCAGCCGTAACTGATCATGTGATGAATGGCGGGCTTAGTATCTGACACTACTTATTCTAGATATCCTCAAATGTTCCCAGGGTTGTTTCAGCTATGATTAGATATCCTAGGAATGTTGAGTAGAGAGCGTCTGAGGTTTAAGTTTGGAATGGTTTATAGTTTAGGAGTTTCTAGATCTTTCGTGGAGATTTATATATTGCTGAGAATTCTTTCGGTAGTTTCTTTACTTTTTCTATGTGTAGAGGTGTAGTTTTTAGTGTTCTCTCCTAAAGCTATCTCTTATTGTTGTTTGCTTATGTAGAAGGATATTAATAGGATGAAGTTTACGTTACCGAATTGCTTATATACACGTATCCATTTCTACGAGGTGAATCGATAGTTGTTTTCCCGCAATCAGTTATAGTATCTCCTGTAAATATTACTCTATCCCCATTCCTAAAACGAAGGTCTAGACATCTATACATCCAGCGAAATAAGCTTATCGTTAACATATCAATTTTTTGTTCTCTTCACATTTTAGAAGATGTAGATAGTTATTGTAGTTCTAGCGTTGTACAGTGTTTTGAATTCATATTTCTTCTCTTCCTAGAACCCATACTATACCTCCTAAGATGTGTTGTTGGAACCATTCTTCTCTCCATCTACGTGCTGTATGTCCAAAGGCTGTGTAGAATACTCTACCACTTCCGAAGCTATGGCACCATGCTATAGGGAAGTCGTTTATGTCTTTAGGAGCTTTAGATATATCGATAGAGTTTGTATCAAGGCTTATAAGCACTCTTGTTCTATTCCTTCCTATCCAGTTCCTGAATATGTATATTTCTTCGAAAACCTTTAGCTTCTCTGGCAAGTGTTTGGTTGAAGGGTGTTTACGGTCTTCTACTATGAATACAGCTTCTTGTGTCCATGGGTGAGAGTGGAAGTATCCTCCGAGAATCTCGCCATACTTAGTAAATGAATACATGGAGGCAGCGGCGTTGTGTATACCTATGAAACCTCCTCCAGATTCGACAAAACTTATTAAGAGATCCTTCTGTTTCTCTGTAAACGGTATTTCTCCCGAGGTTAAGAATAACAATGCATCTATATTCCTCAGTACCTCAGGGTTGAATTCCTCTAGCTCTTCCGATACGTAGACCTCAAAAAGCTTAGATCTTTCACCAAGTTTGGTTAGAACCTCTACTGCTGTAACGATATAGCTATGTCTGTAATCAGCAGTATAAGTGAATACAAATACCTGGTCCATATCCTACCCCTCTATGAATTCCTTCACATCCTCTATATTAAGTTTTTTATACTGATCCATACCCCCAATATCGTACCAAGGACCTTTGTAAATGTATGCATATACCCTATAGTTTCTCGATATCATCCACGGTATCAAATCCCCCATAATATCGAAGCTTTTTCCAAGAGCATCCTCAGCTTTTTCAAGAACCTTAGGCGAGATCGTTAGGATCGCTATAGATACGTATATATTTAGCCACGGTTTCTCTTCGAAACCTACAACTCTATCACCTTCTATCTTCGCAACTCCTACAGGAACTTTATACCTATCAGCAACAGCTATAACAGCATCCGCAACTCTCTCTACATGCATATCTACAAGATTTTTCACATTTATAGGAGCTACTATATCTCCATACCATACTAGAACAACATCCCCTTTGAGAGAGCCATTTTTATAGGCGTTGAGTATAGCTCCACCTGTACCTCTATACTCATCAGTATCCACACTATACTTAATATAAACACCAAACCTTAGACCATCACCAAAGTAATTCTTTATCTGTTTCCATCTGTAACCAACAAGCATAACTATATCTGTAATACCGAATCTCTTCAACCATTTAACGATATACTCGAGAATAGGTTTTTCCTCAGGACCTATAGGGATCATAGGCTTAGGAATGATATCGGTATACGGTCTAAATCTCGTACCTTCACCACCAGCAAGAATAGCAGCAACAATTCTAACCATATTCCAACACCTCGAAATCATTACTATACTTTAAGGTATATATATGGCTTTATATTATCAACACAGAATTCCTGCTTTAGCAAGTCAAGTTCATTTATTAAAATAGAATATCTTGATTCTAGTGAATACATTCCTCAATAAGCTCTAGACTTCGCTAACTTAGATAATCACCTCTTTAACACTACTAGGTAATTAGGTAATCTGTAAGCTTAGAGCTGCCTATCGATTAACTAACATATTCTTCAACTACGTTGAGAAGTCTATTGTAGGTATATAGCCCCGTTACTACTGCTATGAGTAAAGCTACTAAGATCGCGCCGTAGTAGGGTTCGCATAGATTGTGGCTAGTTTTAATTAGCTGTAAATACATAGCTAATCACCTTCCTTAACCACTATAACCTTTACCTTCTCCCCGTAGAGCTTCCTAAACTTCTCCTGGTACTCTTTCGGCGGGTATATCGCGTACCTACCACAACCATACTTAATAACCTTACCCTCAAACACATAGGCTATACTCAGTTGTAACTTATGATGGTTCTGATGTTAAGAGGTTTAGAACTAGGTTTATAGATGCTCTTAGTAAGAGGAAGTGTGCTGAAGATCTTAAAAGGAAGTTCCCAAAGAGGTGGAGATACAACAAGAGAATCTTTAGCAAGATTAGAACTCTTCACAGAAAAGCTAGGAACATCGTTATTGATTGGTGCTGGAAATTCTCTACAAATAGTTCTGAAGGCATTGATGCATAGATATGCGGTAGCTCTAGAGGATCTCAATGGTCTTAGAGAGAATATGAATGGCAAGAGTGGTGAGGTTGTCTGAATTCACAATGTTTACCTATAGAAAGCTTCAACAATCAATAATTTCGAAAGCTATTAAGTATAGAGTACCTATAGTAATTATAAATCCGAGGAGCACATCATCAACATGCCCAAGATGCGGTGAGAAGCTTATCTACATCCATAGACTTGCTATTTGCAGAAGTCACAGGTTTAAAACTGATAGAGATTCTGTTGGAGCTATGAATATCTGGTTAAAAGCTTTTGAAGCGTATGTAGGGGGTGCTTGGGTCACCCCCTGAGAACTTCTGCAATGAAGAATGAAACCAGATAGAGCAGAGGAACATCATATGAGGGGGTGAAGAAAATAACCAGAGATATTCACAATCGATTAAAACTGGTTACTAGACCTGAACCCCAAGGTGATGATCGCTAGCAGCTCTCTTTGAGAGGGTCTCGTTAAACAAGTTCAAAATACGGTGTCAGTGTGTATAGAAAATGGAGAAAAAACTAGGTATTGTTCGGGGTTTGTCGACTACTTGTTCGCTATATCTTCTACATCTTTTGATAGATCTTTCCTTAAGTTGAATTCTGCTACTCTACCGCTATTCCACATTTTCACAGGTCTGTAATACCCAACTATCCTGCTCCATAAATCCATGGGAGATCCACACGATGGGCATAGAGCTTGCTTTCCAACAGTTCTATATCCACATGAGGGGCATACAGCTACTGTTGGTGTTATAGATAGGTATACTATATCTGTATTTCTAAGTGTTTTTACTACGAATTTAGCTATGGTTTCGGGATCTAGTTCTCTATCGATAAATACATGCTTTATTACACCGCCTGTAAAGAGTTTCTGGCACTGAGCTTCAATTTCGAGTTGATATTTTAGATGTAGGTTTGTGTATGGTGGGGATAGCTGATTTGTGTAGAATGGGGCTTTCCTGCCCTCTACCTCTCCAACAGGTATATATGTTGAAAGGTCTTCAGATTTCGTTAACTCTTTCGCGAAACCTATATCTTTCCAAGCTAGTTTAACTCCAAGGGTTTCACCAGGTACTTCCTCTACATTGTATAGAACCCCATCTTCCTCTTCGAACTCTTTAAGCCTGTTGTTTATGTATGTAAGTATATCTGTGTAGATCTTAACGATTTTCGGTATATCGCTAGGTTGTACTTGTAACCAGAAGAACGGGTTGCCAAGCATTATCGAGACGTACTCAGCCATACCTATGACCCCTATAGTGTTGTAGTAGAATTTGAATGGGTCTATAGGGTCTATGTACTCTTTAGTCATCGGGTACATACCTTCGGCGAAGAGTTTCTGATACCTAGTTCTAAACCATATTAACGTCTTTCTAGCTACCTCTAGCAGCTCGTCAAGTTTATCATACATAGCTTTGTCGTCGGATACCCTAGCTATCATAGCTAACCTCGGCAGATTTACAACAACAACGTTTACAGATCCAACACTTGGAGGCATATCCCATACACCTTTAGCTTGGTGTAGGATCTCCCTAACTCTACCCATATCGCTTAACAATCTACAGCAGAAGCTAAACAGATCTTCAGCTCTATGTCTATAACCATTGAGGAAATACATCTGACCAACTTTCGCTATCATACCCCAGAAACTCTTCCAAAGCTCTACATCTTCGCTAAGTATCTTCTCCATCTCGTTGTTCATTATCGTCGTCGGTATTGGGAACGTGAAAGGCTGACCTATAGCATCTCCTTCAGCGAAAACCTCTGTAAATGCTCTTAACACAAGTTTAGCTTCATCAAGATAGTTTTCATATGTATCTAAAACAAATCTGAATCTCTGTTCAATATTTGGAACAGGTTGACCTCTATAGTACTTGTTACTTATAGCGAATACAACGTTAGAGAAAGGTGATTGCCCTGCTTTCAGTGGGTAGTTCATATTGAAAACAAATCTCTGGATATTCTGTTTAACAGCTTTATAGCTTAGTTTATCCCTTCTAACAAAAGGTGCTAACGTCAAGTCCACACCGTAGAGACCGATAGCACCTGTTCTCTCTTGACTAAATATGTAGGCAGCGTTCATAACCTGATCAACAGCTGAATCAAGATGTTTAGGTGGTTTCGATACTACAGTAGGGGTTCTAAGCCCTTTCTCTATAACAGGTTTGGAGTCTATACCTCCACAATAAGGTTTAACTATAGATCCATCTCTAAGTTTGTATATATAGATCCAGCCATCTTCATGAAGTTTCAGAGCTTCTCTTGGGAGAAATTTCGATGCTTCTTCTTGAAGAGCTACCCCCAGTACATGACTTAGAAGCCCTGTAACAGCTCTAGGAACATTAGCATTATCTTTAATAGCCCACTCATAACTACTTAAGTACTCCTCTATAGCAGAAACTTCGAATTTCTGTAACGCCATGGTTTACTACCTGCTAAGACTAAACTACTACTTATCCTAGAATTAAACACAGTCCACGGTAAATATGTAGAGAGAGCTGGGTGAAAGTAGTAATAACTGGATGATACTTTCGTAATACCTACTAGCTTTATAAGTATGAGGAATACTCCCACAACTTATTTAATTCTCTAGCTTCGTAAGCTCTTTATGCAGCTCTTTCTTCTCTAAAGTATATCTCTCCTAGAGCTTTTGGTATAGCTAGTTTCTTCCCTATAGGTAGAGATGTTACAACTGTTACGAAAGCTATAGATACTGCGTAGGGTATCATCGATAGTATGAATTGTGAAATACCGTACTCTAGCTGGTAAACGTAGAGAGATCTCATTAAGTAGCTGAAGATTGCTACAGGTATTGCTACTAGTAGTGGATGCCATAACGACGACATTGCGAGAGCTAGCGCTAAGAAGCCGTAGCCTATCCCTATGTATGTACTCCAAGATTTTTTATAGAAGAGTATGTATACGTAGCTCCCGAAGGCTATGATTATGTAGCCTATAACTAGAGCTATAAACCTTGTTCTCCACACTTTAACCCCTAGATAGTCTGCAGATCTTGGATTGAAACCACAAGCTCTTATTGCTATCCCTAGATTTGTTCTGTAGAGTAGGAACCATACAGCCATTACTAAGGCTATGGTTATCAAAACTATGTAGTGCCAACGCATAGATAGAGGAGATGTTAAAGTTCTTGGGATGCGCTTCTCTGTAGCTATATCGAGACCTATATCTCCTACAACAACACTTAAGCCATAGAAAATCATGTTTAGAACCAGCCCTGTAAGTACATGGGATGAGTGAAGGAGGTTCACGAATAGAGCTACAATAGATGCGTAGAGAACTCCTAGAGCTATAGCTAAAGCTAGCGCTATCAATGGGTTAAACGCTAGTGTAGCTGTGTAGCATAGAGCTATACAGAACACTATGAAACCGTCTATAACTAAGTTTAGAACACCGCTTCTCTCTACAACTATATCTCCTACAGCTGCTAAGAGTAGGAATAGGTAGAAAGGCTCGAAAATCTCTTCAAGTATCATCTCTTTATCACCACTTTATACCTCGAGATGAATATCGAGAAAAGCAGTAGTGCAAATATCAACCCTATGAAAAATCTTGCAATAGGTTCTGTAAGCTCCCCCATCTGCACAACCATTCTAAGGTAGTGTAGTGCAGATACGTAATAAGCTGATAAAGGTACTAGAAGTGGGTTTAGATCTGCAAACCATGCGACAAGAATAGATACGAAACCCATCCCAGCACCTATCTTTTCCCCGGGAACCAGTTTCCTATGGTACATAAGAACCTCGTTCCCTCCAACAATACCCGCTATAGCTCCAGATATAGTGAAGGCTATGATTGCGACTCTTTTACTAGGTATACCGCTAAGCTCTACAGTTGTTGTACTTGCACCAAGAGCTCTAATAGCTATACCGATCCTCGTTTTATATAGGAGGAAGTATGTAAGAGGTACGAAGGCTATAGCCAAGGCTAGCGAATACAGCGAGAAACTATAGCCTGAAACCCATGGAAATCTACTCGCTTCAGGTATAAGATCTGTTTCAGGATAGCCATATACTTTCCTACCTCTCCAAGGTCCGTAAACAAAGTAGTTAGCTAAGTAGTAAGCTATGTAGTTCATCATCAACGTTACAAGAGCTTCGTTAACACCTAGGTAAACTCTGAGAAGAGCTGGTATCAATGCCCATAGAGCTCCTATTAACGCAGAGAAAAGGATTGCAAATAAAGGAGCTACACCTTGTATACTTCCGAACGGTGTGAAAAGTGCTATATATGTAGCTGCTATAGCTCCTATAACAATCTGGCCCTCTGCCCCGAGATTCCAAAGCTTTGCATGGAAAGCTATTGAAAGTCCTAAACCTATCGGTAGAAACACTATGAAGTACCTAACCATGTCGGGTCTTATGAATACCTCTACAACTTTAGCTACCACAGTGTTTACTTCTAGCCCTAGTGTAAGCGAAAGAGTTGCTATAGCTATAGCTATACCTGCTACAGCTACACCAACTCTAAGAACTATATTTAGTTTAAGTGGGATCTCCCTCTTAACTATGGTTATCTTAGGCATAGATAGTCATAGCCTTCTCGATCTCTTCTCTTACACTGGGATCTATAACATTAAAACTTTTAACGATCTTTCCACGAGATATCACAGCTATTTCATCAGCTATATCTAGTACCTCATCTATATCCTCGGATACCACTAAGACCCCGCACCCATCCTTAGCTAAGTTCTTAAGATATAGTTTAACAAATGCTGAACTTGCTTCGTCAAGCATTCTCGTCGGGTTGTGAACAACTACACATCTTGGTTTCGATAGCATTAGCCTAGCCATAGAGATCTTCTGAACATTACCTCCAGACAACTTATACACCTTTAGCTTCGAGTTCTGTGGGTACACCTTTAACTCGTTTAAAACTTTCTCAACATCTTCCCTTCGCAACGTATTCTTCGTGAACAACCTCAAGTTCTCTGCGATAGTTAAGTCAAGTGCAACACTATCTCTAAACGGGTCTTCGGGTATATACATAAGACCTCTAGCAACTCTTTCCGAAGCCCCTAGATCTGTTACATCTCTATTCTCTAAGAAAATTTTTCCGCTAACTATCTTCCTCAACCCTGCTATACCTTCGCACAACTCTTTCTGACCGTTACCAGCTATACCGACTATAGCTAGTACATACCCTTTAGGAAGACCTATGTTAACATTATCAATAGCTCCCCTACCGTAATCATCTAGAACTACGAGGTTTTGAACCTTGAGAACAGTTTCTAAATCCACACCCTCATGCTTAGAAATAACTGTATCCATTTTATAGATAGCAGCTCTACGGCTATCCTCATTAAACATAGCTTTCCTAATAACATCTACTGATACTCCATCACCTTTACTGAAGATGTCTACGAGCTTTCCTTTCCTTAGAACAGCTATTCTATCGCAAACCTGTACAGCTTCAGGAATCTTATGGGTTATAAATATAACTGATCCTTCTAGAGATGTAAAGATTTTGAGAACATCGTAGAACTTTGTCTTCACATCTCTAGGTAGATATGTTGTTGCTTCATCCACTATGAGTAGTTTTGGTTTAAAGCTTAGAGCTTTAACAAGCTCTACAAACTGTTTCTCTGTATAGCTAAGAGTGTTAACAGTTCTCTCGATATCTAGCTGTATACTGAATCTATCCATAATAGATCCCAAGATCTTCTTCGCTTTAGATCTCGATACTCCTAGGAATAGAGCTACGTTATCAACTATAGATAGCTCTTCTATAAGCTGAGGTCTCTGGCTAATCATCACGATACCGTTTGATATAGCTTCTCTAGGTGATGAGAAGAAAACACGTTTAGGAAAACCATCTCTATAAAGTGCTATGTATCCGCTATCCGGTGTATATAGACCGTATATGATTTTAGCTAACGTTGATTTGCCGGATCCGTTCTCCCCTAGAATCCCCAGTATCTCCCCCTTCTCGATGTCTAGAGACACATTGTCTAGAGCTACAATATCCCCAAAACGTTTAGATATGTTAACTATTGAGAGTAGAGGCAAGAAGAAAACACCTGTGAAAACTATTTAAAAAATCACATTTTGCCCATGTATTTAACCCACTCTACAAACCAATCCATATTCCATAAATCGTCATGCGTTAGTCTCTCACCTTCTTTAACAACAACCTCTGCATTAACTTGTTTACCTATGCAGAATCTTGAGTAAGCTTCTTGACCTCCTCTAATACAGTACCCTTTGAGAGGTCCTTCGAATGGATCGAAGACAGGTGCTATTACGTGCCTCGGTATAGCCTTGATAGCTATCTCTACGTATTTAATGGACTCGTATTGATGTGTTAAAGCTGTTCCTTGCAGACTTTGGAGTAGTGGTGCATTCTTCATCTGCTGATATCTCTTCATAACGTGGTCATAGACACTGATCTCTTTACCTGTCTCTGGGTCTTTAACTTTTATCTCTTTCAGCATAGGCTCGAACTTGGGGTTGATCATCATGACAGAGCCGTCTTCGTATATATGGCAACCAAGTTCGACAGCACCTGTGTTTAATAAGTACCAGTAGTCTACGTTTTCGAGATTACCTGGTCTATAGATACTGGCTTTGATTTTCGCTAATATGTCTGCGTATATCACTTCCCATCTAACGAGCTGCCCACTTATCACGACATCTGGTCCGTATACATACATTGGGCTGTAGTGGCTGAATACGTATACAAGTTTACCTGTTTCTTTATACAATGCTTGAGCATATTCAACTATAGCTGTGCTATCCTCTGTAAAAGCTAGGACATCGACATTGTACTTCTCTACAAGAGTTCTAGCAGCTTCTCTCGCTTTATCGGGGTCGTACCAAGCCCCTATTTCTATTACATATACTTCGATATTTTTACCAAGTAGTTTACCCATCTCCATAGCGCCTATAGCAAAAGCATTGATATGCCTAACTACTTCAGGTATCGTGTGTGCAGCTACATATCCTAACTTACCTGTTTTAGTAACAGCACCAGCTATAAGACCATTGAGGTAGTAGATCTGGTAGAGATCTGCAAAGTATGTCGCCATGTTAGGAGCTCTCTTATATCCAGAGCAATGGAAGAACATCACATTGGGGTATTGAAGAGCTTTCTCATACGTTGGATCCATGTGATCGAAACTCGTTGTAAATATGACATTATAACCCGCTTTAACAAGATCATCTATGACGCTTGCTGCAGCTTCTTTAGAAATAAACTCTTTATACGTAGTTTCAAGCCATTCACTAAACAGTTTCTGAACAACTTGTCTACCAACTTCGTGTGCATGAGACCAACCGAAATCGCCTATAGGTCCAACATAGATGAAAGCAGCCTTTATCTTCTCCGGAGGCTTGTATTCACTTACTGCACTAGGTGTAGCTATAGGACTAACAGTAACTGTTTTCGTTATAGTTATTGTTACTGTAGGTTGAGTTACTGTAGTGGGGGTTGGTGTCACTATAACTGGGGTTGGGGTTGGTGCCAAGATGGTTGTTTCAGGCTTTGTTGCAGGCTTAAATACCGCATAAGATCCTCCTATACCTATAGCTATACCTATTATTAAACCGATTACAAACCATATTACGAGCTTATTCATATTTTACACACCTATGTTGATATATAGGATTAACAGCTTTATAAGCGTTAACATTAATCACAACGTTATTCTTATACATAGCTATGTAAATATAGATACGACAATGTACTTTCTATACGTCAAAACATCAACATTTAAAAATCTAGGTTTTGAAGACATCTCAGAGATGTATTGAGTAGGTTTCGTGAGTTGCAATGATAGAGGTAGTTTTTAATCCTATGAATAAGAAAACCCATGTTGATATGCCTAAGACATTGCTGGATATAGCGAGAGAGATAGGTATTGCTTTGAGATCTGATTGCGGTGGTATAGGTATTTGCGGTAAATGTGTTATAAAGATATTGAAGCTGGATGGAGAGGTATCATCTCCTACATCTAACGAGCTATCTGTACTAGGTTCTGAAGCTGTTGAACAAGGCTATAGACTTGCATGCCAAGTGAAGATTTTTAGGGGTTTGGTAGAGGTATATATACCTCCTCAGAGCCTTATTCAAAAGTATAGATCTGCTGATGTAGGTTTAGAGAAACCTGTACCTCTGAACCCTGTTGTAAAATTCTTTAGGATTACACCTCCGAAACCTAGTCTTTCAGATCCTCGACCTGATCTAAATAGGGTTATAGCTGAGCTTAGGAAGTTTGTTAACGATATAGATGTTCTCGATATACCGCTAGACTTGTTGAAAAGGTTACCAGATATTGCTAGAGAAAGTGGTTGGAATCTAAACGTTGTTCTCTGGAACAATAAGCTTGTAGATGTAAAGTCTTTCAACGAGATTTTCAGACCTATCGGGGTAGCTGTAGATATAGGGACTTTGCGAGTTGTTGTTCATTTAGTGGATCTGGTAATGGGGGAAACACTAGCTGTTGAATCTATGCCCAATCCTCAGGCTTCCTACGGAGCAGATATAATATCTAGACTTGCATACGCAATCCAGTCAAATGAAAACATTGAAAAGCTCCGGATAGCAATAGTAAACGCTATCAATACCTTGATTAAGAGAGCTACTGAAAGAGCATCTATACCTCTTGACTGGATATACGAGCTAGTTGTTGTAGGTAACACGGTTATGCATCATCTATTCCTCGATGTAAACTCTAGACATCTAGGGTATTCACCTTATACCCCGGCTACCGGGTATCCACATATTTTCAAAGCTAGAGAGCTAGGGATAAACGTTAACAGCAACGCTGTTATTTATCTACCCCCTGTAGTAGCAGGGTTCGTAGGCTCTGACGCTATTGCTGATGCTGTTGCTGTTGGTTTAGATGAGTGTAGAGAACCTTGTGCTCTAATAGATATCGGTACAAACACTGAGATTATGATCAACACAGGGAAGAAGATAGTAGCAGGATCGACACCAGCTGGACCTGCATTCGAAGGAGCTGTAATGAGTTTTGGTATGAGGGCTGTTGAAGGTGCTATAGATCAGATCTTCATATATTTCGATAAATCGCTAGGCGACTATGTTGTTAGGTATAGTGTTGTTGGTGAGAAGAAGCCTGTAGGTATATGTGGCTCTGGCTATATAGATCTTGTAGCAAATCTGTATAGGCTTGGGCTTCTAAATAGAAGAGGTAAGTTTGTTAAAGATGTTAAAAGCTTTAGGTTTATACAAAACGGTAACTCGATAAAGTTCGTTGTAGCGAAAGCTGAGGAAACATCTATAGGTAGAGATATAACTGTAGACGAGAGAGATATAGATAATCTTCTCCTAGCTAAAGCAGCTGTAGCCTCAGGGTTCAAGATGTTGCTACGTTTTGCTGAACTCGATGTAGAAGATCTTTCGAAAATCTTCGTCGCAGGGTCTTTCGGATCTTATCTAAACGTTGAGAACGCTATAGCTATAGGATTGCTACCTAAAATCGATATAGCTAGATACCAATTCGTTGGCAATGCCGCTGTAGTAGGGGCTAAAGCTATGCTTAAGTCTAGAGAATTTAGAGAAAAAGCTGTTAGAATTGCTGAAACTACGCATTACATCGAGTTAGCTGCTTATCCAGAGTTTAGGAAGGTATTTATGGAGTCTCTATACCTACCCTAGCGAACTTTTCTAACCATGTATACCATAGCTAATATCGGTATAGCCGAGGCTAGTAATGACCATAGCGGAGCTGGGAGCTCTAGAACTAGAGGCTGTGTCAACGCTTTTGCTGGTCCAAACATAGCTATAGCTAGTACAGCTACGGCTAAGCCTAGAGTTAGCGATGTTACTGCGTAAGGTAGACCTCTTCTCCTAGGCTCTAGAACTATACCAGCAACTGTTATTGGGGCTAACGGTATTAGTATAGCCGAGGAGGTAACTGCTAGCTCTACAACGTAAGTAACTCTACCGAAGGCTATGGCTAGAGCTACGAGTAGCATGAGTAGAGTTGCTAGAACAGTAACTGTAGCAGCTTTCTTCTCATCTACATTTCTGCTATAGGATATGTAGAGATCTCTTGTTACTGCACTTGCTGCAGAAAGAGCAATACTATTAGCTGTTGATACGGCTGCCGCAAATATACTTACGAATGCTATTGAGGATAGTATGGGGTGGGCTTTGCATAGAATAGTGGGTGATACACTATCTCTTGCTTTAATGAGGTTTAGCTCTATCTCCGGGTAGGCAACCGCTATGTATGCTCTAGATGCGAGACCTAATGTAACACATATCAATGTGTATACAAAACCGTATATAGCGAAGTACGTAACCATCCTCTTATAAGCCTTGGCATCTTTAGGTATGTATATTCTTTGAACTACTTGGGGATTCGTTAAAGCAAAGAATATCCACGGAAGAGACATCCCGATAAACATGCTTATAGACCATGCGAACCCCATCAAGTTCACAACCCTGTTATCCAAAGTCCTAGCGTTAACGAGGATGTTAAGAGTTTTCTCCAGATCTATACCTGCTGACGGAAGTAGGTATGCTAGGATCCATATAGTTACACCTACGCTTGCAGAAATCATCCAGAGACCTTGGAAAGCATCTGTTGTTGCAACACTCCAAAGACCTGCTATAGCTATCCAGATAAAAGTAGCTATAATAGCTACTACTACACCTACCTCGTAGCTAAGCCCTATAGCAGTGAATATCTCTCCAATACCTTTTAGCTGTGCAGCTAAGTAAGGTGTTAAAGCTACTAGGTACAGAATAGCTATAGATGATGCTAACGTTTTAGATGAGTAGAGTTCGCCGATCATCTGCGATGGTGTAACCCATCTCTTCTCTCTAGCTCTAACCCATATCGTAGGTCCTATAGTTGTCAGTATCCCGATCGTAGAGGCTAGGTAGACAAGCTCAAAACCTAGAGCAGCAACACCAGTTGCATAAGTTAAGCCTACCAACCCAACCATCATGAAAGCGCTATAGGTTGTCGCTGCATAGGTCATCGCCGATAGAAATCCTCCTACCCTGTACCCACCGACAACGAAATCCTCGAAACCCCCTTTAACGAATTTTCTAGATAGTAAAGCTATCAATGTCCCTCCTACGAAGTATAGTGTAAGAATTGCTAAGAATATGTATATCAACGTTCAACACCTCTAAGAGTTGCTAAACCCAGGATTATCGAGATAACTGTTAACGAAACCCAGTACAACGCCAATGTTAAAGGGTTAAAGTTCTCCATAGCTTTACCGATAGCTGGAATCATAGGTATAAAAAACAGTACAACAATTAATACGAAACTTATCAATACTATCTTCGTAGATCTTATAATCACCACCTATAAACGTTCGTTCATAGATATACTGGTTAGAAACTGCTTAAAAGTTTTGCGGTGTAAAGCATATATCCTTTCTAGACTAAGTTTCGTCTTAGAGAACCTTGAACATCGTTACAAAGATATTAGAGATACTCTCGGGTTTCCCAGAAGGTGTTCCTCAACCGTATCTAGCTAAAGCTCTAGGTGTTTCAAAATCTTACCTAAGTCTTGTTCTAAGAGATCTAGAGAAGAGGGGCTTGATATACAGGGTAAAGATAGGGAACACCTATATAGTTAGGTTAACGAGGATGGAATCCAGGTCTGTAGCCAGGGGTAAGGTTCTAAGGCTAGGTATTGTATGGTCTAGCGAATACCTTTTCTTAGGTTATTTCGCTAAAATACTTAGGGATAGAGAGGATATCGAGCTCAAGGTCTATGTATACCCTAACGCTCTTCAAACAGTTCTAGCTTTGCTTAGAGGAGATGTAGATGCTGTTCTAAGTCCTCTAGTTACCCAGGTATACGGGTATATACTCTCGAGGAACTTCTCGATAGTTGGTGGTGGTGCTTCTGGTGGAGGATATATCTACGAGATACCTAATAGCGGTTCCAATATCATAGCTTCTAGCGGGGTTTCAACAATGGATTTCTGTAGAGCACTAGCTTTGAAGAAAGGCTATGTAGAGGCTTCTGTAGAAGATACCATGTACTTCGAATCTGCTCAAGAAGCTCTATCTATAGCTAAGAGAGGTTTAGTTAGATACCTCGTGGTATGGCACCCTATAAACATCGATATAGAGGGTATCGGGGGTAGGAAGATCTTCGAGTGCTCTGAAATAGAAGAACTTAGCTATTGCTGTACATTAGCTGTATCGAGAAGCATAGGTTTCGAAATCGTTGAAAAGGTAGCCGATATTTATAGAGAATCTATAGATCTTTTCAACAGAGATAAGGAGAGGTTCCTTGAATGGTATTCAAATGTTGTAGGTATAGATATAGCAGTTCTTAGGAGGGCTCTGAAAGAGTATGTATACAAACCCGAGCTCACATTTAAGCAGTTCACCAAGTTTATCGATGTACTAGATCTAGAAGTACCTACAAAAAACTATATATACAATGCTATCAAGATCTAGCTCTAGGTATTCTCTTACCATCACCGATAACCCAGAACTCTCCATCCTCTCTCCGTTCGAGTTTATATATAGGGGGTTCGCTCTTAACCCTCTCAAGGATACTACGCAAAGCTTCTAAAGCTTCAGCTCTACTTTTCGCAGAAACAGCTATAACAACAGTTTTCTGACCTGGTTTAGCAACCCCAACTCTATGATGTATCTGTACAGCGTTTAAATGATGTTTCTCAGCTTCTTCCCTAGCTATTTTCTCTAAAACCTTTGTAGCGTAGGGCTCGTAAACATCGTATACAAGTTCGTAAACCTTGTACCCATCAACAACACCTTTAACAACACCTATGAATAGAGCAATAGCTCCTACAGATTCTGAAACCAATTCCTCTACAACCTTATCCACAGACACATCGTCTGTAAATACAGAGACCTTTACATCAATACCCCCTGACGCAGGTGGAGCTATAGCGATCTCAACATCTCTATCAATAACGAAACCTTCGTCTACTACCTTCCCATCAACAATCACTATAGGCTTAACAATCCTCAGGATCTTGCTGAGCTTCGGAAAACGTTCATTTAGTAGACATATCAGCTGGTTAATAGTCAACGGTTTCTCTAGCTCAGTCTCGATTTCTGGAGCTTCTACAGCATCTCTGAAGACCGAAAAGAATTTTATTCTTACTTTCATATAGATATACCAAGGTGACAAGGTGTAGTTTTTAGATATATAAGCTTTAGATTGAAGAACAAGATGAAAAGAGGGTCGCTGAGTACTGTGGTGTATATGG
>Ga0326760_1000017_pt1 | contig 103962 bp, 116 predicted proteins | sample GCREP_S_FD_207668 | JGI IMG/M metagenome (GOLD analysis project Ga0326760, IMG submission 207668) | Hot spring sediment microbial communities from Geyser Creek Basin, Yellowstone National Park, WY, United States - GCR.EP_S | ecosystem: Environmental > Aquatic > Thermal springs > Near-boiling... | reverse complement strand
TAATTAGCAATTTTATTGCTTCGGCAGCTGCTGCGGATGCTTGAGCTATACTTGATGGTATATCCTTCAATCCCTGTGCACATCCACATATGTATATTCCACGTGATGGTGCACTTACAGGTCTCAGTTTTGGATGTGCCTCTAAGAGGAATCCATCAACACCTCTTGGAATCTTAAGTTTAGATGCAAGGTCTATGGAGGATGGGTTTGGTATGAGTCCAGTTTCAAGTATAATCATGTCAACCCTAAACTTATATAATTCATTCAAATTCATGTTGAAAACTTCGAATGTCAACTTTCCATTTTCAAATCTAACTTCCATAGGCTTCCCCCTAATGAAGTGTACATTGCCCAATTCCCTAATTCTCCTGTAGAATTCCTCATACCCCTTACCATATGTTCTTATGTCAGTGTAGAATATGTATGTCTTTATTTCAGGGTTTGATGATGCAATGTAGTATGCATGTTTCAATCCAGCCATACATCCCACATTACAACAGTATGGTAGATGCCTCTCATCTCTAGATCCTGCACATAATACTATTGCTACTTCCCTGGGCTCTTTACCATCACTCAACTTAACTATCTTCCCCTTGGTCGGCCCCTCCGCCGAATATATCCTCTCGAATTCCAATCCAGTTACAACATCCCTAAACTTCCCATAACCATACTCCACCAGCTCCTTTGGATTCATAAGTTCATATCCAGTTGCAATAATTATTGCTCCAACTTCCACTTCCATTTCCACATCTTTATCGTTGAAGTTTATGGCTTTAGCTGGGCAGACTCTCTCACACACTCCACATATCCCCCTAGTTATCTTTAAGCAATGATTCGGATCTATTATGTATGCATTTGGTATGGCTTGAGGGTATGGCTTATATATCGCCCTCCTACCACTCAAACCACAATTGTACTCATCTGGTATTCCACTCACTGGGCACTTCTCACTACACGTTCCACATGCAACGCATTTGTCAATGTCAACGTATCTTGCCCTTCTCTTGATTTTCACTTGGAATGATCCAACCCGCCCCCAAACATCCACAACCTCCGAGTTTGTTAGTAATTTTATGTTTCTATGCTTTGAAACTTCATTCATTAGTGGTGTGAGTATGCATAGTGAGCAGTCCAGTGTGGGGAATGTTTTATCCAATTGCGCCATCTTACCCCCTATGGATGGAGACTTCTCCACCAAGTATACTTCTATACCTGCATCGGCTATGTCCAGTGCAGCTCTAATTCCAGCTATCCCCCCACCTATAACTAAAGCCCTCTTAACTACGGGTAGTTTCCCCCTTTCAAATGGCTCATACTTTGAAACCCTCTTCACAGCCGCCTTAACTATGTCTATTGCCTTCTCAGTTGCAGCTTCTGGATCGTTGTAGTGAACCCATGAGCATTGCTCCCTAATGTTTGCCATTTCAAACATGAATCTGTTAAGTCCCGCTTCCTCCAATGCCCTCATGAACGTTTCTTCATGCATTGTCGGCGAGCATGCCGCCACAACAACCCTATCCACCCTCCCAGCCTTTATATCATCAATTATTAATTGTTGACCCGTCTTAGAGCACATGAACATGTAATCTTTAGCCACTGAAACTTCATTTAACTTCCCAACTTCATCCACAACCCTCTTGACATCGATTACTCCGGCAATATTCTTACCGCAGTGGCATACGTAGACTCCAACTTTAACCATTCCACTCAACCACGAATACAGTATTTCATTGGATATTTAAAAATAAGGTTTGAATTTTACTTTACACTAGTAGCTTTAAGTTTCTCTATGAGTTTTGGTATGAATTCGTAGAGGTCTGCGACCACACCATAATCAGCGGATTTTATCATTGGAGCTTCTGCATCCTTATTTACTGCAACAACTATTTTTGCCCCTTGTATTCCAGCTAGATGTTGCATTGCACCCGAAATTCCAATTGCGAAATATAGTCTTGGGCTGACTTTATGTCCTGAGAGTCCAACCCACTCATTAAACCATTTTAAGTCTGCCGCTAATGGTCTACTGCACGCTACAATTCCACCAAGCAGGTTTGCCAATTCCTCAGCCAGTTTGATATCCTCCTTCCTCTTAAACCCTCTACCACAAGACACTATGATCTCAGCGGTTTCCAGTGGGACTGCACCCAGCTCCTTCTTCTTCACATCAATTATTGTAGTCTTAGCTTCAATTTTTGGTGCAACCTCATAGACTATTTCACACTTTACCTTCCATTTGGCTTCAGGCTTTACAAATCTTCTAGGCATGGTCATAACAGTAACCTTGGACGTTGACTTTATGGTTTCAATGGCTTTAAATGCGTAGGTCATTCTGCTAGCAATTATATTTCCATCGGCATCCAACTTTAAATCTATGCAGTCGGCTATGTACCCCGCATTTAGTTTTGAAGCTATTCTAGCAGCCATCTCCTTGTTATTTTTATTTGATTCGAGTATTATCAGTTTTGAATCGAATTCCTTGGCAACCTTCTCTATAATTGCCTCAGCCTCATATATACTCTTCAAATCCTTCATTATGTGTAGTTTGTCGATACCGTAATCTCCTGGATTCTCCACTTCAACCTTCGTTATTCCATCTATTTTCAGGTCGATTGGTAGGGCTTCCCTTAGTTTTGCGGATATTTCTATTAATGCTTCAGGGTTCTCTGAGAATATTGTTGCATGCATGTTTTTCACCTCTTTATAACCCCCTCCCTAATTAGATTGTTGAGTAGTTCGTCTACAGCCTTATCCACTGGTAGATCCTTTATCACCACCCCCTTCCTCTTAACTTCAACCCCCCTAGCGCTTAAGATTTTAAGTTTTGGTTTAAGGTCCACTTTTAATTGGCTTAGATTTAATGTTTCTATAGGCTTCTTTGCAGCTCTAAGTATGGCTATTAATTGTGGTAGTCTGGGCGTATTTATCTCCCTAGTCACAGTTATTAGTGTTGGCATTTTAGCTTTAACAACCTCAATTCTATCTTCCAAATCCCTTTCAGCTACAACTTCCCCTCCCTCTATACTTATACTTCTAGCATACGTTATGCATGGTATCCCGAGTTTCTCAGCAACCCTAACACCCACTTGTGCTGTATGTTTGTCTATGGACATTTCACCGCAAAGTATTATTTGGAATGGCCCCTTCATCTTCAAAGTTTCAGCTAATGCTTCTGAAATCACATGTTCATCGATTTCGCCGACATCATTTAATACGTGTATGGCGTCATCTGCACCCATGGCTAATGCTTCCCTTAAAACCTCCTTAGCCTTATCCCCTCCAACACTTATTGCAGTCACCCTTCCACCATGCTTCTCCCTTATCCTTAATGCTTCCTCCAATGCATTCCTATCTATATCACTCATCTTCATCGGCGTTACACGTATTAACGATTCAAAGGTTTTTGGATCTACATCAACTTTGAGCAGAGATATATCTAATGCTTGTTTTATGCATACAGCTATCTCCATACACCTAACCCTCAAACCCATATATTATTGCCTTACATTATTTAACGTTATTCCTCTATGGGAAACTTTTAATGTTATGATCCCTCATACCTTCTATTGGGTGTTGGGTTTTGTCTAGAAGCTCAAGGGTTTCTGGTTTCTATAAGATGTCCATTGGTGAGAGGCTGAAGTTTGTTAAGGATTTTGCTGGTTTAACTGATGATGAGGTTGCTTTGATCTCTAAGTGTGGTAGGTTGTCTGTGGATTTGGCTGATAAGATGATTGAAAATGTTATTGGAACCTTCGAGCTACCCTTTGGTATTGCAGTAAACTTCTTGATTAATGGTAGGGATTACATTATACCCATGGTCATTGAAGAGCCATCTGTGGTTGCAGCTGCAAGTAATGCTGCTAGGATTATACGTGAAGGTGGCGGGATATTTACGAGTAGTACTCAGCCAATAATGATTGGTCAGGTTCAATTGGTTAATGTGGTATCCCCACATAAAGCTATGTTCCAAATACTATCCCATAAAGATGAAATTCTAAGAATAGCTAATGAGAAGGATCCAGTTTTGGTGAGTCTTGGTGGTGGTGCAAAGGATTTGGAGGTTAGAATTATACAGTCCCCAGTTGGCCCCATGGTCATCGTGCATTTGTTGGTGGATGTTAGGGATGCTATGGGAGCTAATGCCGTTAACACTATGGCTGAAGCTGTAGCTCCATATATTGAAAAGATTACTGGTGGCAAAGTGTATTTGAGGATAATCTCCAATCTGGCTGATAGACATCTAGTTAGAGCTTACTGCAAAGTTCCAAAGGATGTTATTGGTGAGGAGCTGGTTGAAGGGATAGTTTATGCATATCAATTTGCAGCTTCAGATCCATATAGAGCTGCAACACATAATAAGGGTATTATGAATGGTATAGTGGCTGTGGCCCTGGCAACTGGTAATGATACTAGAGCTTTGGAAGCTGGGGCGCATGCATATGCTTGTAGGAGTGGCACATATAAGCCATTATCAGTTTGGGAGATGGATGAGAATGGAGATCTGGTTGGATGGTTGGAAATGCCCATGGCTGTTGGGATAGTGGGTGGAGCCACTAGGAGCAATCCATTGGCAAAGATATCCTTAAAGATTTTGGGCGTTAAATCTGCATCTGAGCTTGCTGAAGTTATGGGTGCTGTTGGTCTTGCACAAAACTTTGCAGCTTTAAGGGCTCTTGCATCTGAGGGTATTCAGCGTGGTCACATGAAGCTTCACGCTAGGAATATAGCCATAATGGCTGGAGCTGTGGGTGATGAAATAGATAAGGTGGCTTCTGAAATGGTTAGGCTTCAAACGATAAGAATTGATAAGGCTAAGGAGATATTGATGAATTTGAGAAGTAAGAAGTGAGTTTATGCTAAATGGAGGGGAGGGCGTTACATCCTAACCCAACAATCATATATTTTTCCCTGGAACTTCACAGTCCAATGCTTATATTTCCCTCCAAATTCCCGCACCTTCTCTTGAATCTCCCTCCTCAAATCATCATACATCTTAACTTTTTCATTTAATATCTTCAATGCTTCACTTAAGCTAACTTGTTTGAACTTCACTTTCCTCCCAGGTTCAACTTGTGAGAATACATATAGGTCTGGTGAAATTATTTTCCCAATTATGGCGTATCCACCAGTGGTTTGTGCATCGGCCATTAAAACTATTGGATTTCCATCCCCTGGAACTTGTATTGCTCCTGGTATTGTTCCACAGCTTAGAAGTCTCCCTACACCCCTAAGTTTAGCTCCTTCCTCCCTCTCCAACCTATATCCCATCCTATTCAAATTGCTCGTTACCGTGAATTTCATGCTTAAAAATTCATTTATCATTTCTTCTGTGAAGTGTTTTGTGTGTGGTCCAATTATCACCCTAAATTCATCTTTAACCTCCCTATTCCAATCAATATTCATGGATGGGCATACATCTATCAACTCGTTGAATTTATTCTTTGCAGTTGTTATTATGGAGTTTTCACTTAAAATCCTACCAATTCCAGCTGTGGTGTAGTGTGATCTGCTTCCAAGTATTATTGGCTCATTTATCCCTCCAGCAATCGCCATGTATGCCACCATTCCACCCCTTAATCCATTAATTGTGATTTTGCACCCCCTCCTAACTGGTATTGCTTTGCAATTCTCTAGGGGCTCCCCATCTATTTCCCCATTCACTTTAGCTCCACAAATCGATATTATAATGTCTTGTAAAGCTGTAGCTTCAAAGCTACTCTGAAATATCTCTATACATGCATCATTGATTTCATTTCCAATTATCATGTTTGCAATTATGAATGATTCCTTATCTAATGCTCCTGACACTGGAACCCCATACTTCCTATATCCCTCCCTCCCCAAATCCTGTATGGATACTCCAGGTCCAGCTGCTTCAATTCTAAGTATGGGTTCCCCCTCTATCTTCAACTTCCCCACATCAGTCCATTCCGCTTCCAGCATCTTCTCATAGGCTTCTCTACTTATCGGTTTGAATTTAACGTAATCCCCAATCTTGAATAGTGTTGGGGGGTCCTTATTGGGATTAAATAGTCTCAGGGGGGTTCTCCCTATAATTCTCCATCCCCCAGGGCTTTCAAATGGGTATATTCCAGTTTGCACTCCAGCTATCCCCACAGATCCTGCTGGAACCTTTATCCTTGGATTTTCAAGTCTTGGGACTGCTATCTTCTCAGGGACTTCCCCCATATATGGGAATCCAGGTATGAATCCAACCATGTAAACCCTATAAACCTGACTTGAATGCAGATTAATTATCTCCTCTATGCTTAGCTTCGTCAACTTGGATATGTCTTCAAGATCTAATCCATATTGTGGATCGTATACTGTTGGGACTTCAATAACCCTATTAACCTCTTCCTTCAAATCCTCAGGTTTTATACTTCTCACTATCCTCATTACTTCATCTATTAGCCTATCCCTATCAGTTTTCAGTGGATCCAGTATTGCCAGTATGGTTGTGTATGCTGGTATAACTTCCTTGATACCAAGGCTTCTTAACCCCTCAAGCTTCTCGCTAACAATCTTAACCATGATATTAACTTCTCTACTCAATTTGTTTCCAAAATCTATCATCAGCCCCTCTTCACCCATTATTTGAACTTCCAATTCCCCCCTCATCGTCATTTCACATATGCACCTTTCAAAAATTATATATCAGTTTATTCTCTTTAAAGGTTATGTGAATGATTATGTCTTCTAATGCTAGGGGGTTTGTGGCTGCAGTTTTAGCTTTACATAGATACCTTTCGAATGCTGGTTTGAGGGGTGTTGATGAAGTTAAGTTGAGTTCTGGTTTTGAGGAGTATGTGTTTAGGGATGTTTCTTTGGATGGTGACGTTATGAGGTTTAAATTTTCAGATAAAGGTTATGTTGCAAAGTTTCATGGATTTGAAGTGGAGTTGAATGTTATTGGTTATGAGGCTTCTAGGGTGATTGAGGAAACCCCTAAGGATTTATTCATAGTTAAATCCAGTGTTGGAGGTAGAATAATTAAACTACTTGTTTCTGAGGGTGCTAAGGTTGTTAGGGGTGAAACTCTATTGAAGATTGAATCTATGAAGATGGAGGTTGAAGTGAAATCCCCTGTGGATGGAGTTGTGGAGAGAATTCTAACATTTGAGGGGGGCGACGTTAAGGTTGGGGCACCCTTAATGGCAATAAGGTTGAGGGGGTGAGGTTATGGTTGAAATTGTAGATGTCACTTTGAGGGATGCTCATCAATCTCTATTAGCCACTAGATTTAGAACTGAGGATATGCTCCCAATATTGGATGTGATGGATGATATAGGATTCTACTCCATGGAGGTTTGGGGTGGAGCAACCTTCGATGTCCCATTAAGGTATTTGAATGAGGATCCATGGGTTAGACTTAAACTCATTAGGGAGAGGGTTAGGAAGACTAAGCTTCAAATGTTATTGAGGGGGCAGAACCTTGTTGGATATAGACATTATCCAGATGATATATGCGTGAAATTTGTGGAGAAGGCATTTGAGAATGGTATTGACGTTTTCAGGATTTTCGATGCATTGAATGATTTGAGAAACGTTAAAGTGACAGTTGATGCTGCTAGGAGGGTTGGAGCTGAAATCCAGTTGTGTATGGTGTATACTGTAAGCCCAATACATACATTAAACTACTACCTATCATTAGCTAGAGAGATAGCATCCATGGAAGTGGATTCCATATGCATTAAAGATATGTCTGGAATATTGAAGCCATATGTGGCATATGAGCTTGTTAAGAGGATTAAGAGTGAGGTTGGCATGCGGGTTGATGTTCACTCACATACCACAGCAGGCTTTGCTCCAATAACTATAGTTAAAGCTATTGAAGCAGGGGCGGATTATGTAGATTGCGCTCTATCATCAATGTCCATGCACACATCACACCCACCACTGGAATCAATAGTTTCATCATTGGAGGGGACGCCATACGAGATTAAGAAGATAAATTTGAAATTAGCTCTAAAAGCTTCAAAATACTTCTGGGAGAAGAGGAAGAAGTACTCTGAATATGATTATGCATTGAAAAACCCTCCAGTGGATGCAAGTGTACTTGAACATCAAATTCCAGGTGGAATGCTCAGCAACCTATTGGAGCAATTGAGAATGCAAGGTGCTGAAGATAGACTTGATGAAGTTTTAATGGAAGTTCCAAGGGTTAGGAGAGATTTAGGCTACCCACCACTTGTAACACCATTATCACAAATAGTTGGAGCTCAGGCGGTGGTAAATGTACTTTCAGGGAAACCATACTCAACAATAATAAGGGAGGTGAGAGACTATGTTAAAGGACTATATGGGAAGCCTCCAGCAGAAATAAATCCAGAGCTAATTAAACTGGCTTTGGGGGATGAAAAACCAATAACAGTTAGACCAGCAGAAATATTGGAGCCAGCCTACAATAAAATAGTTTCTGAACTCCCAAAGGAACTTGTGGAGAAGGATGAAGACTACATCACATACGCCCTCTTCCCAGACATCGCAATAAAATACTTCAAATACAGGGAAAATCTCAAAAAGCTTTCCACATACACCCTTGAGGTTATTGTGAATACTCGCAAATTTAATTTTAATATAAAATAATTTATTGTATAAAAAATATAAGAAAATTTTATAAATTGTTTTATCAAAATTATTTTAGGGGGCTTTTTAAATGGATATTACTCCACTTCTACTACAACAGATTTTCAAGTCTGGTAGGGTAAGTGGAATGGTTTTCCTGTTGATAGTTGCAGTATCTGCAGCGTACTTCATTAGGCGTGGTAAAGCTGGCAAAATTCCATATTTAAGAAAGGTTCCCGGTTTGGATGCTATTGATGAGGCTGTGGGTAGGGCTACTGAGATGGGTAGACCAGTATTCTGCTCTCATGGCATAGCAAGCATAGCTGATGCAACTTATGGTCCGCAGACTATTGCTGGACTTGCAGTTTTGGGATATGTAGCACAGTTATGCGCCAAGTATGGGGTTAGACTTATAGTTCCAGTAAGACAGCTGGTTGTCTATCCCATTGCTAGGGAGATTGTTGAGAATGCTTATAGGATGGAGGGTAAGATGGATCAATTTAGAGTGGAGGACATAGTTTACCTTTCCGGTTGGCAGTTTGGTTATTCGCTTGGTTATATGAGTTTGATGCAGAGGGAGAAGGCTGGTGCAAATATCATGGTTGGTGGATATTGGGCTGAATCCCTACAACTCTCAGAGGTAGGTTACATGGTCGGTGCTATGCAAGTTTCAGGGACTGCCAATATTCATCAGATCCCATTCTTCGTAGTTGCCACGGACTATACATTGATAGGTGAAGAGATTTTTGCTGCAGGGGCATATTTAAGTAAAGATGCAGCAATGATTGGAAGTATAGTGTCACAAGATATAGGTAAGTATATTTCAATAGCTTTAATTATCGTAAGTTTCATTTTGCTACTTTTCGGTAATGATTTTATTGTTAAAATGTTGAGGTGGTGATGGATGGCTTGGTTTAGGAGGGTTGAAATACCAATAGCAATAACAATAATTTTTGCATTGATACAAGTAATCCCATATTTCGTTGAGATGGGTACTGCTGTTGAAGCTATTCAAGATAAGATTGTGCGATGGAGTTTGGTTGTAGGTACTGGTGCGCTTCTCGTCGGTCTTGCATCATTATTGTTGATTCACGTTCCAAGGGTAACCCGTCGCCGAACGTATTGGGGGTATAGTTTAGTGCTGATAATAGTTATGTTTTTAATGGCTATTCTTGGTTTACCATTCCCTGAATTGGGTCTTGGATTAACTGGTTACTGGTTTAAGTTCCTTTACGACAATGTTTTAGTGCCACTATCATCGAGTTTATATGGTATTTTAGCGTTCTACATTACATCTGCTGCATACAGAGCATTTAAAGCAAGATCTTTGGAAGCTGCACTCCTATTGATATCAGGCACTATACTAGTTCTTAGAAATGCACCTTTAGGAACATTTCTAATACCACAAATAGCCGATCTTGGTGATTGGCTTTACAACATTCCCAATATGGCTATTAATAGGGCTATAATGATAGGGGGTGGACTTGGAGCTATGGTACTTGGAATTAGAGTTTTATTGGGTTATGAAAGGGGATATTTGAGGGGTGGTGAATGAACATGGCTACATCACGTGTTTGGGAGAAACTTGAAGCTCTTGATGCTAGAATAATATACCTCATTCTATGGATTGTAATACTGTTGCCCTTCATATATCCAATTGGCTTACCAGTCTCTATAGGTCCTCAAGCACTTGCATATGCAAAGGCTATTGATGAGTTACCAGCTGGCTCCATTGTTGTTGTAAGTTTTGATTTTAGTTTTGGAGGGCTTGGTGAATTGTATCCAATTGCCGTTGCAACTTTACATCACCTATTTACGAGACCTGTTAAAGTTGTTATTATTGCTATATGGGTTGATGGTCCCCCAATAGCTGATATGGTGTTAAAGGAGTTAAAGCCAGAGCAACCCCCATATAATAAGAAGTATGGTGTGGATTGGATATTCCTTGGATATACACCTGGAGGTGAAACTGCAATGGCAGCTTTAGGGAAAGATTTCTGGTCCACATTACCCACCGATTACTATTATAAGAAATCTGTAAGTGAATATCCAATTATGCAAGGTCTGCGCTCCGCAAAGGATGTAGCATTGCTTGTAAGTTTTGAAACTGGTACTCCTGGAGCTGATGAGTGGGTTAGACAATGGTACGTCCCATATAAAGTTCCAATGATTGTGGGTTGTATTGGAGTTATGGCTCCCACTATAGCTCCATACCTGGCGGGTGGTCAAATTAAAGGTGCACTTCCAGGGTTGAGGGCTGCAGCTGAATATGAGCTAATAATTGGTAGGAAGGGGTTGGGTGTTGCTTCAGCAGATGTTCTATCGACAAGCCATATTGTCTTCGTGTTGTTCGTTATTATAGGTAACATAGCTTACTTCATGAGGAGGCGATCGAAATGAGTGTGGCTTTATTTGGTATACTTTTGGGAGTATTCTTCACACTTGCAGTTTACACATTCCTATACAAGGAGAACCCGTATTCCAGATTTGCTGAATATGTGTTTATTGGAGCTGCAACTGGATATGGTATTGCATACGATCTTGATTGGTTGAAAGGTCAGTGGGTTGGAGTATGGTCAAAGACAATTGGGGATAGTATAGCATTTGTATTGGCTTTACTATTATCAGTATTATGGTACTTCAGATTCTCAAAGAAGTACTTCTTCCTGTATAGAATACCATTAGCCATAACTGTGGGTACATCTATAGGTCTCGCACTTAGGGGAGTTGTGTTTGCACAAGTTTTAGAGCAGGTTAGAGCTACAGCGGCATTAAAAGTTGTTGGTGTTGATGCTTGGACTGCATTCAACAATTTTGTGACCATGCTTATAGTGGTTTGTACACTGGCGTATTTCACATTCACTTTGAAGCAAGAGGCTGCTTTCTGGAAGCCTGTTAACAAGTTTGCTAGATATGCCATGATGATAGGTTTCGGCGCTGCCTATGGCTACACAGTACTAACGAGGATGGCTGTATTTATTGGTAGAGTGCAATTCCTACTGGGGATTCCTCCAAATCCTGTAGAAGCGAAAATGTTCTTCCCATGGGTTGCATTGATATTGCTTGGTACATTGCTTGGATACGACTATTACAAGAAAACCAAAAAATAAACCCATTTTTTAAATTATATTTTGAATTCCAATTCTAAGTTTAGTTTATCCTTCATAATACTTTTTATTGGTTCATATAGTTTTCTATCCCTTAATCCCTCACCGATCTTTATTGCATTCTTATCTGCAACTGTTATGGCTACTGGTTCTTCAAGTTTTACTTCAGCTGAGTTTAGTGGTAGCCCTGTTTTTAGGCTGAATATGTTTATTAGGTTTGGAAAGGTTGTTATTGTCTCATCCCACCTGTGTATGCTCATGTATTCGTTTACGAATGTCACTTTGTATAGCTCGTTACCCTCATCCACAACTTCTATGTATCCAACATCAAATCCACCTTCAATTTCCATCCTCTTCCCCCTAACTTCACCTCTACAGATAATCTCCCCATTTAATGTCTTTACCGCGGATTCAATTCTATCTTCAGGTTTATCCACTGATAATATTGCTTCACCTATTTTGTAAGCTTGTTTCAATGCTCCTGGAGCTCCATTCCTCTTTGCATAATCCACTTTTACTGGGTTTCTTGCTACAGCTACGCATCCACCAGCTTCCATGGAGAATTGTCTAATGATTCTGCTAGTTGCCTCTATACTGCCACTAACAATTATCTCCAAATTCTCTTTGCCTCCACATGCTGCTTGCACCGTTCTATAGTCCCTTATTTTATGTAATCCCATGGCACCCATAACTCCAGTGGGGTGTGCTCTCCCATCACATGGGCAATCCACAACGGGCATCCCATATACTGCCGCTTGTATCCATCCATGTGTTACTGCTGTGGCTCCACATTCACTTCCAATTAATCCATCAATATTCACATTGAACATTTTCATGAGCTCTATTATGCGTATGTGATGGTATGGTAGTATAACCCCCTTTGATTGTACTCCCACCATCGATATTGTTACTAAACTTTCTTCATCATGCATTTCATCTACATCCAAAAGTTTTATTGGCGATATTTGTGTTGCAATTCTACCTATTTTAACCCCCTCCTCTATGCTTCCTCCACCACCTCCACCTAGGACTGCTCCACCATAAACATATTTTTCCACATCCCCCAACCTTATTATATCCATGTTATCACCCGCATATCATAATTTAGCTTTCAATTTTTACTATTTTCGCATCTGGAATTAGTTTTCTTAATTCTCTTATGACTTCATCGCTATCCTCCCACACTTCCACTATATTATACCCCCTCTTTAGCAGTAGCTTCACCACTTCCCTCTTGTAGATTGAATCCTTCCTCAAATCCCCCGCCATCCTAAAGTATATTTCATCGTATGGAACCCCCCAGGAGCTCAATTGCTTTAAAGTTTCGTTCTTCTGTTTAATTGTTCTTCCAGTTACTATGATTATCCTTAACCCCTTATCCTTAATCTTCCTCATATAATCTATAACATCCATCCTAGGTTTATCCAGTTCCAGTAGTTCTGGGTTTAGGAATATTTCCCAAAACCTCCTTCTATCTTCCCTTGAGAGTTCATTTAAGTTTTCCTTGCCAAGCTCCCTTAAAGCTTTCTCAATTCTCCCGCTTACATCCGCTATTACTCCATCTAAATCGAATATTGCTACCTCCATAAATTCACACTTCATTATGATTCATGCCTATAGATAATGTTTTCCATATTACCCAACCAAAACTTATAAATTGTATTGTTGAATATTGGTTTAAGTAGGTTTCCCCTTGCTATGCTGGTGGCGGGATCATGGCTAATGATGTTAGGATTGGCGTCTATGTTTGTCATTGTGGTGGAAATATATCCAATGTCGTTAAGATAAGTGAGGTTTTGAAGGCTATTAGCGGTGTTGATGGTGTTGTTCTAGTTAGGGATAATGAGCATGTATGTTCTGAAGCTGGTCAGAGGGAGATTAGGGAGGATATTAAACGATATAATTTGAATAGGGTTATCATTGCAGCTTGCTCCCCAAAATTTCATGGTCCAACATTCATGAAGCTCCTCGAGGATTCTGGTTTAAACCCATACTTGTTTGAGATGGTTAATATTAGGGAGCAGGATTCATGGGTTCACTCCAACGATCCAGATGGGGCTACTAGAAGAGCTATTGATCAGATAATGGCTGCTATTGGTAAAGTTAAGCTTAATGAACCTCTAGAGGCGAGGGAGGTTAAGGTTGGGAATAGGGTTATGGTTATTGGTGCTGGCATAGCTGGGATTCAGGCTGCATTGGACTTGGCTGATTCCGGTTGTAAAGTTTACTTGGTTGAGAGGGAACCCACAATTGGGGGTAGGATGGCTCAGTTAAGCTACACATTCCCAACTGACGATTGCTCCCTCTGTATACTCTCACCAAAAATGGCTGCAGTCTATAATCATCCAAACATTACATTACTGACTTACAGTGAAGTTGAGGATGTTAGTGGGAGTGTGGGTGATTTCCACGTTAAGGTTAAGGTTAAACCAAGATATGTTGATATGAGTAAATGTGTTGCTTGTGGGATATGTGCATCAAAATGCCCTGCATCTGCACCAGATGAATTCAATTATGGTCTTAGAAGTAGGAGGGCAATATACGTTCCACATGAAATGGCTGTTCCATACAAGTATCTCATAGACCCAAAATCTTGCCTATACTTAACTAAGGGGATATGTAGGGTTTGTGAGAGGGTTTGCCCACAGAAGGCTATAAACTTCGATGATAAGGAGAGGATATTGGATATTGTTGTGGATGCAATAATAGTTGCCACTGGCTATGAGCCCTTCGATGCAACTAAACTTAAACAGTATGGTTATGGAGTATACAAGAATGTTATAATAGCGCCACAATTGGAGAGGATGGTTATGCCAGTAGGTCCAACTGGTGGTAAGGTTATTAGGTTATCTGATGGTCAAATTGCCCGGAAGATTGCATTCATACATTGCGTGGGTTCTAGGGATGAGCAGATTGGTAGACCTGGATGTTCGAGGGTTTGCTGCATGTACACTATTAAGCAGGCTATGACGTTGAAGAGGCAAGATGTAACTAGGGATATAACCTTATTCTACATTGATATTAGAGCTTATGGTAAGGGGTTTGAGGAATACTATATGAGGGCACAGGATTTAGGGGTTAAATTCGTTAGGGGGAAGGTTAGTGAAGTCATTGAGGATCCCGTGAGTGGTAGGCTTATAGTTAGGGCTGAAGATACATTGACTGGAAGATTTATTGAAGATGAATTTGATCTTGTGGTTTTATCTGTGGGTTTAGTTCCATCACGTGGAACTGAGGATTTAGCTAAGAAGCTTAAGTTGAATATAGGTCCAGATGGATTCCTACTTGAAGCTCACCCAAAGTATAGGCCTGTGGATACGCTTAGGGAGGGGGTTTTCATATGTGGATGTGCACAGGGACCTAAGGATATAGCTGATAGTGTGGCTCAAGCCAGTGCAGCTGCTGGGAGAACTCTTAGACTTATAAGTCAAGGTAGGATACTTATAGAGCCAATAAAAGCCTATGTAATTGATGAATCATGTAATGGTTGTGGAATCTGCGTTGATAAGTGTCCGCTGGGGGCTATAAGTATGGTGGATGGTAAAGCGCATATTAGTGAAGCTCTATGTGTTGGTTGTGGAAGTTGCATACCATACTGCCCAAGGGGGGCTATTGAATTGAAGCATTACAGTGAGAAGCAAATTTTAAGTCAGATTGAGGGGGCTCTTAAGAGTAAGAGGGATGGTGAAATTAGAGTTATAGCATTCTTCGATGACTCCTGCACTTATAGAGCTGCAGATCTTGCAGGTACCAGTAGGCTTACCTACGATAGTAGGGTTAGGGTTATAACTGTTCCAAGTGCAAGTAGGCTTACACCAAAAATAATATTGAGTGCATTCAAGTATGGTGCTGATGGAGTTTTCATTGGAGACTGCCTTGAGGGGGCGTCACCATACCATCCCAAAGTTTTAGATGTAATTAATGATGTTATTAGGGAGGCTAGATCCCAAATGAGGAAATATAGGATTGATGCTAGGAGGCTTAAATTTGACACCATAGCCGTCGATATGGCTGAGAGGCTTGTGAAGGATTTAGGTGATCTTATATCCATTGTGGAGAAGCTTGGCCCATTGAGTGTTGAGGATAGGGGGAGGATTAAGGTTTAGGGGGGTTTAGTCATGTTTAGAGGTTTACCTCAAACTGTTTATGAGTTGAGTGGGAAGAATCCATACCTATGTATTCAATGTGGTATTTGTAGTGGTAGTTGTCCAATGATTAAGGATATGGATGTTCCTCCACATCAAGTTATAAGGATGATTCAACTCGATATGCCTGAGGTTTTGAATTGCAAGACCATTTGGGTTTGTGCTTCATGTAATACTTGTAGTGTTAGGTGTCCGAGGGATATAGATCCAGCTAGAATGATAAATGTCCTTAGAACCATTGTTCAACGTAAAAACATTTATCCAGTGGATTTGAGGAGGGTTAAGGGGCTTGGGGATTTACCTCAAATAGCTCTGATATCAGCTTCAAGGAAGCTTACGGGGTGATCGTGGTTGAAGTTCATGTATTACCCTGGCTGCTCAGTTAAGGATTACGCTAAAAGCTATGAGGATTCCGCCATCGCAGTTTTGAAACTTTTTGATGTGGAGCTTGTGGAGCTGGATAGATGGAATTGTTGTGGCGTAGTGTATGAGTATTCTGCTGATGCAGTTATGCAACATGTGGCTCCACTGAGGGATCTTATAAGGGCTCAAGAATTTATGGGTAGGGTTGGGGATAATAGGCTTATAACCCTATGCTCCATGTGTTATAGTACATTGAAGAAGGTTAATGAGATCGTTACAAGTGATCCTGAGAAGCTTGATAATCTAAGTAAGTACATGGATGATGAGCCTAGATATAATTGTGGTGTGGATGTTAAGCATGTGCTTGAAATAATATTGGATGATAATATCATAGGTTTTAAGAGGGTTAGGGGGGCTGTTAAGAGGGATTTAAGCAAATTAAAGGTTGCACCATTCTATAGTTGTTCACTACTTAGACCAAGGGGTATTGGTATAGATGACCCTGAAGATCCACATATACTATCAGATCTTATCTCCAGTTTAGGCGCTAAGCCCATTAAATTCCCATATGAGAAGAGGTGTTGTGGTTCTTATAATGTGGTTTATGATAGGAGTATGGTTGAGAGGACTGTTGGGGAGATAGTTAGAGCTGCTGGGAGGTGGGGTGCAGACATGATAATAACTGCATGTCCACTTTGCCATTACAACTTAAATATTGTTAGAAACAAATTTAATATACCAACACTATATTTCACTGAGTTGATGGCTTATGCCATGGGCCTCGATGAAAAACTATCCCAAGAAACTCTTTCAATATTTAAGAGTAAAATTGGTGGTGGGTGAACATGGCGGGTCAAACTGAACTTAGGAAGACCGTGAAAATATACATTATGGGTAAGGAGTATGAGGTTCCTGCTGGGATAACTATAATGAAGGCTGTTGAGTATGCTGGATACCAGTATATTAGGGGTGCTGGTTGTAGGGGTGGATTCTGCGGTGCATGTGCAACGATATATAGGCTTAAGGGGGATTACAGACTCTACACAGCTCTAGCATGCCAGACAACAGTTCAAGATGGAATGTACCTTGTTCAAATACCCTTTGCACCAGCAGAGAAGGTTAAGTATAATATTGAGGAGTTAAAGCCTACGGGTGCAACTGTATTGGCATTGTATCCAGAAGTAGCTAGGTGTGTTGCATGCAATGCATGTACTAAGGCATGCCCACAGGAATTGCAGGTCATGGATGCAATACAGATGATTAAGAGGGGGGATATAGCTAAAGCCGCTGAGTTATGCTTTGATTGCATTTCATGTGGATTATGTAGCATTAGATGTCCAGCTGAAATAATCCATTACCACGTATTCCAGTTGGTTAGGAGGCTCTATGGCAAGTACATCGCTCCAAAAGCCAAGCATCTTGAAATTAGGGTTAAGGAGATAGAGGAGGGGAAGTTTGATATGGAACTTGATAGACTGGTTAAAATGAATCTTGCTGAATTGAAGAAGTTGTATGATAGTAGGGATATTGAGGAGGTAGGGGGGTAGATTATGTCTCAAAAGGTTGGGTATCCAGATTACATGAGGGAATACATTAAGATTGTGGAGGAGACTAGGGAGAGGAGGCTTAAGGAGAGGTATAGGAGGCTTAGCCCAGATGAGAGGATGGAGCTCCTCAAAGTTTGGCATCCAGATTATAAGGAGGGGACTAAGAGACCCATAAAGATTGGTCCAAGTGCTGGATTAATGGTTCCACATGAAGTTGCAAATCTCATTGAAGCCTACCCACTAATAGATCCTAAGGATATAGATTTAAGTAGGATAGATTACGATGTGGATATACTTGTAATTGGAAGTGGGGGTGCAGGGACTTCTGCAGCCATATGGGCTAACATTGAAGGTATACCTGCAGAGAATATTCTCATAGCTACAAAGCTTAGGTTTGGGGATGCAAATACCAAGATGGCTCAAGGTGGTATACAAGCTGCGGATAGACCGAATGATAGTCCTGCAAGACATTTCCTAGACATTATGGGTGGTGGACTGTATGCAAATGACCCTGAGCTCGTTAGGGAGCTTGTTAGAGATGCACCATTCATAATAAAGTGGCTTGAGGATTTAGGCGTGATATTTGATAAGGAGCCTGATGGAACTATGATTGAAGTTTCAGGTGGAGGTGCATCTAGGAATAGGATGCATTCATGTAAAGATTACACTGGACTTGAAATTATGCGTGTATTGATGGATGAAGCTTTAAATAGGGGGATAAATGTGTTGGAATTCTCCCCAGCAATAGAGTTGCTAACAGATGATTATGGAAATAGGGTTACAGGTGCAATCTTATGGAATATGGAGACGAAGGAGTATTATGTTGCTAGAGCTAAAGCCGTAATCTTAGCTACTGGAGGTTATGGTAGACTACACATACAAAACTTTCCAACTACAAACCACTATGGAGCCACAATGGATGGAGTAGTCCTAGCTTATAGGGTTGGGGCAAAGCTAAGGGATCTAGACGCCACACAATACCATCCAACAGGTGCAGCATATCCAGATCAGATACTTGGATTGCTCATAACTGAGAAGGTTAGATCCATGGGTGCACAGCTAGTTAACATTGATGGTGAACAATTCGTATATCCACTTGAAACTAGGGATGCTGTTTCAGCTGCGATAATAAGGGAGTGTTATGGTAGGAATAAAGGCGTAGTTACACCGACTGGGGTTAGGGGGGTTTGGCTTGACACTCCAATGGTGGACATTGTTAGAGGCGAGGGCGCTACTAAGAGGTATCTATCCTCAGTTTATAGGATGTATGCCCGGTTCGGTATAGATGTCACAAAAGAGCCTATACTCGTCTTCCCAACCCTACACTACATGAATGGCGGTGTATGTATAAACAAGTATGGACAAGTTTTAGGTGTTAATGGAATCATTGAAGGTTTCTTTGCAGCTGGGGAAGTTACGGGTGGAGTTCATGGGAAGAATAGGCTTATGGGCAATTCACTACTAGAAATTCTCGTTTATGGTAGGAGGGCTGGTATTTCAGCTGCAAAGTATGTTAAGAGTGGTGTTAGCCCGGGGAAGTTAACATTGAACCACATACCCAGATATGTTGAGGAGCTTGAGAAAATTGGTGTCCCAAGGGATAGGCGTTCACCAATGCTACTACCAGAATATAGAGGGGAAAAGGTTCTATCCAAAGCCATACCAATATTCCCAATTTAAACCTTTTTTTAAATATCACCTAGATTTATCCATAGTGGTCTATGGTAAACTATTTAAGAAGTCAAGTATAATCTTATTTTGCCAGGTGTGTGGATATGAGTAAGAGTTATGTTTTGCGTGAAGGCATATACTACATTCCAGACCATACATGGGCTGAACTTCTACCAGATGGTACTGTTAGGGTTGGGATAACAGATTATGCGCAAAAGATGTTGAAGACCGTTAGGAGAATTAGATTAGAGAGTGTTGGCACAACAGTTTCACAGTATGAGCCCTTCGGAGTTATAGAGTCCACTAAAGCCACCAGCGACCTTATATCCCCAGTTAGTGGTGTTATAAAGCAGGTTAATGAGAGGGTTTTAAAGCAACCATCACTTGTTAATGTAGATCCATATGGAGCTGGATGGCTAGTTATAATTCAACCAACAAAGTGGGAAGAGGAGAAGGATGAACTTTTAACTGCCGAAGAGTACTCTAAGTATCAGCAGTGAAAAATTGTTGTGGGGCATGCACCTTGAATTTAGAGGAACAGAAAGTGCTCTTCTATGATCCAAATAAATGTTCAGGATGCCTATATTGCATGGAGGTTTGCTCATACAAGCATTATGGGGTAATTGATATTTCGAAGGCATACTTGATGGTGGCATTGAACCCTGAGGGGAATCCACTCTTCATAAACAATTACTGCAGTCATTGTCAAGACCCATTTTGTATGGCTGCATGTCCAGTGGGACCTAAAGCTATAAGTAAGGATCCCATAACAGGCTTTGTATTAATAAATCCAGCTCTATGTATTGGTTGTAGAAGCTGTAATTATGCATGCCCCATCTCAATACCATTTTTCGATGAGAAATTGAGGGTTAGCGTTAAATGTGATGCATGTAAAGGTGAATTTCTATGTGCAAAGTATTGTAGTACTGGTGCACTTCAAGTATTACCTAGGAGGGAGGTTTTGGAGAGGGTGAGATCATGAGCTCCAGCGAAGGTAAAATTTACCCATTAAGGAAGGATATTGTGGGATTGCAAGATTCACTTAAATCTCCAATTAGGAGTATACTTAGAACTGGTCATGTTCCAATGCTTTCTAGATATATGCAGAGGACTAGGAGTAGGATTGGTTTGCCAAGCATACCCCCCACAGCATATAGCAACACTGAATATGTGAATCAAATGTTCAATCTCATTAAATCGATTGGTGCTGGTAGAAGGATTGGATTCGACTTTGATAGGAGGGATTTCAAATATTAGGTTGGAGGTATCCATATGCTTGAATACAGCCTATTCCTAGGATGCTATATACCTGCAATGCAGCCATTTGCTGAATCATCCATGAGAGCCATATCCAGTAAGCTTGGAATCAACCTCCTCGATATAAATGGAGCTTCATGCTGCCCAGTTCCAGAAATAGCTAGACTTGTGGATGAAAATTTATGGTTAACTGTGGCTGCTAGAAACCTATCCTTAGCTGAAGCCGTTGGGAGGGATATAATTGTGATGTGTAATGGGTGTTGGGAGTCTCTGCATGAAGCTAGGGAGAAGCTTATTGAGTCAAGTGATTTGAGGGAGAGGATTAATGGGAATCTTAAGGGGTTTGGATTGAAATTTAATGGGACTATTAAAGTTAAACATTATACTGAAGTATTGTTTGAGGATGTTGGTTTAAATGCTATTAGAAGCAATGTTAATGTGGATTTAAGTTGGCTTAAAATTGCACTTCACCCAGGATGCAAATTATATAAGATGAGTGATGAGAGGGGTGCCAAGTATCTTAGGGAAATTGTGAAGGCTTTGAATGTTGAGATCGTTGATTATGGTTTGGAGCGTGTTTGCTGTGGATACCCATTAATGCTATACTCAGTGGATAAGGCTATGAGGGAGAGGACTAAGTGGAAGCTTGATGCCATAAAGAATTCAGGTGCAAATGCAATTGTGGTTGCATGCCCAGCATGCTACGATCAATTTGAGAAAGCCCAATTAACATTCAAAGATGAAGGATTAGAATATGGGATTCCAGTGTTACATTTAAGTGAACTCTTAGCTTTAAGTTTTGGAATTAAGCCAGAAAGTTTCGGCTTAAATACACATGCAATTTCAACTGAAAACATAATTGGTAGGTTGGTGGGTTAAATGGGGTTTAAACAGAAGATGTTCACATATTCACCATGGGTTTACCATTTACATGCTGGTGGATGTAATGGGTGCGACATTGAACTTGTTGCAGCATTAACCCCAAGATTTGATGTTGAGAGGTTTGGGATTAAATTGGTTACATCTCCAAGGCATGCAGACATACTAATAGTTACAGGTCCAGTTACAAAGCATATTGCACCATTCATGAAGAGAGTTTATATGCAAGTTCCAAACCCAAAGGTCGTCATCGCCATAGGCTCCTGCGCCTGTTCTGGTGGAATATTCAATGATGTTGAGGGTGGAGAAACTTATGCCATCCTTGGTGGAGCAGATAAGGTTATCCCAGTGGATGTCTTTGTATCTGGATGCCCACCAAAACCTGAAGCCATAATAAATGGTGTTGTTAAGGCAATCAATATCCTACGTGAGAAGTGTGAGGTGGTTAAATGAAGTTGAAGTACATGTACATCCCCCTAATAATATCGTTAGGATTATTGGCCATTGGATTTTGGATTGTACCCTTAACATCAGATATCATTCTAACATTATTCCTAGTTGAGTTAGCTTCAACTTCAATATTCTACTTGACGTTCATAGTTTTAATTCCATGGCTTCAATCACGTAATGTAGATTTAGATTCAGTTTTCATGTGTGGTTTAGCTAAACCTCCATACATCCATATGGATGAAATCTACATATTTAATCTACCATTCATGGAGGGTGAGAAGGGTGAGCATTAACCTCATATTGACATATGCACTTCTATTCTTATCATCGCTAATAATTTCAGCATTTAAATCAAAATATTCCATACACCTCTCCACACTATTGATATTCTCATCATTAATTGTTAACGCCATACCATTAGCAGGAATATTAGCAGCTGGATTGGCTGAGCTGGAATCGAAATTGTTTACGGATTTCCTTATTTATGCTATGTGTGAGGTTATATTGATTGTTGGTTTAATATCAACATTATACTCAATCAAATATTTCGATTCTGAATTGAATGGTAGATTTAGATTGTACTTTGCAATTATACCAATTCTATTAGCGACACTAATTGGGCTGGTGTCATCTAGCAATTTGATTTACATGTTATTCTTCCTTGAAGCCTCCACAGCGTTAAGCGCAATTCTAGTTTTGTATGGTGAACGTAGGGGTAAAGCTGTTGTTTCAGTTATAGTGTACTTGGCCATGTCGATTTTAGAGTCTATTCTAATAATAATTGGGATATGCCTCCTCATCAATGATTATGGTTTACACTTCGATCTACTGGATGTTTATAAGTTGAGTAGATATGGGATTTATGGTTGGAATTTCAAATTGGCCTCTTACTTAATCCTTTTAGGTTTTGGAATTAAGGCTGGCACATCTCCACTTGCACTCCTATGGCTCCCATTAGTTTACTCAGAAGCACCTTCACCAGTTAGTGCAATGCTTTCAGGTATTGCGACGGAGTCTGCATATATCCCAATATTGAAATACGTTTACTCACTTTCACCAATGATTCCAATGGATGTGGGGGCTTTCATAACCCTTTCAGGTTTAATTAATATTGTCCTTGGAGGGTTGGGGATGATAATTGATAGGGATATTAAGAGGGTTATAGCCTTCAGTAGCATTTTGAGTATGGGGTTCCTAGGTTCATCCATTGGTTTAAGTGTTTCCATGAGTGGTCATGAAGCATATCTATGTATTTTTGGATCAACATTATACCTATTTGCACATTCAATTGCTAAGGCACTCCTATTCCTATCTGCAGGTTTATTTGTGAAGGCTTTCCATGAGAGGAATTGGCTTAAACTTTCAATGGCAACTAGATCCATGCCCATCACTTCACTCATGATCATTTTAGGTGGGATGAGCGTTTCAGGTTTACTTCCATTCTTCTCAGGTTATTATGGTAAGCATATGGTTATGGAATCAATTATTTATTCTGGCAATCAGTTTTACGGTATTCCAAGCTCAATATATGAGGGTTTGATATACCTCAGTGGAATAATAGTTTTATGTGTTTTCCTCGGAATAGTTGTGGCTTCAGCTAGGGGTAGTGGCGTTTTTAGGGAGAAACCAGATTTAATGTTCACCTCCATAATCCTCTTAGCTTTAATATCAATTATAATTGGTATAATGTATCATGGCTTTCTAGCCTATGGAGTATCCCTCCATAATGATGTTATGTTTAAATTTATGGATTTATGGTGATCTGGGATGAAGAGTTTAAATGATGTTTTAAATGAGCTTGGAAATATCCTTAAACCCGATTTTGAAATTACTGGTTATGGTTGTGGAGGTAAGCATGTACGTGTTAAGACCAGTCCAAATAGGCTTCTGGATGCAGCTAAATACATGCTTTCCATAGGCTCTAGAATTGTCCATGTCACAGCCTCAGACATGGGTTTTGATGGTATTAGGCTCATGCACATCTACAGCCTTGAACATATAGATAGGCATGCCCATGTAATATTGTATGCTTATGGTGATGGTGAACAAGTGAAGTTTCCATCAGTTGCACAATTGACTTATCAAGCTAATTGGGCTGAGAGGGAGACTATGGAGCTCCTTGGAGTTGAGTTTGATGGTCACCCCGACCCTAGACACATCTTCCTCCCCTTTGAGTGGCCTAACCCAGTTGAGAGTTCCAGTGAATCTAAGGCTGGGGTTAAGCAAGTCACTCTACCCATAGGTCCATATCATCCGGCAATGCTTGAAGGTGGATTTTTCAAGTTATTCGTTGACGGTGAAGATGTTGTTGATGTGGATATTAAGGTTGGTTTGAATCATCGTGGAATAATGAAGTTGGCTGAGAGTAGGACTTTTTGGCGTGACCTATTCCTTGTTGGTAGGATATGTGGTATATGTAGTGTTCCGCATCAATTGGCTTTCGTTAATGCTGTGGAACGCATTCTTGGGGTAAATGTCCCTGAGAGGGCTGAGTATATTAGGGTTTTAATGGCTGAGTTGAATAGGATACATAGTCACCTCCTATGGCTCGGTGTTGCAGGGGATTTGATTGGCTTTAAAACTTTGCTCATGTGGGCTTGGAAGATTAGGGAGCCAATACAGGATTGCATTGAATTGCTATCGGGCAATAGGGTTCATGCGGATTCCATGAGTATTGGAGGCGTAAGATTCGATGTTACTAAGGAGCAACTTAGTAAAGTTGAAAGTAAACTGCTTGAAGTTAAGAGGGATTTCAAAAAACTAGCTGAAGATATAGCTTCACATAGCATTGTTAGGCGTAGGACTGAGGGTGTAGGTGTCATGTCTCTAAGTGATGCTAGGGAGGCTGGAGCTGTAGGGCCAACTGCTAGGGCTAGTGGATGGAAGATTGATGTTAGGAGGGATAGCCCATACTCATTCTATGATGAGGGGCATATAAGTTGGGATGTTGTGGTTGAGGAGGCTGGGGATGTACTTTCAAGGGTTATGGTTAGAGTTAAGGAAACCCTTGTATCCATAGATATATGTCTACAATGTGTTGATAGGTTGAAGAGTGTTGGTGGACCAGTAGCTACTTCAGAACTTAAACCATTCCCTGAAGGTGAAGCTTTAAGTAAGGTTGAAGCTCCTAGGGGTGAACTAGTCTACTATATAATTTCGAATGGTATGGATATACCGCACACTGTTAGAATTAGAACTCCAAGCTACCGTAACATTGCAGCCCTCAAATTCATGCTTAAAGGTTGTAGACTTGCAGATGCACCAATAATTATTGGCAGCGTTGACCCATGCTTCTCATGCACAGATCGTGTAATGATAGTTGATTCCAAGAGGGGGGAGAAGTGGACTTTGAGTGGTGATGAATTTAAGAATCTCGCGTTTAAGGGTTGGAGGGGGTGATGGTTGTGCTCCTAGCAATAATATTTATTCCAGTGTTATGCTTCATCCTTGGAGTCTTGCTCAATTATGAGATTAGGAAGGTTTATGCTAGGAGTCAGTATAGGCTTGGACCACTACTTTCAATGCATGGTGAGTTGAGGGGGCTTTTAGGTTCAAGTAGGGTTTTACAACCCCTATACGATGTTTTGAAATTGATGTTTAAGGAGACGATTATACCTAGAAGTGCACGTAAAGGTCTATTTGTTTCATCACCAATAGTAAGCCTCATCCTGGCAGTTTTATCCGCATACTTTATATCCTATGGTGGCTTAAGCTTGCTTGCAGATAATCCACTCAGCATAATATTCATAACATACATTTTAATTGGTATATCCCTATTCTGGGTTTTGGGTGGTTTGGCATCATCATCACCTTGGAGTGTTGTTGGATCTAGGAGGGAGGCTGAGCTGATGCTTGTAATTGAAGTTTCATTGCTCTCATCAATATTCTCTTCAGCCATAATATCCAATTCATTATCAATTGGCGGCATCATGAGTTTTCAGCTGAAATCCTATCCAATAATCCTTTTAAACCCCTTCGCAGCCTTAGTTTTCATAATTGCAGTACTTGGGAAACTGCACTTCAACCCATTCGAAATACCTGAAGCCGATGTGGAGATAGTTTCAGGTCCCTACACAGAATACTCCGGCAAACTTCTAGCAACAATATTATCCTCAAAATACATTCTAACATCAGTCCTCACTGGATTGTTTGTAAACCTATTCCTTTCAGGGGGAATTATACTGCCACCAACAAGCATATACAATCAAATATTCAACTTCATAGTTTTCCTATTGGAGTGCTTCATAGTCACACTCATAATATCCATAGTTCACTCAATAGCCCCAAGATTTAGAATTGATCAAGCAATCTCATGGGCCATCAAGTACCTATGGCCTTTATCCGCATTTTCCATAATATTCTCCATAATCATCAGGTTTATTTTGGGGGTGGCATGAATTGCTCAAATCATTTAAGAGAGCCATTGAAGCTCTAAGTAAACCATACACAATTAAGTATCCTGCTGGTGTTGGCGTTGAGAAGTATAGTAGTGTTCCAGAAACTCTGCGCGGTATGCCTGAATTCAATGTAGATAAATGTATTGGGTGCAGTGCATGCGTTAGCCAATGTAGTAGCGGTGCATTAACATACATGGACGCAGAGGGTAAACGCAATCTAAACATCAATCTGAATAAATGCGTGTTTTGTAGGCGTTGCGCCGAAGTATGCCCTGAAGATGCATTAACCTTAACCACTAAATTCGAAATAGCATCAAACAATAAATCGGAACTCAAAGTTTCAAACACAATTGAACTTTCAAAATGCATTAACTGCGGAAACTACTTTGCACCAGAAAAGCAACTTAACCGCATCACCGATAGGTTAATGAGTGGATTAAAGGAGGCTAAAGCCATACAATACGCCCAAGAAGATCTACCAAAATACCTACACCTATGCCCAAATTGCAGGAAAACCCTAAGCTTCAAACTAAATATCCACACAAGGAAGCACGTCCTATATGATACATCTTAACATAACAACTGCAACCAATTACAACCCAACATCAATCCTACAATCCCTACCCTATCTAACAATAAGCTTCATCCTATTAACCATAATCATATACTTAAGCTCCAAAATAGTCGGACTCAAAAGCCTCCCCCTAGCCATAGCCTCCTCCACAATGATCATGCTAATGAACTCAATAATATCATCATTCAACCAATTCCAAGCCTCATACATCCTCAAACTCATAATATACCTATCCATCATAAAATTCATATACAGATCAAGCTGGTCCAGAAGCCTATTCATACTAATAATAACCTACATCCTCTCCAGCCTAACACGACTCATAACACCAACAATTCCAATGCCAATCTAAAAATTACTATCAAAACGATAGTAATTTGACAATGAACAATTTTATTTGTCGATATATATATATTGGTTTTTCTATAATGTTTTTTGAGGTGCCCCTTAAATGAAAGGGGTTAGAAAAACCTCACTACTATACATAAATACCACTAATAACATTCATAGTCACACCATGATACGGTGACCATCATGAAGAAATACTTAAACAAGAAATACATAACCATTTTTTCAATAATAATCTTAGCATTTATTCTGTTAGGAAACTATTTCACATGCCCACAATACATAAAACCAATTGGATTAGAATCTTTCAATGGATCCCTAATCTGGTTTAAAGGTATAAAATTTAATAGCACAATAATCCATTATAGTGGTTTTCTTGGGGAGGCGGATTTCGGATTAATCATATACATCCCCACACCCATATTTAGCCCAGTAACTCCACGAGACATTTATGAAATAAACGTTATAGTAAAGAAGATAAATGAGAAAACATACAATCCATTAGTAAAAGGCTTTATCATAACGGTTGAAGCAATCAACTTATTCGCTTATCGCAATGACACCACTATTGACTGGTATGCCACCACCTCCTTTCTTTCTTATAAATCTTTCCCCGGTAATTTATCCCAATCCCTCTTCGTTTATCACATTCATAGTGGTCGCGATTACCTCCCAAAAACGTTGTATGCACATATTGATTATGCAGTCCATGTAATCATAAATCCATATGCCGAGATATGGTATAGCGAATTCAAATACATAACCATTGGATTCCATGTAAAAGTCTATAGTGGAAGCATAACAATCCCAATAACTATAATAATACCAGGGTAATGGGTTAAACACCACGTTAATTATACAATGTTTATTGGCTTTCCATGCTCCTTTCATTTTTACATAAATCTATTTTTAGTGGCTTATTAGTTGACGGTTCGGCTGTCATGATCCATTTAGATTTATGGATATTAGGTTCGATTGCTGTGAACTTGTATGAGGGGGCTGAACCGTTATTCTTTGGTTGTGATTTTCCGTGCTTCTGTGATCATTTTCTCTATTTCCGTCACTCTCTCCTTTATGCTTTCAGAATCAAGTTTTGCTTCATGGAATCCCCATACATGTAGTGTCCATGCGGCATCCCATGAATATATAAACCACCTTCCAAGTTTTTGAGAAATCCTCCTAACTGCTTTATCGAGTTCTGTGGCAGTCCATCTACCCCTCTTCTCTACAGTATCGAGGATGTCGTTCAAGTTGAAGTGCACTGTAAGGGCCTTCACAGTTTCCTCAGCAGCTTTATACAACTTCTCACTAGCCTGAACAGGATCCTTATCAATGAAGTTCATGCCCTCCTCAAAATACCTTAAAGCAAGCTCAATATGGGAATCAACAACAATCTTAGGGTCTAAATTTAAATACTTAGCCAAAAGGTCAATAATAAGTGTTTCAGCATCAAACCCCTTACTCTTCAACTCTTCAAGAAGCTTCTTCGGAACAACTATGCTCATGATCAGAACCCAACATTATTTATCTACACTGCCAGCTTAATAAGCTTCCCCCAACATTGACATATCTACATAAAATTATTGACCAAACTTAGTTGAGTAGGATGACAGCTAAATTTTTAATGGAAGGGTTCATAATATATTCGCTTACAAAACAATACTTCCAATGCCTATATAAACCACACCACTATATGTGGCGGTGTTTGATGGGCAATTTTGTTTAGTCGACAATATATATTTACAAAACATATTTTTAATGGATTTATATTTCCTCATGAAAGTGATTGCCATGAGGAAATATATTAATAAGAAGTGCATATCTATCTTCATATCAATAATAGCAGTAATCTTGTTGTACAACTTTTTCACATGTCCACGATATCTAACTCCAATTGGATTAGAATCTTTCAATGGATCCCTAATTTGGTATAGAGGTTACGTGTCTAACTATACGGTAATTCACTATAGTAATCCTTTCTTAGGAGAAGCGGATTTTGGAATAATCACGCTATTTTTCTGGGAATGTAATGATTCTGTGAGGAAGTGTATTAGATTGGCGGATGTTGATGTTAAGAAAATAGGTGAGAAAATCTATAATCCATTGATAAAGGGCTTTGCAGTTACTATTGAAGGGGTTAGCTTATTTGCTTACATCAATGATACCAATATTGACCTATATGCCATTGGCTCCTTTGGTGGCGTAGGGTTTTTCCCAATCTCCAACACATTATGTTTCTCTTTCAGTATTGAAAGTCTTTGCAATTATGTTCCAAAGAAGCTATACGTACGCATTGACTATGCAGTTCATGTAATCATAAACCCATATGTTGAGGTACGATACCAATATACTGCTTATGAACATGGGCTCTTCCCAGAAACTGAAATACTAGAGATAATCTCTGGTTTTCATATGAAAATACATAGTGGAAGCGTAACTATGCCAATAATCGTAAAGCCAGAATAGCGGGGAACTCATATATCATTTCCTTGATTCTTTTTCTCATGTTTTAGAAACGCTTTTAGGTTTATTACTTATACTTGGTATCGATTGTTATGTCAGAGGATTTGAGGATGATTTTGGAAGAATTGAGGCAGATGCGTGAATCTTTGATGCATATGTTCTTGGCTTTGGATAAGAGCATTGACGATGTTTTGTGGTATAATATGCTTGGGGATGTTGCAAGGATATTTAAGTTTAGGATGGTTGGTCCTCCTCCAAGTAAGGTTCAAAAGCCGAATGCTCCTGGGGCTAGGAATCCAGTGATATTCTGGAGTTACGTATTCCTACCCAAAGATCTTGATAAAAGTCAGAAGTATCCATTGATAGTCTTACCTCATGGTGGAGTTCATGCAAATATGAGTACTGCTTCAGCGAATATTGTTAGGGAGTTGTTGGCTCAAGGATACTTGGTGGTGGCTCCAGAGTATCGTGGTAGTACTGGTTATGGGAAAGCCTTCTATGAATTGATAGATTATGGTGGATTGGAGATTGAGGATACCCATGCAGCTAGGAATTGGATGGTGGAAAACTGTAGGTATGTTGATCCCAATAGGATTGGGATTGTGGGTTGGAGTCATGGTGGACTTCATGCTCTAATGAACATATTCTTCTACCCAGACGATTATAAGGTTGCATATGCTGGTGTTCCCGTTAGCGATTTGATAATGAGGATGGGCTATAAGGGGCAGAATTATAGAGACTTGTTTATCGCCAATTATCACGTTAGTGTGGATGTCTGTGATAATGTTGAGGAGTATAGGCGTAGATCTCCAGTGCACTATGTTGATAGACTTAAAACTCCACTATTAATTCACACGACAACCAATGATGAGGATGTAAACTACCTGGAGGTTTTAAACCTTATAAATGCACTTAAAGCCGCTGGCAAGGAGTTTGAGTATAAAATATTTAAGGAAGCTCCTGGAGGACACTCCTTCAATAGAATTGACACATTGTTTGCAAGGGAAGTTAGAGCAGAAGTCTACAGTTTCCTAGCAAAGTATTTGCATCCCAAACGTCCATTGACATCTGCTGATGAGTTGAATCCATTCGAATTATAAATCCCACATCAATACCCTCATTTTTTGTAAGGGTAAAACTTAAATTGAAGTATTACTATTGTCATTTTATGAGTGAATTCGTTTTCGAGGGTAGAGCAGCATTATCCTCAGGTGTGAAATCAAAAGTTTTTGTTGATGATAGGGAAATTGCAACGATAAGTCCTCCTGTGGAATTTGGTGGTGAGAGAGGGTATCCCACACCGGAAAATCTCTTCGCAGCAGCTCTTGCTTCATGTATGAACACCCTCTTCCTATTAATAGCGGGTAACTCAAAACTCGGTATACAAAGCCTTGAAACAATAGCAAAAGTTAACATGCGTGTGGAAGGTTTGGAGAAGATAATTTTTACGAAAATAGATTTCACAATAAATGTTAAGTTGCTTAAGGATACTAAGTGGGAGCGTGAGAAAGCTTACTCTTGCTTTGAAATGGCGCAAAGGATATGCCCAATAAGGCAATCTTGGGGTGAAGCAGTCCCAATAACCTTCCATCTAAACATACTGTGATAAGCTTCATATACTCCCCCTCAAATCTTTTTATGGTGTCCCCCATTGAAGTTTAAAGGAGTTTATAAAGCTACAAAACTAATTAAAGTTTCCATGGAAGTTGATAATGGCATTATAAAAAGTATTAGGATTACTGGTGATTTCTTTATGTATCCGGAGGATGCCATTAGAGGGTTGGAGAATGCATTGATTGGCGCGAAATTGGATGCCGTTGAATTGGAGGGGAGGATTTCAAAATTCCTCTCAGAGGGGTCTGTGGAGTTTCCCATGATGACTGCCAGAGACATTGTCAACGCAATACTTTCAGCTAAACCTGAAGGGTAGAGGTGTACATTGGTATTGCTGGATTATATTAGGGTATCCATTGGTACTGCTGCTAAAATGGGTTTACTGAGAATTAGGGTTTTAGCTGAACCCACAACAGCATACCTCATGACCTTCATTGATGGTAGGTGTATGGCTAATTGTGCATTTTGCACACAAGCTAAGGATAGTAAGTCCGACCCAGAATATTTATCCAGAGTTACTTGGCCAAAATTCAAATTCAATGATGTTCTAAATGCAATTAAACATGCTAATGGATTTAGACGGATATGCATTCAAACCCTAATATACCAAGGATACGTTGAAGATACTGCAAACATAGTTTCAAGTATAAGGAAGGTCACGAATTTGCCAATATCAGTTTCAATACATCCTAGAAGTATTGATGATATTATCCTCTTAAAGAATTGTGGTGTTGATAGGATTGGGATAGGGGTTGATGCTGCATCTGAATTGGTGTTTAGGGAGGTGAAGAAAACTTTCTCTTGGGGTAAAACTATGGATATGGTTTTGAAGGCTGCGGAAATTATGGGTCCATATAAGGTTTCAGTACACTTAATCTATGGTTTAGGGGATTCCGATAAAGAATTCATATCCATGATTAGTAGACTATACGAGTCTAAGATTAATGTTGGTCTATTTGCATTCACACCGATGGAGGGTACACCCATGGAAGATCATCCGAAACCAGATATATCATCATATAGAGCCATACAGTTAGCTCATTACCTAATAAAACACAATATGGCAAACATGGATAACTTTGAATTTGATGATTCTGGGAGGCTTAAAGCAATAAACGTCGATAAAACCCTATTGGATAGGGTTGTTGAGAGTGGTGAACCATTCAAAACGTCCGGATGCCCAGATTGCAATAGACCATTCTACAATGAGTCTCCAGGTGAAACTATATACAACTATCCAACAATAGATATGGCTTTAACAGATTTATGGAAAATAAAATTACAATTAAAACATATACTTAACCATGGGGGAGGACTTTAATAAGGTATATTCATGAACTTTATAGAAGGAAAAAGGATAGAAGAAAAAAAGTTGAGAGTTTATTTATGTTTTACTTTTTCCATGCGTCTAGTGGTGGTTTATGGTCTGGTGGTATTGGGGACTTATACTGTCTCCCTCTAAGTCTCTTGGCATGCTCTTCCTTCGCTTTTTGGAGTAGTTCAGGTGTTGTTAGGAGGTCTAATGCTGTTGCAGCCATCGTTTTTGCTGCAAATATTAATGATTTATGTCCTAGACCAACACCGCTTTGAGCAACATTCTGCCATGAATGGCCAGGTGTCCCAAGAACCCATGTTGCTGTTCCAAATTCCACAGTTGGTGTCTTCCAACTTATCTCCGCCACATCCGTAGAGCCGTGGCTAATTTCCCCTTCACCCCATGGGTCTGGTATCTCATCATCCATCAATTTATCGATAAGCTTCTCCCATCCAGGCCTCTTAGACTTCTTAAGCTGATTTATCTTCTCCTCCAAACTTATAGTCTTAGCAATTTCCTGTGCAAACTTAATATCCTCATCACTATACTTCGGCAAACCAATCAGCCTCATATTCTTAACCACAACTTCAGCAAGCGTTCTATTTGGTATTGTGTTATGTAATCCTTCTATTAACTCCACTTTGCATTGTGTTTGCGTCATTAGTGCTGCCCCCTTAGCTATATCCAGAATCCAATTATAGATTTCCTCAACTTGCTCCCTCTCAGGAGCCCTAATGTAATACCAACTCCTAGCATAGGAAGGCACAATGTTAGGTTGATCTCCACCCTTCTCTATTGTGTAATGTATTCTTGCATCTTGAATTATGTGTTCACGCATATAGTTAACGCCGATATTCATGAGTTCAACAGCATCAAGAGCACTCCTACCAGCTTCAGGGCTGGCGGCAGCATGAGAAGCTTTACCATAAAAGTGGAATCTCACAGAATTTATTGCTAAACTGCTCATCAAGTCTACTCCATTCATTGTGCTTGGGTGATGACCTATTGCTGCATCTACATCATCGAAATATCCATCTCTAACCATGTATAATTTCCCACTGTAATTCTCTTCTGCTGGGCATCCATAGAATCTAATGGTGCCACCAATGCCAAATTTCTCCATAGCATATCTAACTGCAATAGCCGCTGCTAAGCCACTTGCACCGTAAATGTTGTGTCCACAACCATGACCGGGAGCCCCCTCAACTAATGGTTCCCTCCATGGAACCCTCTTCTGTGATAATCCTGGTAGAGCGTCATATTCGCCTAAAATTGCAATTACTGGTTTCCCGCTTCCCCACTCAGCCATGAATGCTGTTGGCATACCGGCAATTCCACGTTTAACTCTAAAACCATGCTTCTCCAACTCATCAGCCAACAAACTAGAAGACTTAAACTCCACAAGACCAAGCTCAGCAAACTCCCAAACCAAATCAGAAACCTCAACAAAACGCCCCTCATACCTATCAATAATGCTTAAAGCATACTCCTTTTCCTTTGTCATTGTTGTCATTTTTGGTCCTCAAGTTATAGGTTATCTTCCACTCCTTTTATCGCTTTCGTTTAGCAACTCTTTTTAAATTTTGTTGAGGATTTTATTTTGTGGTTTGTTTGAGGGTTAGGAGTTTAACTTTCCTCATTCCATCGAAATTTCTAAAGGATTTCTCTGCAATTTCCGGATTTGTATGGGGTGTTGTTGGTGAGGCTTCTAAAAGTTTTGGTTTGGATGTTTGGACTTTGAGGTTGGCTGTTGATCCGCAGAGTTTTAGGAATCTGCCTGAATTAGTGGAGTTTTTGGATGATGTTTCTGAGCCATTCAATTATTATGCAATTCCATTAATGTGTAATTCATCTCTCAACGTGGATTATGTTGCAGATTTGCTTGGGGATTTTGATAAGCTATTCATATCCTTGTATGGGGGTTTGGATCAGCTTAGAGTGTTTAGGGATTTGTTGATAGCCATTAGGAGGAAGCTTCCATTGGAGGCTTTCGTGAAGGTTTCATTTTCAGTGGGTGGAAACATTATTACGCCATATTTCCCATCGGCTTCTGCTGGGAATGGCCCTATGCTTTCAGCTTCACTACTATATGTTAAAACTTTGATTGAAGGTTTGAACAATGGTGTTCCAATTTTGAATACAATTTTGGATTGTGTTAAGCGTGTTAAGGGGTTTATAACGTATTTGGCTGAGTGTTTCAAGTTTCCATTGGTGGGTTTGGATTTATCTATATCTCCATGGATGGATGAGAGTGTTGTTGACCTCTTGGAGGTTTTTGGTAATGTTAGGTTTGGGGATGTTGGAACTTTGAAATCCATTTATGATGTTAATGGGGTTTTGAAGTATGCTGCTTCAATGGAGCCTTCTTCCATTGGGTTTAATGAACTCATGCTTCCATATGCTGAGGATTCGAAGCTTATGCAATTGGGTTTTGAGGGTAAGCTTTCAGCTTACGATCTACTGCGATATTCCTCCATTTGCGTTGCAGGGTTTGATATGGCTGTTCTTCCAAGAATGGATGATGATCTCCTCACCAGATTCCTCCTAGACGTTTACTCAACTTTAAGTGTTAAGGGTAGGCCTAATGGGATTAGGGTTGTTTTAAGTGATGGTGATTATGGTGATGTTGCTGATTTAGGCTTCTTAGGGAAAGCTCCAGTTATGAAGTTAATTTAATTTGCATGAACCTTCACTTTACCTTCAACGGTTATATGCATTTCCCTCAGGATGTTCTCGTATTGTTCAGAGTTGTATATGCATCCTGGATCTGGTGCTAATATGTCTTTGAAGTATGCATATGCCCTTGCTCTACATCCACCACAAATATATCTAAAGCTACATTTACCACAATTCTCCCTTAAAATGTCTTTGCTTTGGAAGGCTGATAGTATTGGCGTATTATTCCATATATCCCTAAACCTCTTCTCCCTAATGTTTCCAAGGATTATGTCTGGTATGAAGACGCATGGAGTTACATCACCATTTGGTTGTAGTGCACAATATATTCTTCCAGCACCACATCCACCAATGAATTCAGCCAAATAGTTGAGTCCAGCTACTGCTGGACCTGCATAGAAGTGTACTGGGCTTATGCATACTCCATGCGACTTTTGAATTACAACTCTAGCATATTGGGGGGCTGTGGAGAGGACTTCTATACCATAATCCTTCATTGCCTCATATAGTGTTGTTAGGAATTCCTCCCTCTCCCATGGATCTAAATCCTCCTTAACTATCCATTCCCCCCTCCCCACTGGTATGAAATTGAAGAATATCACCCTCTTTACACCTAAATCCCTTGCTAAACTAATTATCTCCCTACATTCCCCATAATTCCTCTTTACGGCTGTCACAGCTATTCCAGTGAATATCTCATTTTTCACGCAATTCTTTATCCCTTCCACAGCTCTCTTCCATGCTCCATTAACCCCTCTAAATTCATCATGTTTAGCTGGGTTTGCTGAGTCTAAGCTTACTTCAACATAGTTTATCCCAATCTCCTTCATCCTCTTTGCAACTTCATCTGTTATTGTAGTTCCATTGGTTGCCACTGCAGTGTAGAATCCTCTATTCACAGCTTCCTTGGCCACTTGGAAGAAGTGTGGGTGTATGAGTGGTTCTCCCCCTGAGAAGGCTATTGCCGATACCCCTGCCTCCTCCAGTTGCCTCAATGCATCCATCTTCTCTTCGAGTGTCAATTCCCCCTCCATTATTGATGATGCATTCTGGTAGCAGTGTTTGCATTTAAGGTTGCATAGGTTTGTGAAGTTCCATACCACTAGGAATGGTGAATCCAGTTTTTGTGGTACAGTTACCCCATATTTCCCTAGGCTCCTCAAAATTACTTCTAGCCCCCTCCTCAACGCTTTATTCTTGAATAGCTTTTTAGCTTCCCCCTCATTTAACTTCATTATTTTTGCTCCTAAGCTTATAATTTCGGAGATTATTGATGAAGCTATTTTTAGAGTTAAGTTTTCTGCTTCCTCCTCCCCAGAATATATTGTTAATGCATGGTTTAATAGTGATCTACCATTATACTCATGTGTTGACAGGAATCTTATTATTGGCCTTATTATTGGGCTTCCGAAAATTGTTCTTATAAGTATGATGTTTTCCGTTGACATTTCCTTCAATTTTATGATTGGCTTTTCTCGGATAAAAATTTACTTATTTCTGGGTTTCCTATATTTCCACATAAAAATTTAGTTCAAAAAACCAACTCTACTCCTCTTACCCTATTTATCTTCTATTTTCCATTCATCTATCTTCTAGTTCTTCTCCCCTCAAATCTTCTAGGGCCTGATCTCCCTTTACCGAATCTACTTTCCCTCCTCTCTTCTTGCTCGTATTGTACGAGTGAGAGGTTGTTTTCCGTGTTTACTTCTATTTCTGGTGCATTTTCCACCGTTTCGAAGCTTCCATATCTTCCAACATTTAACCTCATGCTACCTCTGAATAGGCTTACGAATCCATTCTTTATCTTTATTACCATTCCCTCATCTACTCTGTCTATGGCGTCATCCCATAGTGTTAGGTATATTGCTCCAGTTTCGTCTCCAACTAGTATGTCTGCAACTCTGTGTGCTCCGCCACTAACCATTCTGGGTTCGCCCTTCGATGCCACTTTAACTATTATGTTTACGCTTCTGGTGTTTGGCTTCAGTTGCTCTACTTTTGACAGGCCCTCTTCTTCAGAGCTCATATTTCGAGTTCACCTCAATTAACCCCCTATACGCTTTTATTTAAGGGTTTTGGTTTGGAAAGCTATTTCTATTTTTAATATTAAATATTTGTTTTTGGTGGTGTACTTGATTGACCTTTTTAAGGCGAGGTGTGATGAGATTGTTGGGAAGCTTGAGGGTGAGGGCATTGATGGTCTCCTACTATTTCCAGGTGCAAATCTATACTACTTCACTGGTGTAAATATTGGTTTGTCTGAGAGGCTTACAGCTGCCTATATATGTGCGGATGGGGATTCATTTATTTTAGTTCCAAAGCTTGAGGAGGAGCTTAGGGGGCAACGTACATGGATAAGTAGGATTGAGGTTTGGGATGAGGATGAAGATGCCATTGAAATATTGTCTAAGCTTATTGTTGAGTGTAAACCTAGATTTGGCGTTATAGGTTTATGTGAAGATGCCCCTTGGGGGTGGGTTAACAGGCTTCAATCAAAGCTTAATGGAGTACACTTCATTGATGTCTCCAGCATGGTTTATGGTATGAGGATGATTAAGAGTGAATGGGAATTGGAGAATATTAGGAGGGCATGTGAAATATCTGATAAGGCTGTTGAAACAGTCTTCCAAAGCCTATCTGAAGGTGTTACTGAGCTTGAGTTAAGTCATATTTGTGCATCTAAGATGAGGGAGCTTGGAGCTACACCTCAATTCTCCACAGTCCTATTTGGAGCAAAGTCGGCTCTCCCCCATGGATACTCTGGAATTTCAAAGTTGAGGAGGGGGGATGTTGTTTTAATAGATGCTGGTTGCTCTGTTAATGGATACTTCTCAGACATAACTAGAACCATAGTTTTCGGTTCACCCAGCGAATTTCAGAGTAAAGTTTGGGATATAGTTTATAGGGCCAATAGGTATGCTATTAGCAAAATTAAACCTGGCGTAACATGTGGTGAAGCTGACTCCTTTGCTAGGAGTATTATTGAAAGTGAAGGTTTTGGTAAGTACTTTACGCATAGGCTTGGTCATGGCGTTGGATTGCAAGTTCATGAACCGCCATACCTCGTTAAGGGGGGTGGGCTGGAATTGAAGCCTGGTATGGTTTTCACAGTGGAGCCTGGAATATATTTGAAGGGTGAGTTTGGGGTTAGAATAGAGGATACTGTGGTGTGCACTGAGGATGGATGTAGATCTCTAACCAACTTTAAGCGTTCCATAACACCATAAGCTACCAAACCTTTAAAAACAATTTATTTCAATATATTTTCATGCTTAACACGGTTTTCAATTATATTGATGAGAATTTTGAGAAGTTCATATCTGATTTGAAGGAGATTTGTAGGATTCCATCCATTGCAGCTCAGAATGTTGGTATAGTGGAGGCTGTGGATAAGCTTAGGGTTATGTTTGAGGATGCTGGTTTAAATGTTAGGGTTTTGAACGTGGATAAGGGTAATCCACTATTATATGCTGAGTATAAGCCTAGATCCTACAAGAAGACGCTACTATTCTATAATCATTATGATGTTCAACCGCCAGATCCACTGGATTTGTGGGTGACACCGCCATTTGAGCCAAGTATAAGGGATGGGAAGATATTTGCTAGGGGTGTTGCGGATAATAAGGGGAATATAATTGCAAGATTGAAGGCTGTGGAGTCTATGTTGAATGTTTTTGGTGATTTACCCATAGCAGTTAAATTTGTTGTTGAGGGGGAGGAGGAGATTGGAAGCCCCTCACTTCCAAGTTATGTTAAGAGTTATGGTAACATGTTTTCAGCGGATGCTGGTATATGGGAGTTTGGTTATAGGGATGTGAGTGGCCGTCCAGTTATTACATTGGGTGTTAGGGGTATTGCATACTTTGAATTTAGAGTGAAGGGTCCGAGGGTGGATGTTCATAGTGGTGAAGCTGCCATCATACCTAACCCTGCTTGGAGGCTCATATACTTCTTGAATAGTTTGCGTAGTGATGATGGTAGGATATTGATAGATGGGTTCTATGATGATCTAAAGCCAGTTGAGAGGGAGGATGAGGAGCTTTTAAAGAGCATACCATTCAATGATGAAGATATTATCAAGAGGCTTGGTATAAGGGGGTTTGTGGGTGGCGTTAGGGGGTTTGAAGCTTTAAAATCCATGCTATTCAATCCAACTTGCAATATTGATGGGCTGTATTCAGGATATATTGGTCAAGGTTCAAAGACGATAATACCAAGCCATGCCATGGCTAAAGTGGATTTCAGACTTCCACCCGGATTAACTTGTCAAAGTCTTTTGGAGAAGCTTAAGAGGCATATGGATAAGTATGGTTTCAATGATATTGAAGTCACGCTATTATCTGGGTATGAAGCTGCAAAAACTGATTTGAAAGCTGAGATAGTTAAAGTGGCTTTATCCTCGGCAAGGGAGATTTATGGTTTAGAACCCATAGTCTACCCAATATCCTCTGGTAGTGGTCCAATGTATCTCTTCGTAAATGAGCTTAAAATACCAATGGTCTCTGTTGGTGTGGGGTATCATGAATCCAACAATCACTCGCCAAATGAGAATATAAGATTGGAAGATTTCAAGCTTGGCATTAAACATATAGTTAAGATAATTGATATGATGGGGGGAATGTAATTTAGAGCTTATGGGTTGAGTTGAAATGAACATTGATGTTCACAATCACTTCTATCCACCACAATATATTGAAGAATTGAAGATTGGTGGAGGCTACGCATCCATCGACTTCAATGGGCATGGAAATTTGATCATAAGGTATGAGGGGGATTACAATGTGGTGGTTAAACCGCACATTGATGTCTTGGAGAGGATTAAGGTTATGGATAAGTATGGTATAGATATGCAGATACTAACTTTAACCACTCCTGGCGTTGAAAGGGAACCTGTGGATAGGGGGGTTAAATTGGCTAAAATAGTTAATGATTCGTTTTCAGAGATTGTTGAGAAGTATCCGGATAGGTTTAGGGCTCTTGCAATCTTACCATTGCAATCCCCAGAAATGGCTTTGGAGGAATTTAGGAGGGCAATTTTGGATTTGGGGCTGAATGGTGCCATAATATTCTCAAACATTAATGGTAAACCTCTTGATTCAAGGGAATTCTGGCCAATATATGGTGAAGCTGAAAGGCTGGGTTTCCCATTATTCATACATCCCACATCCCCAATAAACTTCAAGTTCATGGAGGATTATAGGATTGTGCCAATGTTCGGTTTTCCAGTGGACACCAGCTTAGCAGTTTTAAGGTTAATTTTAAGTGGAGTTATGGAGAGGTTTCCTTCACTGAAGATTGTTGTTGCACATCTTGGAGGGGTTTTACCATACATTATTGGTAGAATAGATACTTGTATTCGGGCATACCCTGAAGCTAAGAAGGTTATTAATAAGCCAGCATCAGCATATCTCAAAAATATATATTTTGACTCCATATGCTACAACAACAATATATTAAAGTTTTCATGCGAGTTTCTCGGTGCCAATAAAATAATGCTTGGAACAGATTTCCCACACCAAATAACTGATATTGAAAATGCTGTTTGGAGAGTGAAGCAGTTGGGGGTAAGCGGGGAAGAAGAGAAGATGATTCTGGGGGAGAATGCCATTAAAGTTTTCAAAATAAATTGAAAGTGAAATTGTTTTACTGCAATATTTCTTTAATCATTTTGTTTCATGTTTATCTAGTGTTTTTGCCATTATGAATTGGCCTACTCTATGGAAGCCTTTACCCCAATTGTGTAATGGTACTGGGTTATCCCTAATATTCCACCCCGTTTTCTGGTTGAAGTATTTTGGGTTTGCCTTTGCATTTACAACTTGCCCTATAAATAGTGTGACATCATTTGATTCAACTTTATCCCATAATTCACATTCGAGGACTGCTATGGCATCTTCAACTATTGGAACTGTTAATTCATCACCCTCCACAGCCTTCAATATCTTGGTTTTATCCATCTCCCTACCACTAACAGTTCCAACTGTGTATAGTTCGTTGACTCTATCTATTGGGAGCACATTCACTGAAAACTGCCTATATTCACGTATCAATTCATTGGTTAAACTCCCCTTACCTATGGCTACGCAGACTAGTGGGGGTTCTTCACCCATGGGTGTAACCCAGCTTGCAGCCATGAAATTCACTTTCTCACCAAACTTCCCAGAACCTATAACATATGCTGGTCTTGGATGCAATATCAAATAGAATTTATCCAAATCAATCTTCTCCAACTCCATATCATTCACAATAAATTTCTATAAAACTTCACCTTATATCATTATTGTGGATGTAAGTGAAATTCGCCGTAAATTGATTTCACATCTCCCCTCCAATTCAAATTTTAAACCAGTTTTAGTATCCAGTCCTGGTAGAGTTGACTTCCTGAATACCCATCAAGATTATAAGGGTTTACCAGTAGTTCCAGTTGCCATTAATCTTAGATGTTATGTGGCTGGTGTTAGGGGTTGTGGTGGAGTTGTAAATTTCACTTCACTAAATATTCCCAATGGTTTTGATAGTTTCAGTATTGGTGATTTCAATCTTATTGGTGGATGGTTTGGGGATTATGTTAGAGCTGTTTTCAAGTCCATGGAGGATTTCGGCTTCAAACTCAATGGTATTGATATTGTTTTGTGGAGTGAGATACCCATGGGTTCCGGTCTTGCAAGTAGTGCTGCCCTTGAAGTTTCAATAATTAAGCTTGTATCCGAAATTTATGGGTTGAATCTAGATAGGCAGAGGATTGCTGAGTTGGCTTACTTCGCTGAACATGATGTTATGGGTATTCCTTGTGGTAGATTGGATCAGTATGCATGTTCTTATGGTGGAGTAATTCTACTAGATCCTAAGCCTCCATGCACCATTGAGCATCTACCCCATGAAGACTTAATTTTCGTGGTTGTGGATTCAGGGGTTCATAGGAGGATTTTCAATGTTCATCCAGTTAGACAAGCTGAACTTAATGAAGCTTTAAGGATATTGTTATTTGAGGTTGGTGTTGATGAGAATTTGAAGTCTAAGCTTTCAACATCCTATGATAGAGTTCCATGGCATTTAATTTCTGAGGAGGATCTCAAACCATACTTGAATTCCATACCCAAAAAGCTTGCCAATAGACTCATATTCACAATTAAAATGAATAAATCCACGATTTACGCTGTGAATTTAATTAAGGGGGTGATTAAACCTAGATTTGAAGATCTTAGTAGCCTCATGAATTTAGAGTGTCATGTGGATTTTGAAGATAAATTGAGTTTGCTTGGTTTAATAGTTAATTATCAGCATGAACTTTTGAGGGATTACTATGATGTTAGTCTACCAATACTTGAGGATATTAGGAGGGTTATGATTGATAATGGTGCTTTGGGAGCTAAGATTTCTGGAGCTGGGCTTGGTGGAGCCATTATCGGTTTAGTTAGGGATGAGGGTTCTGCGGAAAGGGTTTGTAAAGCCTGTATTGATCGTGGATTTCCAATGGCATTCTATTCACGTCCATCCGAGGGGGTTAAAGTGGAATACCGCTTTTAGCGTCATATTAACGTTTATATAGGTTGTCCAAGAAATAGTTTTATCATGGATGTCTTTGAAGCCATATTGAAGAGGAGGAGTATTAGGAGGTATTTGGATAAGCCTGTGGAGCCTGAGAAGGTTTTGAAGTGTTTGGAAGCTGCTAGGTGGGCTCCCTCAGCTCACAATTCACAGCCATGGCACTTCATAATTGTTAGGGATAAATCTGTTCGTGAGAAGCTTGCAAGCATACATCCATATGGTAAGCATATGGTCTCCAGCCCAGTGGTTATAGTTGTCTTAGCAGACCCTGAGAAGTCTCCAGTATTCTGGCAGAATGATGTTGGTGCAGCAGTTCAAAACATCCTTTTAACAGCCTTCTCTGAAGGGTTGGGTTCATGTTGGATCGGCGTCCAATTCACACCCTTTGAAAGTGAGTTTAAGAAGATTTTAAACATCCCAGAAAAGTTTAGGGTTGTATGTGCGATTACCCTTGGATATCCGGCGCATGAACGTACATCCACTAGAGTTCCATTGGAGGATATTGTGAGCATTGAATCTTATGGTGTAAAGTTGAATGTGGAATCCTTTAAATCTGGTAAACAATAATAATTCTTAATGGTGATCTAAATGAATTTGAAAACCAATGTTGATAGGCTAGTTAAAGTTTCTGTGATAGGTGAAGTGGCAAGCCCAGTATTCAGGTATCCACCATACAACATTTCAGCCTTCGGCCAATTGATAGTGTGCCCAGGGGTTGGCGGAATAAGGTATAATGTTCGCGTTGGAGATTCAGCTGTCAATTGGGTTGCAGATCACGTGGAGCCTGGCGTTAGCATAAAGAATTTATCCAGCTACCCAGGTAACCCTGAAGGGCCCAATAATGCATTAAACGTTCTATCATGTATTGGTAATGAGGCTAGAGTTGTTAGTGGAGAAGCTAAGGGGGCAATTGGATACGTCACTGGTAAGCATGGTGGAATAGAACATGTTATGGTGGATTTCCCACCGGAAGTTTTGGATAAACTGGTTATAGGGGATAAAGTTCAAGTTAAAGCCTTCGGTCAAGGATTAAAACTCCTAGACTTCCCAGACATCACAGTAATGAATATAGATCCATCACTACTAATGAAGATGAACCTATCCGTTGAGGGAGATTGCCTCGTAGTTGGAGTTACACATATAATTCCAGCTGGGATAATGGGTTCTGGTTTAGGTAGCAATCAAACATACAGTGGAGATTACGACATAACATTATTCGATGAGGAAACTGTTAAGAAGCATAATTTATCCACACTGAGACTTGGAGACATAGTTGCAATAATGGATGCAGATAGCACTTACGGTAGAATTTATAGGAGGGGGGCTGTAACCATAGGCGTAGTTGTACACACAAACTCATACATTGCAGGCCACGGTCCAGGAGTAACAACCATACTAACCTCAAGCAAAGGTAAAATTAAACCAGTAATAAACAGTAAAGCCAACATAGCATACTACCTAAACCTAAGACCAGAAATAAACTGGTAAAAATAATTCAACATTGGCTACTAAACAAACCAAACTTCCCCCCAAACCTTAATCGCTTTAGCTAGCGATATATATATATATATACTTGAATTCAAACTAAATTTTTTGGGATCCATAATGCTTATTATAAAATCGAATTTGAGAACTATAATTATCATATTGCTCTTCATAGTCTCATTGTATGGTGCAATTGTTATAGGAAAGGAGCTTAACACAATTCATTTAGCCGTCCTTGTGGTTAAGGATGGTAAAGCCGTTAGCGATGCCAATGTATACGTTTTTGCAGTAACCCCGAATGGAACCCGCCTAATGGCAGTGGCCTCTACAGATAATCAGGGAATGGCAACATTTGAATTCTCAATAGGAGAGGTAATTAAACCAATAATTAATTGGAATTCCGTTCAAAAAGCCATACAAATTAGTCCAGGATTCTACATAACAGTCATAGGGAGGGTTGGGGAATACAAATACTTTGGAACTGGATCCATGAAATTACCATTAAAAACCATTGGGCCACTAATCACCAGCACAATTGTAGAACTGAAGGATAGGCTCCTTAAAGTTGAAGGTACACTTGCCTCCACAGTTAACTACAAACAACAAGCCCCTCCATGGGCCACACTAGTATACAGCAAGGAGGAATCACTAAGAGAAACATTATTCAAAGTGGCTACAGACCCTCACACAAAGGCTGCAGTTGGTTATATTATGAAAAAGTATGAGGAGATAGCTTTCAAATGCACGTTCTCGGTCACTTTAAAATATAGTGGTAAAGTAATAATTCCATGGAAAGTTGATAAGGAGATAAGTTGGGTTACATCACAGAGTGAAAAGGAGCTCGTTTTTGGCGTTGGGCAAAATGGTGTTAAATACATTTCATGTTTGGTTACAATTACCTATGAGTGTTGGGAGTATGAGGAGCCTGCTGATGGCGGTGAGCTTTATAGGGAGCATAGGGTATACATACGTTATCATCTCCCAGACTCTCTGGATACCACTAAGGGTGTTGACGACATTGAGGGTACTGAACAATTTCTAAAGAGCGCTCCTGGGAAAGGTTTAGATCCTGAAAATCCTGCAACAGTTGTAATACTTCAAGAAGATGTAAGCACACAGTTTGCGATTCCCGTATTCTGGTTTGTGCGTGAAATACCATTAGATTATTTACCAGCATCATTAGTTGTTGCAATCGATGTGTGTCTGGTTCTAAAGAGTGGGTATGCAGTAACTGCTTCTGTAACAGTTTATTGTGAGAGTGGTTATACTGTTTCGGTATATTACATTAAGGTTTATAGGACTGTTAATGCTGATTATAGTTTGCCATGCTGGGCCATTATACTGAAAACATAAAACTTCCCCTTTTATTGCTCATTGGGTTTTCTTGATGTCGTTGTATATTATTTCTGCAATCTTCTTCCCTGATAGTAGCATTCCTCCAAATATTGGTCCCATTCTTGGTAGGTTGTATATGGCTGCAACCGCCATTCCCGTTGCGTAGAGTCCTGGTATGATTCTCCCAGTGTAGTCTACCACAAGCTTCTCTGCAAGTTCTGCGTATGCTGATCTCTCCCCCCTGACGCTTATGTTTAGTGATGGATTCTTCTTTGAAGCTATGGATATTACTTGTGCTTCATGTCCAGTTGCATCTACAACTGCTTTTGATTCTATGAATAGTGGATCTACATGTAATCCGGATAGGGGTATTGCCGACCACAATACTACTACTCCAGTTATTCTTGGTGGGTTATCCCTATATATCACGTCATCCACTTGGAGTCCATATACTATCTTTGCACCAGCTTCAATGGCGTTGTAAGCTAGTTTCGTCATCAATTCATATGTATCTACAACATATAGTCCTTCATCTGCTTTAACAGCTTTAATGTTCATTTCATCTAGTATCTGTTTTGCCTCTTCACCTACAACAACTTTGTGTAGTAGCATTCCGCCTCCGCCAATCCCTCCACCAAAGCTGAGCCTCTTCTCTATAATCACTGTTTTCAAACCCTTCTCAGCTAGATATTTTGAGGCTGTTAATCCGGATGGTCCTGCCCCAACTATCGTAACATCATTCTTTATAATGTTTTCCACCCAGTCCTTCGCAGTGTACTCCCATATCAGTCTACTTATCCTCCACTCAAGACTCATGATTTACACCATTAAATCAAAGTTTACATATGTGTTTATATGCTTTAACATTTCTCCTTTGAGAGTATTTTTGTAATGGATTGTTTCAGTATTTCCAGTCTTTCTTTGAATAATTCTGGTTTAGCTCCCATGCCAACTCTTGCAAACCCCTTTAAATCGAATGTGGATCCTGGGCATATTAGTATCCCATATTCTCTGAATAGTTCTTCACATATCTCTTCATCGTCACTTCTATCTATGAATTCCATTAGGAATATTGCTCCAGCCTTCGGCATATGCACTCTAATTTTCTCTAGGTTTTTGGAGGCTTCTTTTAGGATTTTCATATTCTCATTCAATATCTTTTTCGTTCTCTCCAGTATCTTCATTCTTGCTTGTGGTTGTAGGCATTTGGATGCTATTTTATCACTTATCTTTGATGGTGCTATTGTTGTGTAATCCTTTAAGCTCCACATCCTCTCTATCTCCCTCTCCCCAGCTATTATCCATCCAATTCTAAGTCCTGGGAGTCCGTATGCCTTTGATAATCCTGATGTAGCTATAACGTTTCCACTTTCAAATCCTATATCCACTATGCTCTTTAACTTATCATCTTCATGTTCTGTTCCAAGGTAGACTTCATCCACAATAACCTTTGCATTTAACCTTTCCGCTTCAACATACACTTCTTCCAATTCCTTTGTGGTTAGATATTGTCCTGTGGGATTGTTTGGGTTTGTTAGGAATATTGCTTTAGGCTTCTCCCTCCTCATTAAGTTTATGAGTTCCGTTAAATCTATTTTGAAATCGTTTTCCCTCCTCCTCCATATGAAGTTTCGTTTTGCTCCAATCCATTCTGTTAATCCATGTATTTGCATGTAGTTTGGTTTCTCCAGTATTACTTTGTCTCCACTTTTCACTTGTGATAATGTTACCAGTAGGTTTGCTTCTATGCTTCCATGGGTTACGAGTATGTTATCCACGTTCAGCTTTGCTTGATAAGTATTCATTATTGCTTCTCTAAGTTCAATGCTTCCCTTAGTCCATCCATATCCAATTGTAAATTCATCTTCAAGTATTGGTTCTCCAATTATCTCTTTGAGTTCTCCTATGCTTAGTGGTTCAACTCCACTTTCACTTAAAAGTATTTTTGCCTTGGTTTCCCTTAAGCTTTGCCATCTTTCAAGTCTAAATTCCCTTATATCAATCATGTATCACATTAATCCCAGTTAAGCATTTAAACATTTACCAGAATTCTGGGATATCTTTTTTATAATCCCTCTAAACAATTTATACTAAATGTTTGGATGGCGCCCTTTTTGGGGTTGATGTGTTTTGAGTTTAGATTTGCTTGAGGATTTGAAGAGGAGGCGTAGGGCTGTTATACTTGCACACAACTATCAGCCCCCAGAAGTTCAGGATTTGGCTGATTTCGTTGGGGATAGTCTTGAAATGGCTTTTAGGGCTGTTGATTTGGATGCTGATGTGATTGTTGTGGCTGGTGTTAGGTTTATGGCTGAAATTGTGGCTGCAATAAATCCCGATAGGATTGTTTTGCATCCGGAGCCTAATTCCAGATGTCCATTGGCTGATAGTGTCAATGCTGGTTTGGTTTCTGATTTTAGGAGTAGGTTTAAGGGTGTCCCCGTGGTGGTTTATGTTAATTCCCCCATTGAGGTTAAGGCTGTTGCAGACTACTTTGTAACAAGCTCCTCTATTCTGAGGCTTATTTCGAAGTTGAATGTTGAAAATGTGATTTTTGGGCCTGATAGGAATCTTGCCGATTATATTTCTGAGAAATTGAATGTTAATGTTATACAGTTATCTCCAGAATCCCATTGCCCAGTCCACGAATATCTATTGGATGAATATTATGTTTTGGAGGCTTTGAAGCTTCATCCCAATGCTAAACTACTCGTCCACCCAGAGGTTCCTAGAGGCGTCCGTAAACTTGCACATTTTGTTGGTAGTACTAGTGGTATGATTAGGGCTATTGGTGATCTTGAGGGGGATGAATTCCTCCTAGGTACTGAGGAGGGGTTGACTTATAGAGCTAGGAAGCTTTATGTGGGTAAGAGGATTTTCCCAGTCAATTGTAGAGCTGTATGTGTTGATATGAAGAAGATCACTCCAAGGAAGATTATAAATTGCCTTGAGAATCTTAAGTTTAGAGTTACATTGGATCGTGAAGTAATCTCTAAAGCCCGTGAGGTAATATTCAACTCCTTGGAGTTATTGGAGTGATGTTGTTATGGAGTTGCTACGTGACACTTTTATGAAATGGCTTCTTGAGGATGCTCCACATGGGGATTTAACCTCGGAACTCCTAATTCCAAGGGATTGCAAAGTTAAGGCTGCAATCGTAGCCAAGTCTAGTGGGGTTGTTGCTTGCATTGAAGATTTATCTGAGGTTTTAGAGCTTCTAGGAATTAGGGTTGAATGTAGAGTTAGGAGCGGTCAAGATTTTAAAGCTGGAGATGTTTTAATGTTTCTTGAAGGTTCTGCGAGGAGTATACTTCTAGTGGAGAGGACTCTACTAAACCTCCTATCCTACCTATTTGGCGTTGCAACTTCAACAAGAACTCTCCTCAACAAGGTTAGGATGGTTAATGGGAGGGTTAGGTTGGCTGCCACCCGCAAAGTCCCCCCTGGATTAAGGTATCTGGTTAAGAAGGCTGTGGCTTATGGTGGTGGAGATACCCATAGATTCTCTCTTAGCGATGCAGTATTGGTGAAGGATAATCATATTGCAATTCTAGATGGTGTTGCCAATGCAGTTAAGACTGCTAGGGAGAGGGCGTCATTCATGCATAAGGTTGAAGTGGAAGTTAAGAGTTTGGAGGAGGCTATTGAAGCTGTTGAATCTGGAGCTGACGTAATAATGCTGGATAATATGAGTGTTGAGGAATGTTCAAATGTTTTAAATGAGCTTAAGCGGAGAGGATTAAGGGATAAGGTTATCATTGAAGTGAGTGGTGGAATAGGGTTCGATAATATTGCCGATTATGCCAAATTGGATGTTGACGTTATAAGCACCAGCAGGATAACCATGAATCCCGAGCGTGTGGACATAAGTTTAGAGGTCATTGAAGTATTGGGAAACTAACCCTCCCTACAATAAATTAGCATTCTAATAGATTCAAATAGACTTTTCACACATATCTTCAAAGTAAAAATGAATTACGAAATTTATAACCCATTTATCATGTTTATCAACATTATTATACATTTTTACCTCGTTTTCTCAGATATAAGTTTAGAATAGAAAAGGATAAAAGTGTATTAACTTACATATTAGGAAATAACGGAGGTATAATCTGAAAGTGGAGTTAAAGAGGAAGGTTGAATCGATAGAGGTGAAAGAGAAGAGTATATCGCAACTGCTTGCTGAAATGGCTAAAACCGCTTATCAGGGTAGGAAGCTCGGTGAAGCTGTGGAAGTGTGGGAGGAGATGATTAAGGATCCAAATGTGACGATAATTATGGGTTTAGCTGGATCTATGAGTACTGCTGGACAGTGGAAGATGATTAATTGGCTCATTGAGAATAGGTTTATTGATGTACTGGTCTCCACAGGGGCTAATGTTTCAGAGGATATTGTTGAAGCTATGGGATTCTCATATTGGCAGGGTAGCCATCTGGTTAATGATAGGGAACTTTTGAAGGCTGATATAAATAGGTATTATGATGTTTACGGTTTTGAGAAGGATTACGTTGCTATGGAGAATCTCATAAAAGAATTTGTATTGACTCTGCGTGAAGATTACATTTACTCATCAATGGAATTCCTACACCTATTTGGTAGATGGCTTTTGAAGAGGGGGGTTAGGAGCATTGTGGCTGTAGCTGCAGAGCATGGTGTCCCAGTATTCTGTCCAGCCATTGCAGATAGTGCTTATGGTGAAGCTTTCATAATGGCTAAGAATGAGGGTAAAACGATAATTGTTGATAACGTTAAGGATTTCGATCAATTTGTTAGTATAGGTGAGAGGGTTAAAGATATTGGCGTCATATATATTGGTGGCGGCGTCCCCAAGGATTATACTCAACTCCTCGCCATCTCCCTAACCTTAAAGACTATGCATCGTGAAGTTCCTGGTAGGAGGGGGTTTATGAGGAAGAGTTTGAAGGAATACTATTACCCACATAAATATGCCATACAGATAACAACTGACTCTCCACAGTGGGGTGGTTTATCTGGTTGTACATTGGAGGAGGCTATTAGTTGGGGTAAAATTGATGCTGAGGGTAAGAGGGTTACATGCTATTGTGATGCCACAATTGCTCTACCTCTAATAACACATGCATTGAATGAGAGGATTAAGTTTAAGAGGAAACCTTCTGATATGTCATGGCTTTTCAGCGACGTTTTAAAGGCTCACCCAAACCATTAAATGGGCATCCTCCTCCAAACCCTAACACATATATAACACCTTTTTTCTAAATTGTTTCATGAGTGGTCAGTTTATTTCAAGAATCACGGATATGATTAAATCTGAGGATTGGAATGCTACAAGTTTAGAGGATGTTTCAGCGAAGGTTTCTAATGTCATGGTCAAAGCTTTGATGGCTGGTATAGCATATGATTCTAGGAAACATGCATATCTCTTTAAAGCTTTAGTGGAAATGTTGAGGGGTGAAGCTAGACCTCTAACTGAAGGGGAATATGAGATGCTTGGGAAGACCATTGCTGAGCATATAAATGTTGAGTTGAAAATGATGAGGGATGTTGAGGATCTTATAAAGTTTATTGGAGATGAAAGGTTGAAGTATGTTTTGAGGTATATACTTGATGATGAGAAGCGTCATCATGCATTGCTATTGGGTTTGCAGGAGGCTGTTAATAGGAGGGAACTTGTCACAGAATTTGAATGGCTTAACATTGTTTGGAAGGATGTGCCCTTCTTCTTTTAGTTTAATTTAAATTCCAGTTTTTACTTAAATTTATTTGTGGTGTAGTGGTTTGGTAAGTGATGAGGTGATTGAGGCTTATAGGAGGGCTGGGGAGGCTGCTAGGGCCGCTATAAATAGGGCTTTTGAAATTGTACGTGCAGGTGTAAGTATTAAGGATGTTTGTGATGATCTTGAGAGGAAGATTATTGAGTTTGGGTGTAAGCCAGCCTTCCCCTGCAATATATGTATAAATGAGGTTGCAGCCCACTACACTGCAGATGAAAATACAAGAACCATAATTCCAGATAATTGTATTGTCAAGGTTGATGTGGGTGCACATTATGATGGATACATTGCAGATGCAGCTGTAACCATAAACTTATCCTCTGAACATGAAGATTTAATTAAATCTGTTAGGGAAGCCATTGATAACGTTTCAAATGATATTGAAACTGGAATTTCGGTTATGAAGATTAGCACAATAATTGAGAAGACCATTAAGTCCTATGGATTTAAGCCAATAAGGAATCTATGTGGGCATCAGATGGATAGGTATAAGCTTCATACTGGATTTGCAATACCAAATGTTAAGCAAGTGAAGGATGTGTTCACAAAGCTATATCCAGGATATGCTTACGCCATTGAACCCTTCGCAACTATTGATTCAGGTAAAGGTGAAGTTAATGGGGTTAGGGGTGGAAATATATTTAAACTCGTTAGCCCAAGACCTCCAAAGATGGGTGCAGCTAGAAGCCTATTCCTAACAATTCAAAGGAGGTTCAATTACCTCCCATTCACTAGACGTTGGCTATCAGACTTTAGAGACAACCCCTCATACTCAAAGGCCTTCTATCAATTGTTGGATAGGGGATACATTACTGAGTACCCGTATATGGTTGAAGGTAATGGGAAGCCTGTGGCTCAATGGGAGCATACATTCCTTATATTGGAGAAGGAGGTTATAAGGGTCACGTAAAAAAAGGTGAGTTGATATTTATTTCATCCATTTGAATTTCACTTCATCCAAATCTCCTTTCAACTTCTCTCCAATTGATGGCTTTGAAGAATGCTTCTATGTAATCCACCTTCTTCAATCCATAATCCAGCATGTATGCATGTTCGAAGACATCCATGACCAGTATTGGTTTTGCTCCAGCTAAATGTCCCACATCATGTTCATTTATCCAAACGTTTAGAAGCCTATTAGCCTTTGCATCATAGTATAATACTACCCAGCCAATCCCCCTCATAGCTCCAATGGATTTGAATTCCTTCTCCCAATTCTCGTAAGAACCATAATCCTCTACAATCTTCAAGTACAGTTTTGAATTCTTGTCTGGTTCCATGGATTCCTTCGTCATGTTTTCGAAGTAGTATTCGTGGAGGCGCATTCCATTGAATTCCCATCCAAATCTCCTTTTAACTTCAGCGTATTCGGGGCTTCCAATTTTACCCTCCCTTTCAAGGTTTCTAAGTGTTTCCATGAGTTTATTGGTGTTGGATACGTATCCTTGGTATAATTGGAAGTGGTTTCTGAGTAGTTGTTCGCTGAACCCCCTTAATCCTATTAAATGTTCATAGTTTGCTGGTTTATACATGCTCATATATATCCCCATTAGAATGTTTTAAATTTATCCTTTGATGCACCACATATTGGACATTTTTCAGGTTTCTCCCCCACAACTGTGTATCCACATATGCTACATACATGTATCTCCCCTAGTTCCATGTCTTCTCCCATGTCAACTTTGCTCTTTGCTTTCTCGTATAGTGATAAGTGGATTTTCTCAGATTCCAAAGCCCAATTTGTGGTTAATGCAACTCCACTTTCACCTTGACTCTTTGCAACTAGATTGTATGCTGGATACATTTCTTCAACTTCAAATTTCTCCCCATTCCTTGCATTCTCAAGGTTTTCCTTTGTACTTTTAATTATACCTAGAATTCTGGAATGGTTTTTTGCATGTATGAATTCTGAGTATGCTGCTGCTTTGAATAGTCTTGAAACGTTTTTAAACCCTTCTTCTTCAGCTTTCTCTGCGTAAATCATGTACTTTATGTGTGCTTGGCTTTCCCCTGAAAGTGCGTTTTTAAGATTTTCTTCACTTATTTTCCTCATTTTATTTCCCAATAAATTTATATTTAAGACTATAATATAACTTTATTGTCCGATTTTAGCACTAAGTTATGGTTTTAAACTTTAGGTGGGTGAATTAGTCATGGTGGATGAGGTTGATTTTAGGATTATAAGTATTTTGATGGAGGAGGGTGATATTAGCTTTAGTGAATTGGCTAGGAGGCTGAATTTGAGTGAGTCTACAATTAGGAAGAGGGTTGAGAAATTGAAGAGGGGTAATGTTATAAATAAGTTTACTGTGATTGTTGATCCCTACAAGCTTGGTTTCAATTCTGTAGCAATTGTGGGTGTGGATGTGGAGCCTCAGCAACTCTTAAAAGTTGCTAAGAAGCTCTGTGAACTTCCTGAAGCCAAAAATGTATTCATATCCACTGGTGATCATATGATTATGGTTGAAATTTGGGCTAGGGATGGCAATGACCTCTCAAGGATTCTTTCTGAGGGGATTGGGGGTATTGAGGGTGTGAAGAGGGTTTGTCCCTCAATAATACTTGAAAGATTAAAGTACTAGTCAACTTCATAACATTTTATTCATGATGGTTAAATGATAAATGTAAATTTCATGGTTCTAGGCGTTTTACAAACCCTTTAATAGCCTCAATGTTAATAGTATTATTTGATGGTTATGTCACGTGAGATTGATAGGGTTAAGGGTTATGTGGAGAGGGAAGTTCCAAAATTAATGAAGAGCTTCAAAGTTCCAGGGTTCAGTATATCCATTGTGGATAGGAGTGGTATTCTGTATTGTGAGGGTTTTGGTTATAGGGATTTGGAGAGAGCTCTCCCAGCAACTCCCAACACCCTTTATGGTTTAGGTTCAACTACCAAATCCTTTGTGGCTTTATCCATAATGCAACTTGTTGAGTCTGGGAAGATATCCCTCGATGATCCAGTATCCAATTATGTGCCATTAAAGATAGGGTTTAAGGATAAGCCCATACGTATACGTCACCTCCTCTCACACACTTCCGGCATTCCAGATTTAGGGACTTCCACCATAATATTGCAGAGTGGTATGGGATTTCATATGGGTATACCCATGGCCAGTGTGAATGATTTCTATAGGTTTGTTAATGGAGCTCAAAATGAGATTGTGGATGAACCTGGGAGGAGATACTTCTATCTAAATGCTGGTTATAGGATGCTTGGACACATAATTCAAAATGTTAGTGGGATGCCATTCCACGTTTATGTAACTGAAAATGTTTTGAAGCCTCTTAAAATGTTTAGGAGCACCTTCGTTAAGAGCGTTTTTGAGAGGGATCCTGATAGGATAACACCATATAGGGTGGATGAATCTGGACGATTCATACCAACACCATACCCATATCCAAACGTTGAAGATAACCCTGAATTCTCCTTCATATCAGCTCCTGGTGGATTGATAAGCTCCGTTACTGAATTATCCAATTACTTATTGGCTAATTTGAATTGGGGTGTATTTGATGGTAGACGGGTTATTAGTAGAGAATCTCTTGAGGAGATGTTCAAGATACATATAGAATTCCCGAGGGGACTTTATGGTAAGCATGGGTATGGTTATGGTTGGAGTGTGATTGAAGGGTTCTTTGGAACTAAACTTGTTTCACATGGAGGGTCAATACTGGTTTCAACATCCCACCTATCACTACTACCAGAGTACGGTTTCGGCATAGCCATGGCATCCAATTCAGCTGGCTTCCCATATGATGAGTTTGCACAAACCCTCTATGCCATCCTTTTGGGGAGGGATCCTGAGGAAGTTCCATATGTTAAGGTTAGGAGGAAGATGAATATGCTTTGCGGCCATTACTCCACATATATGGGTGTGGATAATGCTGAAGTTGTTAATAGGGGTGGGATGTTATACTTGGTTCAGAAGGGGGTTTTTGGAAGCATTACCATGCCACTAATTCCAGAGGATGATTTAATGGAGTCCAATAGATTCTACGTTTACTCCAATGGTGTTAGGATGCCTGTGGAATTTGTGATTTACAGTGATGGAAGGGTTGATATGTATATTGAGAGGGATAGGTTCCATAAGGTTATGTGACTTCAATAAACTCATATTCTCCATTAAATATTTTTGCAACCTTAACTTCTTCAAAAACATTCTTCAATTCATCTACAATTCCATCCTTATCGTGCACTATTATGCATGTTATCCTACCATTACTGTGAACTATCACTGTGTTCACTCCATACTTTTCACCAAGCTCCTTCATCTCCCTCAGTAATTGTAGTGTTATCTTCTCCCTCTGCATTTTGCATTCCACCATTATCACCTTACCATCCTTTACTGCCACTATATCTAGTGGATGTTGACCTTTAGGTGTCCCCTTACTGCTACTAGCCCTTATACTTAGATAACCATGTTTTGCAAATTTCGCTCTAACCGTGTATTCGAATTTCCTACCTTTAACGTAGCTGGATGGCATACCCCCTTATCCATTATTCATTGCCCTATTTCAGTATAAATATGTGTTCATGCTTTCCGCTTCTATGTTTTCAAGAATGTCTTCTTATATAGTTCTATGCTCTCCATAACTATTCTCTTAGCTAAATCATGATCTCCCCACATCTTAAATTTAACCCACTTATTTGGTTCAAGCTTCTTATATGCTTCGAAGAATTCCCTTATCTCCACTAGTAGGTGTGGGTGGACGTGTTCCAGTCTTGTTATACCATTGAATCTTGGGTCTGCTATTGGAACTGAGAGTATTTTTGGATCTTCCCCCTTCTCATCTTCAAGTATTAGTACACCTATTGGTCTAACCTTTATTATGCATCCAATTTCAAGAGGCTCATATGATAAGACCATTATATCCAGTGGGTCTTCATCATAATACCATGTTTGTGGTATGAATCCATAATCCACTGGGAATACTGTGGATGTATGTATTATTCTGTCGAGTACGAATGCACCCCATTCACGGTGATACTCATACTTGTCTCTCGATCCACTTATAACTTCAACAACCATATTCAATATTTCTGGTGGATTATCTCCTGGTGGTATATCCCTCCAAAGGTTTAACGCCAATATCTCACTTCCAGAAGTTAATTGTAAATTCATCTTAAATGTCTTTCCACATTATGCTTGTAATTCGATTTTATTTTTATATTTGCATTTTGAATATATTTTATGGTTTTACGCTTTGAATAGGTTGATCAATGTTCTAGTTCAGCCAGTAGGGTTTGTTGAGCCAGCAGTTGTTGAGCGTTTAGCTTTCGACATTAATTCTAAGGTTAAATTTTTCAGAGCCATTGTTTCTGAGTATGAGTTGCCATTGATTGATGAAGCTTATAATTCCCGTAGGATGCAATATAACTCTTCAATCATACTTAATTATCTCAGTAGGAGTTTCGGTAGGATTTCAAGTAATTATAGGGTTTTGGGTGTTTTGGATGTGGATATGTATGCTGATGCCCTCAATTTCGTTTTCGGTGAAGCTATGCTTGGAGGTGGTTTTGCAGTTATATCCCTATATAGGTTGAGGCCTGAATTTTATGGTCATAGTGCTGATTTGGAATTGTTTTTTGAGAGGGCTTTGAAGGAGGCTGTTCATGAACTTGGACATACACTTGGTTTAAGGCATTGTCCAAATAGGAGGTGTGTTATGCATTTCAGTAATAGCATTATTGACACCGATTTTAAAGGTTACACGTTTTGCAGTGAATGTGAGTTTAAATTGATGGGTATGACTTTAAGGTTTAAGGTTTAGAGGGGTTAATTTTAATAATGGTTGATTCAACATTATTTATCGTGGTGTCAGGTTTTGAAGATTATTGGTATTTTGGGTGGTTTGGGTCCTGAAGCCACTGCAGAACTATTCCTACGAATAATTAAAGCTACACCTGCCAAGAGGGATCAAGATCACATCCCAATAATAATATTCAATAACCCAAAAGTTCCAGATAGGACTGCGGCAATACTTTATGGTGGTGAGAATCCACTTCCAGAACTAATTAAAACTGCTAGATTGCTTGAGAGGGCTGGTGCAGATTTCATCATAATGCCATGCAACACTGCACACTACTATTATGAGGAACTTAAATCCTCAGTTAAAATCCCATTTTTCAATATGATTGAATTGGCGGCTGAATATGTTTCGAAAGTTTATCCGAAAGTTAGGTTAGTGGGACTTTTAGCTACAACTGGAACTGTTAAAACTGGATTGTATCAGAAGGCTTTTGGGAGGTATGGTGTTGAGGTGCTAGTTCCGGGAGATGATGATCAGAAGCTTGTTATGAGTGGGATATATGATGGTGTTAAGGCTGGGAATTTGGAGCTTGGTAGGAGACTTTTAATGGATGTTGCAAATAAGCTTATATATAGAGGTGCTGAGCTTATTATCCTCGGATGCACGGAGGTTTCAGTGGTTATTAGGAGTGGCGATTTGAAGGTTCCAATTGTGGATCCATTGCAAGTTTTAGCTGAGGAAGCCGTCAAGTATGCTTTGAAGTAGGCTTCCGATTGGATGAGTGAAATGATTGTAGATGCCCATATGCATATTGGTGCAGTTTTCGGGGTATTTGCAACAAATATTTGCGCTGAACACATGCTTTCAATCATGGATGACTTCAACATTTCCTACGGATTTGTAACTGCTGCTTCATCTAGTTTAAATCATAATCTCAAATTGATGGGTGAAGTTTCAAAGTATCCAGGTAGGCTTTTCGGTTTCTATTGGGTTAACCCTAAACGTTCAAGTATTCTGGATGAGGTTTCAAGGGCTTTGAAACATGGTTTTGTTGGATTAAAGTTTAGACCTGAAACTGATGGTTACAGTTTATTCAATATTTCACTACTCGACCCAATATTGAGTTATGCTTGTAGGATGAGGATGCTTGTTTATGTTCATTGCTCCGGATATGGTGTTTCCCATCCAAATGCCCTTAGACATATATGCTCCATGTACCCTGAATTGAAGGTCATTATTGGTCATATGGCTCAAGGGTCTGTTGATGCTATTAAGGTTGCAGAGGATTTTGATAACGTCTTCCTTGAAACCTCCACTTATAGGGGGTTTAAGGTTATTGAGTATGCTGTTAATAGGGTTGGCTCCGATAGGGTGCTATTCGGCTCGGATTACCCATACTCCAACATTCAAATGGAGATTTCGAAGATTATGAATTTGAAGGTTTCATGGGATGATAAGCTTAAGATTATGGGTTTAAATTCACTATCCCTACTCCCCTCCAAACCTCCTCTTAAAGAACCTCTTAATCTTCCATATTAGTATTGCCAATAAGCTTGGCTTCTCTTCAAACCTATAAACCTCTCTAATTAATTCATCTGCAAGATCCTCTGCAAGTTCAAAGTTTATGTTTATATGGAATCTAGTTGAGTATATTGTGGCTATGGGTTTACCATCCTTAATCAACTCTAATCCAGCTGAAGTTTCTCTACCATATCTTGGGTGTGGTATTGGTGGGACATCCACTATCCTCTCAACTTTGAATTTCCCATAAGCTATATCCTCAATCTTCTTGAATGTTTTTGAGTCGAAGGATATTTGTGGTAGATTGTATATGACGTACTCATCGCCCAATATCTCCCCCTTAATTGAAGCCCCCTTAAATATCTCAGTTAAATCCTTATATTCACTTGAAGTATATGTTATGGTTGCAGGTTTCCTTGAGAATTCAGTTTCTATGACTATTGATGGTATTGGTCTAGTTTTATGTTTTGCTTCAAGCTCCCTAAGTCTCCTCTTCAATTCACTTATTATGATGGACATATATCCTACACTTACATTTAACCCCTAATTCACTTTTAAAACTATAGATCCACTATGCTCTCCAAGTTTAAGGCTTTTTAAAGCTTCATTGGCTTCATTTAGTGGGTAGACTGTCACTTTTGTCTTCAAATTTATTTTTGACGCTATATTTAGGAATTCTCTAACATCACTCCTCGTAACGTTAGCAACGCTTTTAATTTCCCTCTCAAGCCATAAGTCATTATAATCTAACCTCTCTATTGGGGTCATGTATATTCCAGCCAATATTAGTCTTCCACCCCTATCAAGCTTCCTTAATGCTTCCACAGCAACCCATCCTGCAGGTGCGAATACTATTGCTGCATCTAATGGTGTGTCTATATTCTCCCTAGGATCTCCAGCCCACTTAGCTCCCAAGCTTATGGCCAGTTCTTGCGAGTTCTTAGATCTTGTGAATACATATGTTTCCACACCAATACTGTTTGCCACTTGTATTATCATGTGTGCTGATGATCCAAACCCAAATAGTCCAAGTTTATCTCCCCCCTTAACCTTTGCCATTTTAAATGCCCTATACCCTATGGCTCCACCACATAGTAGTGGTGCTGCCTGTATTGGGTCCATGCCCAATGGAATTTCATGTATATAATCCACTTTAGCCTTCATGTATTCTGCATATCCACCATCCACACTATATCCAGTGAACAGTGCGTTTAGGCATAGATTTTCATTTCCATTTATGCAGTACTTGCATTTCCCACAACTCCAGTATAGCCATGGAACTCCGAAAACCTTCCCCATTAAATGGGAATTCTCCTCAGATCCCACATCCACAACTTCACCTACAACTTGATGTCCAATTATTACTGGGAGCTTTAAAGCCTTCAACTCCCCCTCCACTATGTGTAGGTCTGTTCTGCACACTCCACAACACTTCACCTTTAATAGCACTTCATCCTTGGATGGGGTTGGCATCTCCAAATCCACCATTTTTAGTGGTGCTTCCTCTATTGGCTTTTGCTCCATTAAAATCATTGCCTTCAAACCTTACACCGAGACATTTATTACATAAATTATGTATATTTATTTTGATGCGTCTTGGAAAGGGTTGGGGAATCCATAGATTTGGAGAGGGTTATGCTTGAAGCTCAGATTAAGGAGCTTAGGCAGATAATTGATATGCTTCAGGATAGGCTTAGATTCCTTGAAGCTTCATTGAATGTTCATAAGTGGCATCCATTTAAGAGTGGTGTTGGGGAGTGGGCTTTCTCAGATGATTTCCCGGAATTGAAGCAGAGGCTTATTGAAGCCAATGCTAGGGATAACAATTACCTAGAGTTGAATGGTTATAGGTATAGGCTTTCAGGTGATGGTGATAAATTCATTCAGAGATTCCCATTGAAATAGGTTTATATCGAATCTCTTCAAAGTATATTACAGTGGTTTTATGGCTACTCCGCTAAAGGACTTCAATGAACATGTGATTAAAGTTGTGAATGAAGTTTCAAGGGGTGTTGTAACGATAACCACTGTTAAACTTGGTTTTGAAAGCATTTTTGGTACCGTTCCAATTAGGGGGCTTGGTTCAGGCTTCTTAATAGGTGAAAACATAATTGTAACCAATGCACATGTGGTTTCCGATGCAAGGGTTGTGGATGTAATATTCTTTGATGGATCTAGGTTTGATGGTAAAGTTTTAATAGCTGATACTTATAGGGATGTGGCTTTAGTTAGCGTTGAAAATGTCCCAAAAGGTATTAAACCGCTATCCTTAGGGGATTCAGATCAGCTTAGGGTTGGTGAAATAGTTTTCGCTGTGGGTAGCCCTCTAGGTTTACCTGGACCCACAGTAACCATGGGTGTGGTTAGCGCTGTTGGTAGGAATATTGTTGGTGAGAATGTTGCATTGGAAGACTTGATACAGACTGATGCAGCTATAAATCCAGGTAATAGTGGAGGTCCCCTCGTCAACGTTGATGGGATGGTTGTGGGGATGGTTACAGCAATAATCCCATATGCTCAAGGAGTTGGCTTCGCAATACCAATAAACACTGTTAAGAGAGTTTTGGAAATGATTGAAGCTTATGGTAGACCCGTTAGAGCTATGATAGGGGTTTACGCTGCATCCATAACCCCCCAACTGGCCTCAGCCTACAGACTACCACTCAAACGTGGACTACTAATAGTTAGAGTCATCCCGGGAACGCCAGCCTATGAAGCTAGAATTGCACCTGGAGACATTATAACTAAGATTGCTGGTAAAGAGGTTTCGGATGTTAGGGAACTTAGGAGGGCTGTGGAAGACTCCATAATGCAAGGTTACGTGGAATTGGAGATTTATAGGCAAGGTTACGGTTATAGGAGAGTTAAAGTTCCAATAATGATTGAAGAGGTAGGCTAACATCATCGAATGGGAAACGTTATCTATTAAATAAACATTAAATTTTTAATGGTGAATAGCATTGTCCACACATGAATTGTTTGATGTTGAAGAATTCTGGAAGTTTAGGATGAGGGTTGGGCTTGTTAAGAGTGCTGAGAGGATTCCGAGAACTAGGAAGCTAATAAAACTCTTTGTGGATTTCGGCGATGAAACCAGAATTGTAGTGGCAGGTATAGGAGATCAATATCAACCAGAAGATCTCATGGGTAAGAAGATGATTTTCGTCGTTAACCTAAAGCCTAAGAATATTGCTGGTGTGGAGAGTCAAGCCATGCTAATAGTTGCTGAGGAGGCTGATGGGAAGGTTCACCTCATAACAGTTGGGGATGAAGTCCCACTGGGTTCTAAGGTCTGGTAAACTACGCCTAGAATACCAATACCATATTAAGGGTTAATTATATCCTCCCTCCACCTCTTCACAATATATGATAATGTGAAGGGTATGGTCATCGTAGTTATTGTGGAAACTCCAACAAATGATGTGAATAATGCTTCATCGATTAAACCAGCCGAGTAGAGTATTTGTGCAGGTATTATGCCCATGGAGAATTTTGCACTCAACCCCATACCCACAACCACAATCTCCTTCCAATTCATCTTGGCATAAACCCCCACAATAATCGTTGAGGCAAACTTACCAGCAAAATTAGCCAATACAAGCCATAAAGTTAGCATGGCACTCTTAACTATGCTTTCAGGGGTTATGCTTAAACCTATGGTGAAGAAGAATATTGGCCCAAGAAACCCATAGGCTAGAGCTCTAAGCAGTTTAACACATTCACCACCAGACTTCGATATAAACTTCTGGAAAACTATACCTGCAGTCACAGCCCCAAGAAGTATTCCAAGACTAAAATATTCAGAGATTAAAGTGAATGTCAATGCCACAACAATCATAAGCATAGTTAAACTATACGCTCTAGCTTCAACCTCAAGGGATGCAAGTTTTGGGAGGATTAACCTATGAAATATGATGGCAAGAATAAGCAATACAAATATGCCTAATAGTATCATGGATGGATTGAAGGTCCCCATACTCCCAACCATAACTGAAGCTATGGATGCAGTGGCAATCTCCAAAACATCATCCAAAATCCCAGGACCCAAAATCAAATTGGCACTCCTACTCCTAATAACATCAAGCTCATCAAGTATAGGTGCAATTGTAGCTTCAGCTACAGTTGCAAGAGCACTAGATATCAAAGCTGAAATCAACAATGGATAACCATAATATAAGAGCACAAGCATACCAATCAAAGTTGAGAAAAGTATATTCAATATGGCTATGGAAACCATATTTAAAGACTGCCTCTTAAACTCATTAACATCAACCCTCACACCCACAAGAAACATCAAGAGCATAATACCCAAACTGGAGAGGAAGCCAAGCTCACCACTAGAAGCATACTTTCCAACCCAAGAAAATTGTGGAACAAGCCTAAACACTAAACCAACAAGTAGAGGGGCAAGCAAACTGGGCAAATGAAACCTATCCAACAAGAAATGCAATAAATAAGAGGCACCAAACATGAAAACCAACAAAACCATCAACAACACATCATCACTAAACATACAAAACACTGGAATTTATAGTAGCCAATGGAATATTAAAACTTACGTAATGATTAAGTTTTACATAACATAAAGTTAAAATGATAGAAAATTTTGCTACATATATAACGTAAGCTTTAAATTGTGTTTATCACCTAATAGTATTTATTGATACTATATGCAAAGTGCAAAAACAACTCCAATATTATTTATAGTGTTGCTTGTTGTGGGGGTAGTCATAGGATATCCAATTGGATATTATATGGCTCCTCCAAAGATTGAGGAGAAGATTGTTGAAAAACCCGTTTACCCATTGAAGGGTGAAATACCAATAGGAGTGATAGTGGCGAGCACTCCTAACTTGGAAACTGAAAGGGCTACTGTTGAAATAGCCATAGAAGAAGTGAACAATTACTTTAAAACTCTTGGATTACCAATAACATTTAAAGCTTATATTGAGAATGCTGAAGGGTCGGCTACGAAGGCTTTTGAGAAACTTCAAAGCTTATATGCTAAAGGTATAAGAATCGTTCTTGGTTGGAGATGGAGTAGCCATATAAGGGCATGTTATGACTATATACAGGCGAATAAGATTTTAGTTATAAGTGATGGTTCAACTTCACCACTACTAAGCATAGCAGATGACTTCGTCTTTAGATTACCAACCCCTGATACTGTGCAGGGTGTTGTGATACCTAAGATAATAGTTGATTATGGTGTGAAGGCAATAGCGGTTTTACAGAGAGCTGATACTTGGGGTGATGGGTTATATGCTGTTGTAGAGGAAAACTTCAAGAAGCTTGGGGGTACAATTGTTGAGAGAGTTAGATATGATCCTGAGAAAACGGAGTTTTCAGCTGAACTGGCTATTTTAGCATCTAAGATTGATGGTGCAATTAAGACTTATGGTAAAGATAAAGTTGGATTCCTACTCTTAGCATTTGATGAAGCTGCAGTAATACAATCACAAGCTAAGGATTATCCAGCATTAATGTCAGTATTGTGGTTTGGTTCTGATGGGCATGTGGTGAGTGATAGGTTGGTTAATGAGGCTGGGAGATATGCCTATGTGGTTAGACATATATGTACATACGTTACTATCACCAATTCTACACTTTGGATGAGTTTTGCAGAGAAGCATAGGGCGAAGGTGGGATATGTTCCAGGGACATATTCCACATGCCTCTATGATAGTGTATGGCTTGTTGCGAAGGCTATTCTTGAAGCTGCCACTACGGATACTACAGTTCTTAAAAAGATTTTACCTGAAGTTGCCGCCAAATATTTTGGGGCTAGTGGATGGTGCTTATTGGATAAGAATGGTGATAGGGCTGCTATGGATTATGATATATGGGCTGTGGTAAAGGAAAGCGAAATTAAATCCGCTTCACTATTCACTCGTTATTATTATAATGTGACCGTTGATGGAGAGAGATTGGCATGGGCTATAGTAGGCTCTTATAGTGCTGCCACTGGATCCATAAAGTGGCTATTCAAACCAACTTTAGCTCCAAAGGCCGCATATACTGTACTGATCGGCGATTTTGATCAAAAACTTACATAAACCTTTTTTTAACTTTTTGGAGGATATTTGATATGGACGCTATGCTTAGGGTTGTGGGTTTAGTTAAGAAGTTTGGAGAATTTAGAGCTGTTGATAATGTGTCTATTAATGTGGATAGGGGGAAGATGACGTTACTGGTGGGTCCTAATGGTAGTGGTAAAACGACATTAATTAATTGTGTTATTGGAGTGTATAAACCTGATTCTGGTAAGGTATTATATGATCGCTTCGACATTACTGGTAAGAAGCCCCATGAAATAGTTAAAATGGGGTTAGTGCCAACATTTCAAATACCATCCCCCTTCTATAGATTGACCGTTCTAGATAATCTGCTATTAGCATATCAGGGTAATCCGGGTGAGAATTTCTTTAAGTGTATTTTTAAGAAGTCTTGGCTTAAGAGTGAGAGCGAAGCCTTAGACAGAGCTTTTAAAATCTTAGATCTACTTGAACTTACAGATTCTTATGATAAACCTGCTTTTACATTGAGTGGTGGTCAATTGAAACTTCTTGAAATTGGTAGAGCTTTAATGGCTGATCCTAAAATGATAGTCATGGATGAACCTGCTGGAAGTATAAATCCAGTTTTAGCTCATAAAATATTTCAGAATTTAGAGAAAGTTAGGGATGAGCTTGGAGTAACTCTGTTTATCGTTGAACATAGATTGGATGTAGCATTGGATTATGTGGATTACGTTTATGCAATGCATATGGGTAAAATAATTTCGCAGGGTAGTCCTGAGAAGGTATTTAATGATGAAAAGGTTATTGAAGCTTATCTTGGTGGTGTTGTATGATAGAAGTTGATAACCTCAATGCTGGTTATGGTAAGCTACACGTATTATATGATGTTAACCTAAAAGTTAATAGTAATGAGATAGTTGCTGTACTTGGTCCTAATGGTAGTGGTAAGAGTACTTTGTTGAAGACTATAATGGGGCTTACAACAATATATGGTGGTAGAATAATTTTTAATGGTAAAGACATAACTAAACTTAGACCTGATGAGAAGGCAAGACTTGGATTAACATACATACCACAAATTGGAAACGTCTTTACAAATTTAACTGTTAAGGAGAATCTAATAATGGCTGGTTTAACTCTGGATAAAAGTGAGTTTAATGATAGATTGGAATATGCGTTAAGCGTTTTCCCATTCCTTAAAGCTTGCCTAGATAGGAAGGTTAAAACTCTTAGTGGTGGTGAGAGGCAGATGCTTTCAATGGCTATGGCACTCATAATGAAGTCTAAATTTATAATGCTTGATGAGCCTACTGGTAATCTTGCACCGAAGATAGCCACTGAAGTTTTAAATAAAATTGTCGAGTTGAGAGAGCAGTCCAAGCTAACAATACTGTTGGTGGAGCAAGCAGCGAGGAAAGCTTTGGAAATGAGTGATAGAGCCTACCTACTTGTTTCTGGCAGAGTTATATATGAAGGTGGTTCGAAAGAGCTTTTGGAGCATCCTGAGCTGGGGAAGCTTTATCTTGGGGTGAAGAAATTATGATTCCATCAGCATTAATAGAAGATGCATTGGTATATGCAAATCTATTGCTCATGTTAACTGTTGGTTTCACTTTAACCTACTTAATAGCAAAAATACCCAATTTTGCTCATGGAGAATTTGCTGGTATTGGCGTTTACATAACATTTACTGTAGCTCAAGTTTGGAGGTCTAATCCATATGTGGCTGTACCAATAGCCTTCCTAATATCTGCATTCTCCGGCGCCCTCATATACAATGGCGTTTTAAGAACTCTGAAAAGGTTTGGTGGAACTATGATTTCATTAACCATATCAACGTTGGCTATGCAAATAATGATTTCCGCATTGCTAGAAATATATGCAGATTATCTATATCCAATCGCGGGAGCTTACTCTAGACTCTTCCTATTTAGACACTTAGATTTTGAGTTTATAGGATTGCCTGGAGTCCTTATAGTTTCAACAATATTCCTCATAGCTTTAATAACGCTTCTCCATTCAATGTTAACGAAAACTAAGTTTGGTATATCCCTTAGAGCTGTTGTTGAAGACCCAAGTTTAGCATCCATTTTGGGGGTTAACGTGGAATTGGCTTGCACAATTTCATGGATGTTAACTGCTGGGATAGCTGGAATTGCAGGATCACTGTTGCCTCTATGGTTTCAGGGGCACCCGTATACTGGAAGTATGCTATTGACCAGCGTTTTCGCGGCATCTATACTTGGAGGTATATCCAGCATTTATGGTGCAATGATCGGAGCATACATTGTAGGGTTAACCGAAATATTTGGAACATATCTCCTAGCTCAAACTTTTGGGGCACATTTAACTGCATATAGATCCCTGATACCCTTAACAGTATTATGTATCGTGTTATTAATCTTCCCAAGGGGGATAACTGGTTTAATAGAGGATATTCAAGCAAGGAGAGCTTCAAAGGCTATGGCTAAATTTAGGGGTGAACAAGGTTGATGGAAAGTATAAGCTGGCTACTTGATATCATAGCATTCTTTGCCGCCTACCTAATAGTTACATTGGCGTTAAACTTGCAATACGGATATACTGGTATACCAAACTTTGGATTAGCATTATCTGTAGCTACTGGAGCCTACGTTACTGGTGCGCTGGCTGGTAGAATTGGGATGTGGATATGTGGTATAAGAAGCGATTTAGACTACATAATGTATAATGCCATGATTACAAGTATGATTAATAGTGCTGTGAAGTATGACCCTTTAAAGGGTTTAGCAATATTTCTCTTAACAATTATCATAGTGGTAATTATAAGTGCAATCATAGGTTTTATAGCCTCATACCCTGCCATAAGATTGAGAGCTGATTACCTCATAATGGTTTTAATAGCTATGGCTGAAGCTGCTAGGATCATAGGGTTAAATTACACCCCCCTTGTTGGAGGAACAACATGGGTTTCAGTTCCAAACGTATTCATATGGATGGGTGACATAGCATCCCAATTCCTAATAATACTAATACTGACAATTTCAATACTAATATTCCTCTTCCTTCAATACGTTGTTTCATCGCCTTATGGGAGATTAATAAAGGCTGTTAGAGAAAATGAACTTACGGCTGAATGTGTTGGAAAGGATGTTGTGAAAGTTAAAATTCAGATAATGATGTTGGGGTCAGCGATTGCTGGTATTGCAGGTTCCCTCTGGAGCTTCTATTGTGGCACAGTGATAGCTGCCGCGTACACCAGAACCGACTGGACTTTCTGGCCTTGGTTAATGGCCATGATTGGTGGAATGGGGAATAATATTGGAGCATTAGTGGGCGTAGCCACAGTAATCATATTTAGACGAGTCATAACATACTACAAGTATTCACTTGAAGCATACATACCATTCTCGGTTGTCTGGCTTGAACAAATACTACTAGCCCTAGCACTCATACTAGTGATGATGTTCCGCCCCCAAGGAATACTACCCGAAAAACCTGCAAAACCAAAAATAAAGAAAACCCCACAAAAATAAATTCAAAAAGGAAACTGCACAAAAACACCACAACTTTTTATAATTCTACACAAAGAAATCATTATAAACGTAAATTTGAGGCTCCATTTAACATCTCACTTCTTCCCTTAGGAATTTTATGTAGGATGCTGCTATGAATGCTATTAGTATTGATGTTATTATTGCTAGGTTTGGCCATGATATTGCTAAGCTTTCAATTATGGTTAGGGATCTTCCAGGCGGCGCCCCCCTTGGGAATATTCCAAATGGGTCTAAAGCCATCTTAGCATTTAGAATGTTCATGCTGAAATTGTTGTAGTGTTGGTCTGGTGTAATCATCCTTATTGCTGTGAGAACTTTAAGCCTTGTTTCACTAAGTATCTCCGGTATTAATGCTGAAATTGCATTTGAAGCATTGTATATTAGCTGTGTGAATGTAAGCCAAACTATTATGGATATTAGTAGTGACATGGAAGTGTTTTTTGTGGCTATTGATGTATATACTGAGATTGCCATGTACATTGAAATATATATTATTGAGGCTATCAAGTATATTATTAGCCTAATGGCTTCATCTGTGGTTGGCATTATCCCAATAACTGCCATTATCACTCCAGTGGATACCATTATTGATGTGGATATTGCTAAAGCTATTGTCAATACTCCCCCAAGTATCTTACCATTCAATATTGTATCTCTGTATATTGGGCATGAGAGGAGCAGTATTATTGACCCCTTCTCAATTTCCTTGCTTATTGAGTCGAAGCCAAGCATTATCCCTATTAATGGGCCTATCTTACTTATCAATGGTATTATTGATGCACTTGTAAGTGTGATTAGCTGTGAGAATGTTAACCCATAAGTTCCAGTATAGTATCTTGATGCGAAGGCTGATATGATCGATATCAGGGTGAGGAATGAGAATAGTATTATGAATCTTTTGCTCACCACGTTATCTGAGAATTCCTTCATCATAACTGTCTTTAAACTCATCATCTTACACCTCCACCATAAATTGTGAAGAATACTTCCTCCAATGTGGGTGGCTCAACCTTTACTGTAAGTATTTTTAAACCCATCTTCATAACTAAATCCACAATTTCCAATCTAACATCGCTTCCAGCGTAAACCACTATCCCCTCATCCCTCTTCAAAACTCTATTTACACCATTAACCCCCTCTATCACCTTAATCACCTCATCACCTCCACCCACAACCTCCAAAACTATCCTTACACCAGCCTTCCTTAGGAATTCATCAATTGTATCCACAGCTATTAGTTTACCTTCATTTAGGAATCCAATCCTATTACATAATTGCCTCACTTCATGTAGCATGTGACTTGAAATGAATATTGTAGTTTTAAATTCCCTATTCAGCTTCCTCATAAGCTCCCTGAAGCTTGCCGTGGCATATGGGTCTAATCCAGCTGTAGGTTCATCTAAGAATATTAGTTTTGGATTCTTTATTAGAGTGTTGGCTAATGCGAGTCTCTGCTTCATTCCACGTGAAAATGTTGCTACGAGACTTCCAGCTCTATCTTGAAGCTCCACGATCTCCAATGCCCTCCTTATCCTATCATCAATCTCCCCATCTGGGATGCCGTTGAGTTTTGCAAAATACCTTAAATTATCATATGCAGTCATATCCTCGTAGAAGCTATACTTCTCCGGCACATATCCAACCACACTCCTAACCTTCCTAGACTCCCTTATGATATCGTATCCGCAAACCCTTCCACCACCACTTGTGGGCATTATCAATCCAAGTAGCATTAGTATTGTTGTCGTTTTACCTGCACCATTAGGTCCTAGATATCCAAATACATCTCCCTCATAAACCTTCAAATTTAAATTGTCAACTGCTCTAATCTCCCTACCACCAACACGATATATCTTCGTTAAATTCTCAGTTTCAATTATTACGCTCAAACCTATCTCCTCCCAAACCTCCTAAAAACAATTACAACCAGCACCAATGCCACTAAAACTATGCCGAATCCTATGTACCCCCACTCCGTCGGCTTTGTCACACTAACCCTAACATCCCTAGCTGTTGATGAAACTTGATCTGAAACTGCCTTTACAGTTATGAAGTAGTCTCCAGCAGAAACTATTGTTGAAACATAAATGGTTACTTTGAAATCAACTTTATCATTGGGTTTAAGCATCAAAACTTTACTTGGCTCCACATTAACCCTCCAATCTATGGCTGATGGCACATCCACAGACACATACACGTTAGTCACATTTAGAAATCCAGTATTGGTTACAGTTACAGTGAAACTCTTACTCTCACCTGAATTTATTGTGAAATATAATGCTGGAAATTCTGGGAATGTTATGGATAGACTGTAACTTCCAATAACATTAACAATCAAAGTTAAATCCTTCACGATCACCTTATCCTCAGAGTACACTTGAACCTTAAACCTATGCTCACCTATATTGATGTATGGTGATGGTGTAGCTTCAAAAGCCACATTAACACTTCCACCTGCAGGCAATAATAATCCCCTAACAACCTTACCTGCAACCCTAAATGTAGTGCTCCAGCCACTAGGCTTATCAGTTAAATTCAAATAAACAACCTCATCCATTAAACCAACATTCCTTATGGTTAAAGTGAAGTATACTGTTCTCCCAGCTTCCACATCTACTATAGGGTAATCCACAGAAACCTTCAACCCCCTACTAACAATGGAGGAAGGCTTAACCCTAACCATCAAATTCAAACATTCACCAACACTCTTAGAATATACGTTTAAAGTTAAATTGTAATCCCCAACACTAGCATCCATGGGGACACTAAACTTAACCCTAACTGTAACCTCATCACCATTATTCAGAGACACAAGCAATATCTCATCCAAACCATAATAGAAGCTCACACCCCAACCACTGGGAAGATTCGGAACACTAAACCTAAATTCATCCCTAACACCATAATACTTAACCCTAACATCAAAACTAACAGTGCCACCAGCCTCAACAACCTTAGCTGGAGTCAAACAAGATAAAACAAGACCACCAACCATCGGCTTAACAGTAGCCCTCAAATTCAAATAACTCTTATAAGGCGGATAATCATAACATGCAACCACATGAAAATCATAAGATCCAGGAGAAGCATCCCCAGGAACATAAACCATCAAAACAAGATTAACACTAGTCTTATTCATCAACCTAACAGCATCAACCTCATAACCACCATAAACAAACCTAAACCCCCAACCACTAGGAACATCACCCACCATCAAAAACACATCAACAAAAGGTAAAGGCCCAACATAACTCACACTAAAATCATAACTCAAAACATCACCAGCAAAACACACCCTACTAGGAGCACCACACCACAACCTCAAATCCATAGCAACCGAATAAACAAAATCACCCACAAACAAAAACGAAAACAAAATCAACCCAAATAAAACTAAAAACCCAAACCTCAAAACTTCACCCACCCCATCAATAACACTTAAAAAAGAAAAATTAAAAATTTATGGGTTTAAATTTACTGATTCCCCACCAGTATCAGGACCATAAAGAGTTGCATACCCACTAAAATCAACCACTGGAGGTTGCGGGTATGGATAGGGAAGCGGGTAGCTATGATAATAGTCGTAATATGCTATGCATAAGCGATCAATGGGACCACCACCCCACTGATACGCTTGATATACCCTATAAGATATGTATCCACCATTCTCACCAGCACCCCAACCTTCTGAAAATACTAATGTCTTGCCACACCGCAATTCAAATCCAATTAAGGTATATGCACCTGTCCACATGAAATCATGTACCTCAATCGTATCCGGTGGAAAGTCAACCATATAACTGTCATCATAACTATATGTACTTGTATACCCTAAGTCATAAAGTATCTTTGGAATTTCAAGTGTTCCTGCAAAATGTACTTCTTGGGTTCCCCAAAATTCTGGTTTAACATCTCTTGCTACTATAACTGCATTGAAAATTGCTGTGAAAATCAATAAGACTATGCATATGTATGTAATTGATTTCTTTACAATAAGTAATCACCAACTATATATATATGGTAAAATTTAAATTTTTCTTGAAATAATATTAGTTTGATGTTGAGAAGTTTTCACTTGATGTTAATTATAATGTTGATTGCTTCCGCATTTACTGGTATTATTCAAAATAATTGTTTACATGCATTTTCATTTCCAACTTCGAATGTCCTATACCCCTCCCAAATCACCTTTGAGAAGCCATTAGAGGATTTTGGTGTAATTATATACTGTACTGGTGATGTTGGTTTTGACATTAATTTCTATGAGGTTGAATTGCCTTTTAAGCTACCCAGAGTTTTTGGTGCAGGTTATTATGCAAGACTTGAGTACGTTGTGGGTGATAATCAATTGTATTTTGAAAGTGGTTGGTCTTTAATGGGTATCGGTGAGCAGGAGGCTGATGCCTACCTTTACAATATAACAAAATCCCTTGAAAATTATATGGGAATACAGTTCAAAAATATGGTTAGATCTCCATATTCTTACCAAAGTCAAGTTACTGGGGAAGTTTTTAGAGGCATTAAGTATACTTGTACTGTAACCGACTTTAATCCAGATGTTGTAATAGATAATTTTCTCAAATTGAAGCCTAATGAAGGGTTTATGTCCATAGTGACTAGGAAGTTTCTACGTGCAGGAGACAAGATATTTTTAGTAATATCCTCCACCACCAACTTCGCTGAGTTATGGATTAGTAAAGTTGTGAGAAATTACTTCAACTTCAAACCTGGAAACACTTACATATTAGATGTTTTCAAGCTATTAAACATAACTAATCCTATTACGACGCATCCGAAGTCTGATCATAGGAGTAGTGTAACCATAATTTTACTATACTATAAGGATCCTGTCAACAATAAATGGATAAAATCATATCCTTATAAGGCTGAGATAATTGAAATTAGTCTACCATTTAGATACAGTGTAGGTAAATCTACTGGCGGTGCGGAGAGAGCTACCGATTACACCATTGAAAATCGCATGATCCTTTACACCAAGGAGGGGTTGCCGTATCCCACATACTCCCTCACTGCAGGTGACGTTATTGAGTATATGCAGGTAAAATTCAAGATAGTTGAGTATGGCTATGCTATTCTCAAAATAGATTTAACACCCACAACTATAATTGGAATAATATTGGTTGTAGCCTCATGTGCATCAATACCAATACTAATTAGAAAAGCACGTAAAAGAAGTCCCAAATAAATAGAGATTCACTTCAGTAACGGTAACTTGAACTGTTAAGATAAGTTATAGTTGATACTAGTGTAATGTATTTCTTTTTCAATACTATACACATAATGTATATATAGTAAATTTTAAATTTTCCTAATTAAACATTTGTATTGATGCGGAATTTTTGGGTTTTGTTTTTCATTATAGTTTTACAGTTTTTAATTATAGTGCCCTATGTTTATTCGTGTATGGTTGATTGGCATACTTCCTCTTTGTGGAGTTCGCAAACCATTATTGTTGAACCAAGTTATTTTGATTGGTTGTATGTTGAGGTTCGTGCTAATGGTGATGTTGTTTGTCAATTGACTTGCCGCTTTGTTGATGCACCATTCTACTATCCTCCATTACCAGGTCTTAGTGTTTCAAGTTATGGTTTGTATTATGTTGTTGGTGATCCAATAACTTTTGGAATTAGGATTGATTTACATTATATGAGTGAAGCTGAAGCTGATGCCCATGCCAATAAGATTAGGGGGTTGTGTGAAGATTGGTTGAGTGTGAATTTTAAGGAAACTAAGAGGGTGTTAGAAACTTTCAATCATCCACAATTTGGCATTCTTAGGAGCATGTACTACGAGTTTGTTTGTGAAAATTTCAATCCCGATGCCATTATAGATAAGTTTCTAGCCTTACTCCCAAAGAATGGATTCATGTCACTAATTAGTAGAAAGGTAATCTCTAAAAATGACAAATTTTGGTTGCAATTCTATTTTGGCTCAAGATACTGTAAATTCATATATGCAAAAGAGTTTATAGGCTACTTTAACTTCAAAGTTGGAGAAACCTATACTCTTGACATCTTCAAACTCTTCGATTTCCCTGGACCACTAAAAATTCATGAAAAATCCATAAATGGTTCATGTGTAGAGATACACATTCTATCATATGGCTATGGTACAGAAAAGATATACACAAATATTAAAGCCGAAATTATTAACGTAGAGTTTCCATTTAGGTATAGAATTAGGGGGGCAGGGACATACACCATTGATAATGATATTCCTCAATACGCTGCCCCCACAAAGTACACACTTACTGCTGGTGATGTTGTTGATTATATGCGTATAACTTTTAAGATCGTTGAAGAGGGTTATGGAATAAAATTTGAATCTATAAATGTTGCAGGACTACTAATAGTTCTGATTTCTGTTTCCATTTTAGCGGTGATTGTTTGGAGATTTAAACGATATAGATCCAGTTTAACCCATCAAGCCCCTTTTAACCTAAAATAAAAAAGCCTTCAAACCTTAAAACATCATTGCACCCCAGAAATCCTTGTCTATAATTCACTTCACTAACACAACTGAATTCAAAGAGCAATGAAAATCTGCAATTATAAAATAATAAAAGAAAGGGAAGGAATATTAAGGCATGCCGTCATTGTTATTTCATATCCATTCGCAATAGCCCATGTAGCTAATGTATGGAGGTTCCCCCTCCCCCCAATACTGATAATATATTACTCTTATCCAATTCACACCAGGCAATTGGTAGTATGCGTATGGCATGAATCCGCCTTGACTGCTTGCAACGTAGTAGTCTACAAATTGAAGTATGCTGTCTTTGCTCTCCGGTGGTCCAAGCCAGAATTCTATTTTCAATTCAGTATATGGGCCGCTCCAAAAGAAATTGGCTATTTCAATAGATGTAGCTACCTTTCCCCCAAATTCATAATTATGATCATACTGACTCCCTTTTGATGGTAGGTAGCCGCATATGTAAAACCATCCACCTAATGGTTGATACTCAGTTGCAACAGTAATGTGAACTGTTAACAATATAGTTAACATAGTTAATATTGGTATAATGTATTTCTTTTTCAACATTATATTTCACCGTATATATATGGGAAAATTTAAATTTTTCTAACTCGAATCATTATATTGGAAATGTATAGGCAGTCTAAATTATTATTAACGTTAATCATTATGGCAGTATGTCTGATTTCAGCCTTTGATTTTTCATTATCTGGGGTTCCTCCAACAGAGTTTTTTCGTATTATTGTTACATCTAATGGAGATGTTGGTGTTTTGATATCTAATTATCGTGTTGGATTGCCTGAGGAGTTTCCTCGAATTCCAGTTGGAACTAAAGTATCAAATTATGTTAGCCTAACCTATAATATTGGTAATGAATTGACTGGTAAGGTATCTTTGGATTTGACTGGTATGGGTGAGGCTGAAGCTGATGCTGAATTTCAGAAGATTAAAAATTTCTTGGAGGGTTGGCTTAGATGTAAAATTGGTAGTATTAACAAGTTGATACGCTCACGTACGTCGCAATATCTTGGTTATCTGATGTGGGTGGAATATGATTTTAAAGCTGAAAACTTCAATCCAGACGTTTTAATCGACAAATTTATGAGCTTAACCCCCTCTGAAGGCTTTTTCGTCATGGTGAATAAGAAGATTATATCGCCAGGAAACTACTTTTATTTAACAGTTTACGGAGGCTCCAATTATGCTCAATTAGCATTCACAAAAGCATTCGAAAACTACTTCAATTTCAAAGTTGGAGAAACCTATACCTTGGATGTCTTCAAAATCCTCAATTTCACAGGATCCATCAAGATCCCAAGCAACTACTGTGAAATTCAAATAGAATTACTAACCTATCCTCCCTCCACTGGGCCTCTCAATATTCAAGCTGAAATAGTTAAAGTTGACCTCCCCTATGAATTTAGCATTGGGAAATCTGCAAATCCTGATCATCCAACATCCTTCATAATTTATAACGTCGTTAAGGGTGAATATACTTTACGTGCTGGTCAAACCATTGAATACATGCGTGTAACATTTAAGATAGTTGAAGCTGGATTCAACATCTCCAATATACTAAGTAATCTAAACTTAACAACAATTACTGGACTGCTAATAGTAGCGTTATGCATCTCCATACCCATACTTTTAATTAGAATGTTGAAGATGAAGCGATGCACCACTTAAACAAGCTTTAACCAACACCCACAAACATTAAAAAATAAAATTGGGAGTTTATTCAGCATTTTAAATTTGATCATAACCGTAGCAGTTACACTGACCCCAATAAGCAACGCTTGGAGTTGTAGCTTCGCCACCATAATACCATCCATACTCAACTATTATTTGTGTTATTGTGGTGTATGGTGGTGTTGGTTGTAGTATTCTGTAATATACATGTCCTCCAGCCCACACTTCACTTGTACTCCCACTTCCACATTCAAATATTAAGTGTATTATTAATGCTGTGTTTGGATCATCCCAATAGAAGTTGACTATTTCAATTGTTGTTGCCCCGGGACCGGTACCCCATTTATACACGTTATGAGGCTCTTTATCCCCTGGTTTTTCTAGGTATCCACTTATGTGATCTATGAATTCTCCAATAGAGAGTATCTCTGTTGCATATGCAACTTTAATTGTGAGCATTATTATGCTGATAATTGTCAATAAATACAATGTTTTCTTTTTCAATGTTATAATTCACCGTATATATATATGGTAAAATTTAAATTTTATTGTTTTTAAAATATTTTTTGATGAAAACTTGTTTGCTCTTTATCCTCTTAACATTTATCAGCGTATTTCCTTATCCGAATCAGTATTCATTGAATTATTTTGATTACTTGAATCTTACCGTTTCGTTTGATGGTGGTATTAATTGCACCATAACTTCTGATATTGAGAATCCTCCAATTGATGTGCCGTATGCTCGTGGTTTAGTTAATGGCTATTTTGTAGTTGTGTTGTATGTTGGTGGTAATGTTAGTGTATGTTGGGATGTGGATTTGAATTTGATTAGTGAGGTTGAGTCTGATGCTCAAGCAGTTAAGATAGTTGAACCTGTTGAGGGTTGGCTTGGGGTGAGTTTTGATTTTAATAGTAAAGTTAAGCGAGAGTATCAATCTCCAATTCAAGGATATATTGGTAATATAAGATACACATTTTCCACTAAGAATTATAATCCAGATGTCATTATTGATAAATTTCTAAGTTTAATTCCAAGTGAGGGGTTGTTGTCGATGGTTAGTAGAAGGATAATTTCCAATGGAACCACATTCATGCTAGGCTTTTATGTTGGGACGAAAGCATGCAAATTAACTTTCTCAAAATCTTTTCCAAACTACTTTAATTTTAAAGCTGGCGAAACCTACACTCTAGACATTTTCAAATTACTAAATTTCACAGGCCCCTTAAAAATTCATAAAATGTCTGATCATGCCACATGGATTCAAATAACTCTACTATCCTATGAAAAAGCTGACATCCTCAATGTAATTCCAGATATTCAAGCTGAAATATTGAATGTAGACTTCCCATTCGAATATAGGGTTGGTAAGATTACATATGCCAATAGACCTTATCCACCAGGATTTAACATTGAAAATCTGATAACTGAGAGGGTTGGTGGTGTGGTTACCCCTAAATTCTCCCTTACTGCTGGTGATGTTGTTGATCATATGCGTATAACATTTAAAATAGTTAAGTATGGATTCTCCGCAGGCATAGAGTTTCCAAATGTAATTGGCATTTCAATAATAATTATCTGCGTATTTGTATCCATAGCCATGCTTTACAAGATGAGAAAGCATAAAGGAGGGCAGCCCACCATAAAATCCTCCTCCCCATCCTCCTTAAACACTTAAGGTGATGCCAGTTCTAAACAAAGCCTAAATATTCATAATATTTTATGGCAATCAAAGGGGGAGTTTTGGGTTCCAACATATTCATCAAAGTGAACAAAACCGCTGTGCCAATTCTTTACATTTTGAAATTAGCTCTTCTATCCTTTTCATCCTTTCTGCTTCTTTATCTGAGGGTATTGAGTAAAATTCGCAGATTTTATCAACTCCATATTTTTCGAGGACTAATAGTTCTTCGGCGAAGATTGGTTTCACATTTAAATTGGCTCTTTTGAATAGTGGTAATGCTCTTTCCATGTGGGGGAGGAGTGTTAAAACTCCAATTCTCTTTGCAAAGTTGAAGGTTTTTCTTTTCAGTAAGATTTTTATAAACTCCACATTTTCTTCAGTGGTTGATGAGAGTTCTTCTAAGAGCATGTCTTGTAAGGGGACATTATATTCCTCATGAAGAAATTCAGCAATTATTTGGGCTTCCGATTTCTCCCATCTTGCGAGAGCAAAAGCTTCAAAGGAAAAGTTTGGATTCTCCAGTATCCTGCTATAATCATATCTAACTCCAAAGTTGTATCCACCAGAAATGATAAACTTTTTAACAACCCCCCTTTGATAAGCTATTCCAGCTGCTCTAGCTTTAAGTTCCGTATGAGGCGCTAAAAAGTACCTATTATCCCACTTTTTAACTTGAGAACCCAAAACAATTGCCAAATCATACTCCTCCAACATTACCCCCCCAAAGATTATTTAAGCTCCATATAACATTATGTTCTCCTTACTCTTAGATTCTTGCATACCCAATTTCAATGGAAGAGGCTGAAGTAATTATGATGTTAACGATTCAAGGGATCATCATAAAGTTTTGAGCCTTTCAACATTTAGGGGTTATTATAATCATGCCTTAATGAAATTGCAAACCTTATATACATTAATCACCCCCTTAAACTATATGTCGAGGTCTCTTGGAATGAAACCAGTATATATTGTTAGATTAAACTTTAAAACGCCGGAGTTGGAGGGGGATTTTAATAGATGGTATAATAATGTGCATCTCCCAGACCTTCTAAAAGTTCCAAACCTCATTACTGCAAGACGCTTCATTTCACTGAGTGGAGGTATAAAATATCTAGCCATATATGAATTCAGTAGTAAAGATGGGATGATGGAAGGTAAGAATAGTGCTGAAATGGCTGCTTGCAGAGCAGATACACGAGCTAGGTGGAGCCTCCACCTAGACCCAAGAGCTGAAAGATACTGGTGCGATGTAAGTAAAGTGTTTAAAAGCGAGAGTGACATGCTATCAGATTCAACCACACTATTCTTAGCCTTCGAATTCAACCCAATTAAGGAGAGAGAAGCAAAAGCATACCTTGAGGGAGAAATCGTTGGTAGACTGCTTAAACTGCCTGAACTGGAAACATTAGTCCTCTACACGACCCTCTTCAAAGAACCTGAAGACCTCCCAAACATGATCATGCTCTGCCAATTCAAAAACAAAACACTCACCACAACACCACAAAACATACTTGAAATGCTATCCACAGCAAAATCAAGAAAAGACCTATATACAAAATTTGATTACGCACTATACGCATTCATGATATCTATCGTTAAGAGGGTAGGATTCCATATGAGCACATAAATGCATTTATTCCCTTGCAATATTTAGTAATCCATTGATAATTTTGTTCTCAAATGAATCTGCAGTTTATCTTCAAAACTTCAACATCATATTTTTGAAGTTTCAATGCTAATGTATTTACGGGACTAGCGGTTGGCTTCACTGAAAGAGATAGTTGATGGCTATATGGGGAAGGTTTCTGGTTTGAGGGAGCATTGTGAGAGATGCCTTAGAACTGAGAGGTGGGGAGGATGTGTTGTTTTGATGGTTGTGGATGCAGCCTTCACATCAATTGGCTTAAACTATTTTACAGCTGTTGTCCCGAAGGTTGAAGAGTTCAGTGAGAAGTTGGTTGAGACCGGGAGGATTAGGTTTCTTAAAGATCTTGCAAAGGCAGACATAAATGAGTTAAGGAAGGTGTGGAAGAATATGAGGTCGTGGCTCATAGCCAGGGAAATAGCCTCCCACCTCTCAACCATAAGCAGTGATGATAGGGAAACCCTTAGAACTTGGGCAAAGAACACTAAACTCGAGAATTGGCGAGAGGACCCCATTGGAAGGATTAAGGGGGTTGGACTAGTAACATTCCAATACCTCAGGATGATGGGAGGCATAGACACCATAATGCCAGATAAAATCGTTAAGAGAGTGATAAATGAAATTCTAGTTAAAGCTGGACTGGAACCCATAAACGACGATATTGAATTCATTAAGAAGGCTGAAGAATTAGCATTATCCTGCGGATATAGACCAATAGAGCTTTGCTGGATGACATGGCTAATACAACCAGAGGGGAAAATGATTAGAATGGAGAAATATTCAAGCATACTGTCAAAAATTTAACTTCCTTTAAGCCCTCACTTCTCACTTCTCTAATGGATTCAATAATCTCTTTGTCATTGCAAGATTGAGATAAACAATCCACTCCTTTATGAATTAAAGTATAAGCCTCGTTAACCAGATCCTTTAGACATGCCCTAACCATTTTGCAGTTCTTTGAAACATATTACGTTTATAGAACTTTAAAAGAGCAAAAATATACATGTTTACGTATTCATTTAATAATATGAGAATATGAGTGAGGGAGTCAAATATAAGGATCTTGGGGATTCATTACTAATAAAGGCTTTAGGAGATTCCCCAAAGATTAGAATAATTGACATTTTCCTTACAAACCCCTATTTTGATTTCAGCAAGGAAGAACTTGCAAGAGAATTGGGAATGAGTAAGCAAACCCTCTATAAGAACTTCAAAGATTTGGAGGAACTTGAAATAGTAAAGATTTCTAGGAAAGTAGGGAGGGCGGTAATGTACAAGATAAATATGGAGCATCCGCTGGTTAAAAGATTGAATGAAATCATAAATGAAATGTCTCTTAAGATTGCGGAAAAAGAATTAGAGAAGCAAGCAAAGCCTATTTCCGTAGGATAAGATCAGAAAGATCGGCTTTAGTTAAGATATGAGGAAAAGGAAGCATTCGGCAATTTTATTAATATTATGAAAACGCTTGAGGGGTTTAAGGAAGTTGATGTATTCGAATGATTTTGCAAGGAAAATGAGGAATAAGTCTATTTTGCTTGTTTGATTGAAAAAGAAAATTCAATTTTGAATTTTTCTCCTCTTGAGCCAATTCTCTTCAGCTTCATCAAGTTCCCTCTCAAAATGCATCAACGTCGAATTCTACATTTCTCCCTCTTTCCCTGAGTTCTTGCCAGAGATCCCCCACTTTTAAGAGAAGTCCCCCTTCCACAACTTCCAACTCTAAAACAGCTCCCTCTTCAATTCCAAGCTTTTCCCTTATACTCTTGGGGATGACAATAGTTCCCCGCTTTCCAACACGTATCTTCATAAATACCTTGTTAATTGCTTGCCAGAATCGAATAAAAATATTTCTGAAACTCATACGTAAAATTGAGAATGAGATAAAGCAAATAGGCTTGTGGACTTAAATCTGTATTGGGGTTAAAAAAATTTGAAGGATTATTTAAGTGTTCTCTCTTAGCCAGTCTTATTTATTACTGTTATGTTTCTGATTATTATTTGTGTTACTGTACCCTTCTCTAGGTCTACGTTTACTTGGGCGAATCCACCATTCCCATTTCTCAACGTCACTATCGCTCCAGTGGCTTTTAGTGTTATTGTCCCATCACCTTGAATTGTCATTTTAATGGTTGGCTTTATCCCTGTAACATTGTATCCTTGGCTTATTAGCTTCTGTACATCGCTATCGCTTAAAGCTATGCTTAAAACTTTGCTCTTAAATTCATCGCTTATTTCAACTGTGAATCCCTTAATCTTACCCTTCATTAATGGCTGTATTGGTTGCTGTATTTGATTTCCATTGCAAGCCCACTTATACTGTTGTCTCCAAGCATATCCAGCATATACTGTGGCTATTCCAATGCCGAGCATTATCATTGATAGCATGGCTATTAATGCTAGCTTCCTCACTTCCCTTACACCCCCAATAAACATTTACTTTACAGTTTGATTTAAGGGATTCTTTGAAACACCTTTTCCAATTATTTAAACATGATTTCCAATAATGTGAGAGGAGGATTTCGAGGTCTATTTGGAATGGGGATCTCCATACTACTAAGCAGTTTTGAAATTAACATGCTATCTTCATTTCTAAGATAGATGTTGGATGGGATTATACTCATTTGTGTGAAGTTGTATTGGATTTTCCTTATTTTTGGTTTTCATACATCTTCCAATTAGATTTATAAGTTGCATTTGGATAGGTAATGTGAGCTTTATGCCATTTGGTAGTAAGGTTAGGGAGATTAAATTGGCTGTGAGGGATTTCCTATTGGGTGCTACGAATGTGTATGATATGATTCAATATTTAGAGGTGAGGAAGCTGTGTGTTGATTATATGCTTATGTTGCTTCTCATGGGGGATATGCTTGGATACCCCGTCTCCTCATACTATCGATTTAAATTACTCCCCTACTACATACCTAAACTTCAATCTTGGAAGCATTATCTCCTTAGGGAAAGAGATATAACTGAGAAATTGGAGTAGGATTATGGGGGAACTGGGAATATTTATAAATAGAGTTAAATCTAATTTATGAGGTGGATTCTATGGTTGAGAAGAAGGGTGAAGATAAGAAAGGGGAGGGGGAAGTGAAGAAGGCTGTTAAGGGTTTAGTGTATGGTATGGCTATGCATGGTATGGTTACCTATGCATTGAGGACGAGGATGTATTTGGAGAATCTCTTCATGTTGATAACCATGGGGGATATGCTTGGCGTCCCAGTACTCCCACCATACTATTCCCTAAGATTATTGCCATATGCTGTTCCACATATAAAGACTTGGAAGAGGACTTTGTTAAGGGAGAGGGATGTTACTGATAGCATTTTTGGTTAGAGGTGCCAATTTTGTCAGTAACTATGTCCATTCGACAATATTTTGAATCCAATCCAAACATCAAGTACATATTGTTTGGGGGTAAGGGAGGGTTAGGGAAAACAACACTTTCCGCAGCAACAGCATATTGGTTGGCGAAGAGGGGGAAGAAGGTTATAGTATTTTCAACTGATCCTCAAGCCAGCCTCACAGATATATTTGAGAGGAATATTTTTGGGAAGGGGGAGGTTGAGATAGCTCCAAACCTCTTCGCTTTGGAAATTGATGCTGATAAGAGGATAGCAATGTATCAAGAGGAGATAAGGAGGAAGATTATTGAAATGTATGGGGAAGTGCCTAAGGAGGTGGACGATTATATTAAAGCATCTGCAGCGGAACCTGCAATGGCTGAATCAGCCACCTTCGATGCTATGGTGGAATTGATGACTGGTGGAGCATATGATTACTATATATTTGATATGATGCCACATGGACATGCAATTCGCTTTTTAAGTATGGCGGAAATTCTAGATAGGTGGGTTGATAAGATAGTTGAAACCCGTAAGAAGGCTGATGAATATGGGGATGTGGCTGCAGTTCTCAGTGGGAGGGGAGGGCTTGCTCAGGAAGATCAGATATTGAAGGAATTGGAGTTTATAAGGTCTAGATTGGATTTCGTTAGTAATATGATGAAGGATAAGGAGCATACAGCATTCTTCTATGTCTTAATACCGGAGCAAATGCCCATACTGGATACTAAGAAGGCTTTGGAAATGTTTAGTGCATTCAATATACCATTGAGTGGCATAATAGTGAATCAAGTCTACCCAATTGAATTGCTAAATCAGCCAAACGTTCCACCACTCTTGAAAAATAAGATATTGATGCAGCAGAAGTATATGGAGATAATAAGGAGGGAGTTTGGACCATTGATTAGAGGGGTTGTCCCCATGTTTGATCGTGAACCTAAAGGTCTTGAAATGATATCTAAAGTGGCTGAAGTCCTCTTTGGATAGGGGGGATGGTTTAATATGAGTTTAAGTTTTAAGGAATTCATTGATTCAAAACCCAATTTGAAATACTTGTTTTTCGGTGGGAAGGGTGGTGTTGGGAAGACTATTGTTGCAGCTGGAGCCGCATATTACCTTGCTGAACATTTGGGGAAGAGGGTTCTGATATCCTCAACAAATCCAGTTCATAGTTTATCGAGTGCATTTGGGCAGGATATATGGGGGAAGGGGGTGCAGAAGATTAGGGATACGAAGAATTTGTATGCCATTGAGATAGATATTTCAGATACAATTAAAAGGTATAAGGGTGAGATAAGGGAGAAGATAATTGCATTCCTAAAGTATGCAGATATCCCAGTAGATCCAGAACCATTCATTGATATTGCCACCACAAATCCTGCATTTGAGGAATCTGCAATGTTTGATGATATGATAAATATCATGTTGAAGGGGGAATTCGATGCTTATGTTTTCGATACTGCACCAGTTGCACATACATATCGTTTGCTTGGTATGTCGAAAGTTTATGATCTTTGGTTGCATAAAATGATTGAGAGTCGTAAGGAAGCATTATCCCTTAGAGTTAAACTCTCATTTAGGAAGGAGAAGGTGATGGAGGAGATAAAGAAGGATCCACTACTAGTTAGCCTTCTATCAACGAGGGAGCAGATTGAGAAGGGGCGTAAACTATTAACTGATAGTGAGAGGACAGCATTCTTCTTCGTCACTCTACCCCTCGCACTCCCAATTGCAGTTATTGAGAGGTTTATTGGATGGGTTAAAGCATTTGAAATACCGATAGGGGGAGTTATCGTTAATGGAGTTCTCCCAAAGGAGGAGTTCGATCTAACAAATGTTTCACCATATATAGCTAATAAGATTAAGGAGCAAGAACACTACTTAGAAATCATTCACAACAAGTTCCCTGGACTTGTTAGAGCTTACATCCCACTCTACGAAACTGAGGTTGCTGGTATAAATATGATTGCTCGTGTTGCTGAAGCATTAAGTAAAAAATGGTAGGTTTATTTTTTAATTTCAGTTTTTATCCTTCTGTATGCTCTTACACCCTCATAGCACATGAAGAAGGCCAGTATCAGTAGGATTATATTTATGGTGGCAGCTATTCCAGCCCCAATCATCATTGGATTAGCTATGTAGGATGTTACTCCAGTGTATGAGAGGTAGATTAATGCTGATATCGTTGTTCCAATCATGAAGAACATTGGGATCACTGTGTATATTGTGGGGCGCTTCTCCCTTGTAAGCCAGAGTGATACTATCATTAAAGCCAATCCAGCCATAAGTTGATTTGCTCCACCAAAAGTGCCCCAAATATAGCTGAAGGCTGCACCAGTATGTGGGCTTGTAACCAGCCACACTATGAAACTTACTACAATTGCACTCACATACTTATTCCTAAGTATTCCACCAAATCTTGGTCCAGCTAGATCAGATAACACTAATCTGGTTATCCTAAGCCCTATATGCATGATAGTTATTGCTAATATGATCAGCATTATTGCTGCAAAAGCTTTTGCATAAGCTATTGGAACTCCAATGTAGCTGAGTAGTGTAGAACCACCAGTTACGAAACGAACTGCTGGAGCTAGGGGTAGAGCAACTTCAGGTCGCAATATTGCAACTGTTGTTAAAGCTACTAGAGCTAGAATGCCCTCAGCCAGCATAGCACCACCAGCGACGAAATGGGCGTCTGGTTCCGAATCCAATTGCTTTGATGAAACTGAGGAGCCAATTAAACTATGCCAACCTGATATTGCTCCACAAGCAATTGTTACAAACATCATTGGCCATAATGGTCCTGATGGCGTAGTTTTCGGGTCAAAGAATGTTGTAATGGCTGGGAATTCATAATTTGGGTGTGCCACGAGGACTCCCAATATCATACCTATTACGCCACTATAAACTAGGTAGAATGAAAGGTAGTTTATTGGTTGAATGAAGACCCATATTGGTAGGACTGCGCCCAAGAAGCAGAATAGAAGTGTCATAACCATCCAGAAGTCCAAAACCCAATCCTTTGGTATTGGAGCAATTACTGGTGACATTATTCCAACCCAAACCCCAAGAAACATGATAACCACAGCAATAATGGTTGTATAGACGATATTGATTTTAAGCTTGTATGTCATATAACCAGCCAGCATACCCACAATAGTCACTATGAGTACTGGTATTGGTGTTACGGGGTAGGTATTGAATAAGCCGGCAACTACATTTGTGAAGGATGATAGAATTAGCACTATATACCATAAGATATACCAAAGTAGTATTGTTCTCGCCCTTGGTGATATTAATTCGTATGTTATTGGTCCGAAGGAAGCCCCCTCAGATCTCACGGACACCATCAAGCTTCCATAATCATGAATCCATCCAATGAAAATATTTCCAAAGAGTATCCATAGGAAGGCTGGTAGCCAACCCCACTGTATCGCTATGATGGGGCCTAGGACGGGGCCTAAGGCGGCAATGCTCTTCCATTGAAAGCCAAATAGAATATAGCGGCTTGTGGGGAAGAATTCCACACCATCCATGTATGTGTGGGCTGGTGTCGCTCGTTTCGGATCCGACATTATAACGTTTTTGTCATACCACTTTATGTAGCTACGGTAGACAAGGGCATATACAATTATACCAATGAGAATAACTATTAATGAAAGCATCTCTTTTTCCCCTCAATTTTTATATTTAAATGAAATGTTGAACATATAAATTTTTAGGCATAACCTGTATATAGGAATATGTATGGATGAATTTTGGATAATATACCTTTTAGCAATAATTTTCCTCATAGCATATTTTGCAGGGAGCAATAGGAATAGGAAACTTAGTGTAAAGTATGCGAAAATGATAAGGGAGTATATGAAGCCATATAGCGAATTTGTTGGTTTTAAATCGTTTGGTTATAGTGGTTTTAGATCGCTATGTAGATTGAGGGGGGAGAGTGCATTTGATAGAATTGAAATGGCTATAGCGCTTGTTGATCGTGAAAACTTAATGCATTACCCCCTCTCCCTTATCACGAAAGAATATGATCGCATTGTCTGCTGGGGATTTCTAAAAAATAAAATAACTTCAAACATTGAGATTCTCCAGAAAACTGATAAGAAGAATTATGAAAAGATTATTTCAGAAAGAAGGTTAAAGGAAGTAACAATAGAAGAGGGGGGATTGGAAGAATCATATGTATTTTTAGCTGATGACATAAATTTTGCAAAGAGGATTCTATTGAAACCAGAGATAAGAGAAGGTTTATTGAATATGAAGAATTTCATAAAGAGATTATCTTTAAATCAGCAAGAATCATGGATATACCTAATTGCAGAATTAAAGGAGGAGTCGCTGCAACCTTTACTTAATCTAATTTTAAGTTTTGGACAAGCATTAAAGTTAACATAAATTGTGGAGCATAATGTAATTTGCAAGAGTTTCTGAGAAGCTTTTAAATGGGATGTGGATTTGGTGATGGGGAAAATGTTATATTCAGTTACAATTTAGATTGTGTTTGGTGATGTGGTTTGGCTTTTAGGATGACTGTTTTCTCTGATAATTATGTTAGTCTTAGGAGTAGGAGTTGTTGGGCTCAGCATGGTTTTGGTGCGTTGCTAGAGTTTAGATTTGAGGATTTAATTTTGAATGTGGTTTTTGATTGCGGCCCTTCCATGGATGTTGTTAAGCATAATTTGGATGTTTTGAAGCTTGATTTCAGTGGTGTTAATGCAATTTTCTTGAGTCATGGACATTATGATCATACTGGAGGGTTGATCGAGGTTGTTAAGCGTATTGGTAGGAGGGTTCCAGTGTTGGTTCATCCGAAGACATTCTCCAATAGGTTTGCTAAGAGGGATCTTAGGGTTGTTGGAGTCCCATTCAAGCCAAGCGATGTTGAGAGTGCTGGTGGAATAGTTGTTCCATGTAGGAATCCAGTTGATTTTGCTGGTAAAGTCTTCCTTAGTGGTGAAATTGATAGGGTTAATGATTTTGAGAAGGTTGAGGGGTACTTTATTGAGGAGGATGGTAGACTCGTTGATGACAATATAATTGATGATAGAGCTTTAATAGCCAACTTAAATGGTGAATTCATAGTTTTGACTGGATGTGCACATTCAGGTTTAATCAACACATTACATTACGCTATGAAGGAGTTTAATGCTAGGAAGTTTAAAGCCATAATTGGAGGCTTCCACCTTGAATCTGCACCAGATGAAAGAATTTCAAGAACTATAAGTGAGCTTAAGAAGATAGATTTCCAATACATCGTTCCAATGCACTGCACGGGGATTAAAATGATTGCAGCACTAATAAACAATTTCGGTGAGAAGGTGAAGATTCTAAGTGTAGGTGAAAGTTTGGAGCTAAAGTAAATTAAAAAATAATGATATTTTTATGAAACCTTTTTGTAGACGATATCCTTCTCCCTAACCCTTTGTGCAACTTTCAATCCAATAAGTTGTCCTGCTTCAGCTGATTCAACATTCTTGTGCTGTATTTGCATGGATTCAACTGTTTGTTCAAAGTTTGTTGAAGCCCCCCTAATAACTATCCTATCTCCAACGGATAGTTTTGATGTTAGTTCAACTATGGCTACACTTATACGTGGATAGAAATGTATAACTCTACCAACATTTACAAGTTTTTCCTCACTCAAGTATGGTTCAACCAAATTCACTATTCCATTTTCAATAAATAAATTTTATGAAATTTTAATTCCCATGGCTCTTGGGCTGTTATCGTAAACTTCCCTAACATTAAATATTAAGCATGGCCTGTTAGCTTTGAGTTTTTGTGGTGTGTAGTGGAATGCGTCGTGAACTAAATTTACAAATTCATGATATTTCCCTTCTAAGTACACCTCTACTTCACCGTGGATTTCGAAGCTTATGTTTGGAGGCATATAGTATAGTAGGCAAGCCTCCCTATTACTCTGAAGATTCATCCATGTGTGTTTTGAAGAATCCCTCCTACCCACAGCCAATTCCAATGTGGCTATCTTAGTGAAATCCACCTTCTCATATGCTTCAGCTTCATCATCAAAGTACAATACCTCCAGCAGCAACTTAACCCCCTCCATAGCATACTTCAATCTATCCATACCCTCCCCCCTCAAATAGTGCTCCCTCAACTTAACTAAAGCTTCATCAATGTAATTCTCCTTTAAAATAAATCCTGCACCCACAACTTTAGCGTTAACGAAAATCCTACCATCAATAATACTTGCAGTGGCAAGTATTGGGGTATGCCTCATCATATCGATGAAGAACATTGGGTCTTGGGTGAACCCCCTACTCAATTGATCCCTCAAAACCTTAACTCTACCAAAATAAGCCCAATCAATAAAAACCTTTGGGAGCATCATAGCATGTCATAAGGAATTGTTATGGGTTAACTTAATAAAGTTTTCAACAGACATGATGAATTCATATTAATAATATAATTCTATAGATTTTCAGCATACTTTTCTCTCAATAATGATTGTTTGATTTAATTGTTTGGGGTCTGGTTGTGTTTAAATTCACCTTATTATTCTAATATAATGTTTATTATATTCATCATCTTCTTTAGGCTTCTCCCCCTAGCTTCATTCAGTATTCTCCTTCCAAGTTCTGTTATCTTGTAATATTTTTCCGCTTGTTGTGTTGTGAAGCTTTCTATAAGCCTCCTCTCTTCAAGTTCTGTGAGTATGTCGTGTATTGTGCTTAGGCTTGGCTTCCTCTCAGTTATTTGTTGTATTGCTTTTATTATTTGGTAGCATGTCATCATTGATTTCTGTAGTAGTGCAAGTATTAGTAGTCTTATGGCCCCCCTCATCAGCATCCATTCAAGCTCCATTAATTCTATTCCACTCATCCCTCTTCACCCACTATTTTGAATTTAACTGTTATTTATCTTTTGCCAGTATTCTGTTTTTATGAAGCATCCTGGGTCTGGCCCTTGGATGTTGTTGAAGTATGCATATGCCCTCGCCCTGCATCCACCACATATGTATCTGTACTCGCATTCACCGCACCCCTCCAGTTCATCTCTATTTCTAAGCTTCCATAGTATTGGTGAATCCCTCCATACGTCTATGAGTTTATTCACCCTTATGTTTCCAATTTTTATTGGCATGAATACGCATGGTATTATGTCGCCATTTGGCTCTAAGCCACAGTATAGTCTTCCAGCACCGCATCCGCCAATGAATTCTGCCAGTGCCTTAGCCTTCCCCTTTAATAGTTCCATTGCCGATTTGTTTGTGAAGTGTGTGGCTATTATTGGTCCTCCCTCAAAGTTTACTGATATAACTGAGTATTGTGGTGCTGTACTGTATGTTTGTATTCTACAGTTTGGAGTTATGAGTTTCCCATAAAGTCCCTCTAGAATCCTCTTCCTCTCCTCCGGTTCTAAGTCCATTTTCACAATATCTTTCCCCCTACCTACTGGTATGAAGTTGAAGGCTATGAACCTCTTAACACCAATACCTTCAAGCATATCCACAAGTTTTGGCACTTCATTCATGTTTTGCTTCGTTATTGTTGTTGCTACGCCCACATCTAAACCCACATCTATACAATTCTTTATCCCCTCAATGCTCTTCTTGAACGCCCCCTTTACACCTCTGAAATTGTCATGTGTTTCCTCCAATCCATCCAATGATACTTCAACGTATTGGACTCCTGAATCCTTAAGTTTCATTGCGGTTTCACGATCTATTAATGTCCCATTGGTGGCTATGGATATGTAGAATTCCCTCTTGTATGCATGATTTGCCACTTCGTAGAAGTCTTTCCTCATTAGTGGTTCACCTCCGGAGAATGCTATTGCCACAACACCTGCCTCTGCAAATTCATCCACAACCCTCTTCGCCTCAATGGTGTTGAGTTCATCTTCATCTTGTTTTGGTCCCGCATTTTCATAGCAGTGTTTACATTTCAAGTTGCATAGTCTCGTATAATTCCATACCACTAGGAATGGTGCTATGGTTGTTTGAGGTCTCATAACTCCATATTCAGCTATCCCCCCAAGTACATTTGCTATAGCTCTCCTAATCAATGGGCTCCTCAGTGAACTCCTTAACTCCTCCTCTGATTTCCCAAAGCTTTTAGCTCCAATATTCAGTATCCTTTCCAGTAAAATGTATTTGAATTTTTCACTTGCACTTAAGTTTACATTTAACCCTGCATACTTCTCCAGCATTTTGTTGAAGGATTGTGGGCTACCATTATATATGTATCTCATTAATCCCCTCGACAATGGGTTTCCAAGCCAAATCCTAACAGTATTAACTACTGCATCTACCTCGCTCAACCCTCATCCATATACTGTTGATATATACTTACATATATTCGTTTTTCGTATGATAACTTTTCAATCCAAATCCTTATAGAATCTGTACTCCACGTCGGATACCCTAAACCCCTCTTCAATCATTGTTTGTATGAATAGTTTTTTCGTTGAATCCACTGGGATGATAACTTCCCTAACATCGTTTTCCATGGCATAAATCTTTAACCCTTCAATTATATTCCTTAATGCTTGTTGTGGGTTGCTGTGTGATACTGATAGGTAATCTATGTATAATGTTTCTTCAGGTTCAAATTCAACTACACCACAGAACCTTTCTTCCACATATATTCCGTAGGCTACTTCACCCCTATAATACTTGTATATCTCCCTATCAGCTCTCTCGGTAACTGTACTCCACCATGTTGATGTTAAACCATCAATCTTCTTCAAATCTTCCCTGGACAATTTGATTAACTTCACATTGCCATTAGTTGAAGTTTTTCCTCTCGGTTCCCATTTCATAATCATTGTGACTCCATCTATGCTGTATCCATTTCTAATGTAGAATGCTAGAGCTTTCAAGTTGTTGTGTTTTACGTTTAATCTAACTTTACTTATCCCCCTCCTCTTAAGTATCCTTTCAGCTTCATTTAGTAGTTTTCCACCAATTCCAGCCCCCCTATACTCCTCCTTAACTGCTATTGCTTCAATGTACCCTTTCCCCCCACCATAGTATAGGTGTAGGAATCCCACTACTTTATCATTTAAGCATGCTACGAGTAGTATGTTTTGTTTGCCATTTGCCATTACTATGCTCTTATACCATTCTTCATCAGCTTCTTCCAAAACATCCTTGTTTTCAAGGTATACATCCATTATTCCATTTAAGTCTTCAAGTCTAGCTTCACGTATAATTAAGTTTTGTAGTCAAACTTTCTCGTTAACTTGCAATATCCCACCAATCCAATATGTTTCCTTAATTTGGGAATGACGTTGTTGCTATATAAATCTTCCCCTATTTTAATATTTCTATTAATTTTTTAGTTATTCTGGCTGTTAACCCCCATATTATGTAGCTTCCATACCTATATCCCTCAACCCTCCTCCCATCAATTTCTACTTCACTTAAACATAGCCTTTTAATTGGGATCCACATGTAATCTGTAACTTCATTTGAGAGTTTTACTTCTGGTTTGAATTTTAATTTTGCTATGACTGGATATACTTTTAGTTTTGGTTCATTGGCTGGTTGGAATACTCCTAGAATTCCAATGACATCTTCTCTCTTCACTTCTATGCCTACCTCTTCCCATGCTTCTCTTATGGCTGTTTCTATTATGTCCACATCTTGCATCTTCGTTCTCCCCCCTGGGAATGCTATTTGTCCAGACCATGGGTCCATGGGATTTACAGCTCTCCTAATATATAGTGCTTCGAGCTCTCCATCTTCACACAGTATTATCATTACTGCAGCTCTATCTTCATCTGCTTTTAAATCCATGTTTCCCCATTCAATTTTAATACTAGATTTTTCCACGTTTAAACCACTTTCAATTATAATTATATTGTGTTTTCATCGCATTATAAGTTTATTTCCATTGAAATTGTTTAAATAGCCTTTCCACCATAGATTTCTATGTGAAGATTGCTCTTTGTAGTGATTACTTTTATCCTAAGATTGGTGGTATAACTGTTCATGTTGAGAATTTGGCTAAGGCTTTGGAGTTTAAGGGTCATGATGTATTCATTGTCACTAAGAAGGCTGATTTTGATGATAATATTCATGGTTTAAGGGTTGTTAGGGTTAAATCCCTATTTAGAACTTCTCAAACCATCGACATCCCATATACTGATGAGCTTATGGATGTTTTTAGGAGGGAGAAGCCTGATATTATACATGCACATCACGCCTTCTCACCCATATCCCTATTCTCATTGGCTATTGGTAGGAGGCTTGGAATCAAGACTGTTTTAACGAATCACTCCATACAATTCCTATATGATGTGGCATACTTGTGGAAGCCATTCTCCTACTTAGCCTTCCCCATAACGCAATACATAAATTATGCTGACAGAATCCTAGCTGTAAGTTGTGCTGCTGCGAAATTCATTTCACACTTCACAGATAAAGATGTAATGGTGATTCCCAATGGTGTTAATGTTGAGGAGTTCACGCCGTCAAGGAAGGATTTTGATGGTAGAAGCATACTTTTCGTTGGTAGGCTTGTATATAGGAAGGGGGTTCATAGACTCTTAAACGTCATGAGATACATTGTTAGGGAAGTTGAGGATGCACATTTATACATGATTGGATCTGGATACCTAAGTTCAACAATTAAATTAATGGTTAAATCCCTAAACCTCCAAGGAAACATAACCCTAATTGGCAGTGTGGGAAGGGAGGATTTAATCGAATATTATAAGCGATCCCACGTATTCGTCTTACCCTCAGTGTATGGAGAATCCTTTGGCATAGTTATCTTGGAGGCCATGGCTTCAAAAACTCCAGTTGTAGCCGTAGCTCAAGGTGGAATTAGAGAGTTGCTGGAAAATGGTGAAACAGGACTCCTAGTTGAAGGTGAAGGGTTAACTAGGAAGCTTGCTGAAAACATATGCAAACTATTAAAGGATAAAACATTATCCGAGAATATTTCATTAAATGCTTATAGGGAAGTTCAAAAATATGATTGGAAAATTATAGCTAGGATGATTGAAGAAGTTTATGGAGATATCTTATCCTCATAGATTTTCCAAACAATTATTAAACTCTTTAATCACAAATTAATTTGATGTTTAAGGTTGCCATTAGGGATCCTAGGAAATGTATGGATTGTGGTACATGTGATCTCATAGTGGCATGCCCAGTTAATAGGGTTGGTGATACTAGGAATTGTGTTGGTTGTGGTGCATGCTACTTGGCATGTCCATATGAAGCCATATACATGGTTGATGCTGATAGGGTTAAGCATGTATCCATAGTGGTTAATGGTGAGAAGTTTAGCGTCCCAGATAAGATTACAGTTCTTAATGCTCTGGAATTCATCGGCTTTAAAGTTTCAAGTTTCCCCGGTGAAGGTGATATTTACGCTCCATGCCGTGTTGGTGGATGTTGGAGTTGCGCTGTAATCATTGATGGCTCTCTAAAACCTAGCTGTATAACTCCAGTTAGGGATGGGATGATTATTGAAACAAATCTACCAGAAAATTATGTTCCAAAGAGGCTTGTTCACGGTTGGATGGGTCACCCTGTGGGTGGTGTTGGTACTCCATGGTGGATTAAGGGGAGAGGGTATGTTGAAGCTGCAGTTTTCGCTTGCGGTTGCAATCTAAGATGCCCACAATGCCAAAATTGGACTACAACATACTGTGGCTCCGAAATCCCATATACCCCTAGGGAAGCCGCGTTAATAATGACTGATACTAGGAGGATTTACAATGTGGATAGAATGGCAATTTCAGGTGGTGAATGCACATTAAATAGACATTGGCTAGTTCAATATATTGCTGAACTTAAAAAGCTTAACCCAGATGATAAAGCTAGATTCCACGTGGACACAAACGCCACAATACTAACAAAGGATTACATTGACGATCTAGTTGAAGCTGGAATGACAGATATAGGTCCAGATTTAAAGGGGATTAAAGTTGAAACATTCATGCATATAACTGGAATAAGTAATAGAAGCTTAGCTGAAAAGTACCTTAAAACCTCTTGGAATGCCTTCAAATACATAGTTGACAATTATCTTGGGAAGGTATTCATAGGAGTTGGAATACCATACAATAAAGAACTAATATCACTTGAAGAGATAGCAGAGATCGGTGAAGAAATATACAAGATATGTCCAGAAGTTCAAGTATGCGTACTCGATTATAGACCTGAATTTAGGAGGAGGAATATATCTAGGCCAAGATTCCATGAAATGGTTAAGGTTTGGGAGATTTTAAAGTCAACTGGATTGAGGACTGTGATATGCCAAACTGAGCGTGGGCATATAGGCCCATATGAAGCTAAACCACGATTCTAAACCCCATTAAATGGAAATATTTATATACTCCTATAACAATTGTTATATTGGTGGTTGACTCGTGTCAACTTTTAATGAGAAGAAGGAGGTCATTAAAGCAGTTTTGAGGGAGTTGCATAGTGGTGTTAGTTTAGAGGTTTTAAAGGAGAGGTTTAAGGAATTTCTTAAGGATGTTTCTCCAATGGAGATACCATTAATAGAGCAAGAGCTTGTTAGGGAGGGGGTTCCAATTCAAGAAATCATTAAATTATGTGATTTACATGTGGCTTTATTTAGAGATTTCCTTGTTTCAAGGGAGCTTGAAGATGTTCCAAGGGGGCATCCATTGAACTTACTATTGATGGAGAATGAGTATTTATTGAAGAAAGCTGAAGCTTTAAACATTTATGCTTTAAGCTTATCTAGAGCTACCTCTGAAGATGAGAAGAAGGCTTTAATCAACAATATTAGAGACTTAATTAACGATTTGAGGAAGATTAGAGTTCATTATAGGAAGATTCAAATGCTAATTTTCCCATACTTGGAGAAGCGGGGGATATCTGCCGTCCCAAGAGTTCTATGGGCTCGTGAAGATGAAATAATTGTTAAATTGAGGGGGATGGTTAAACTCCTTGAATCCAATGATTATACGCAGATAGCTAAGAGGGCTTCGGAAATTGCCAATGGAATTTCAGAGATAATATTCAGGGAGAATAAGATATTGTTCCCAGCAGTATGGGTTTTGCTTTCCGAAGGTGAATGGGCTGCAATAAGTGATGAAGCTAATAAAATTGGATGGCTTGTTAATTTGGATGTTAAGTGGACTCCTAGGGAAAAGCCTACAATGCCCTATGAAGTTAAGGGAGTTGTTAGTGGGGAAGTTTTGGAGAAGCTTCCACAAGAAATGAAGATAATGGCTTTAGCTGGAGGCATAAAACCAGACGAGTATGAATTGATTAGGTCAGGGGACTTAAACCTTGAAACTGGATTCATAAATCTAGATGAATTGAAAAGCTTAATCAAAAGCTTACCATTGGAAGTTACCTTCGCTGACGTCAATGATAGAGTTAGATTCTTCTCCGAAGGGAAATTCCATAAGGGGTTTGCTAGATCAAAGACTATTCTAGGCAGAAGGGTGGAATACTGCCATCCACCAAGACTGGAAGCATTCATAAAGAAGGTTTTAAATGAACTTAAAAGCGGCGCTAAGAACTATGAAGTATTCTGGACTAAAATGGGCGATAGAATAATTAGAGTCATGGTGGTTGCACTGAGAAATGATGAAGGTAAATATCTTGGAGCTCTAGAAATAGTTGAAGACTTAACTGAAATTGTGGAAAACCCTGAAGAAGTAAAGAAGAAGATACTAGTGATATAGGCTATGAAGACACCTCTAGAAATAGGATATAGATACATCCTACCATCACTAAAAAGTCAATTAACAAAAATACTCACAACAAAATTCAACTTAAACCAAATAGAAACATCAAAAACCCTAAAAATATCGAAATCCACAGTTTCAAGATACATATCCATGGAAAGAGGATCAAAAATAGACCTATCAAAATTCAGCGAAATCAATGAAATCATGGAGAAATTAGCCTCAAGAATCCTAGAGGAAAAGCTAGATGAATACAGCATAGAAATGGAACTCATAAAAATAACCCTACACATACTAAGCAAAAAGTATCTATGCAACTTCCATGCAGAAATAGATCCCCAAATAGATCCAACTAAATGCAACATATGCCCAAATATTTTCAAACAAATCTAATTTTTACCTAACAAACAATTTAAACATAACCACTAATGGTATTCAAAGGAATGTTTGGAGCTTAACATACTGTGGCATGGGCACATATAATGCCACCATAAGAAACCCTCCACCCCCACCCTACACCATTCTCATTACCGTCACAGATTATAGGGGGATAATCGTTAGATCAAAAGTGACTGTTTAAACCTTGCTCAAAAATGACAATAGTTATATATTGGTGATGTATAATTGTTTTGGTGATATTTTGGCTAAAGATCCCGTTTGCGGCATGATGGTTGATGAAGGTAAAACTAAATTTAAACTAGATTACAATGGTAAAACATACTACTTCTGTAGCGCTATATGTATGGAGAAGTTTAAATCAAACCCAAAGAAGTATGCTAAATGATGAGTTTGAAGGGGGTATGGTCAATTCATGATAGATTCCAGTAAAGTTATGTACGTCATCGACCTATATAATAAGTTTAGAAGCCCCGAAGCTGTGGCATCACTAGTTAAAGTTGATGAGGAAGTCATACAAATAAGCTTCAAGGGTAGCTTCTGCTTCACATGCGGATTAAATGAGTGGTTTGAAGATTTCAGACTATTATTGGAGGAAAATGGAATAAACTCCAAAATTTATAGTATAGAGCAAATAGACGCCGACGAATTCCTAGTAACATTTAGAATAAATAATGCTTAACCACTTTCATTCAAATATTTATCATGGACCCATGTGAATTACTACATTACTCTTAAGCATAACTAATGAAGCAAAATTCAATATAACACTGATTCCCATAAATTAGGGAATAAGCCCTGTGATTTCCGAGTATCGGTACACAAACTTTACAATAATTCTTCAAATGAAGTTAAAGGACCCCTTTACTTGAGTATTGAAGGCTGCTTTCTCGCCAATATATATATGTTGCCTTTTACATAATGTTTTTGAGGTGTCCCCATTAGATGGGAGGGGTTAAAAACACCTCACTATTATACATAATACCCCTAATAGCATTCCTCACTATACCAGTATTTTGCGGAAACGTTTATGCTGCTACACGGGCGAGGGGTGATGGTACGGAAGTTACATGGAGTCACATATACCCCCAAATTGGAGGAATATATCATCCTCACGTAGTAGGTTATTTCGCATGGATTGCTTGGTGGGATGATGCTTTCCCTGGTATTGGCTTTCATGGATACATATACATGGTTGGAAGTGTGAGCACGAAAACATGGTATTGTGGAGATCAATTGTTTTATTCACGGTTGGATAGAATGGTGTATAAGATAGAGGTTATAAAGATAAAGGATTTGACAAATCAAACAGAATACACAGACCCAAATTTAATACGTAATATTCTACATTTCCATTTTGGTTACGTATGGCCCCAAGGTTCATGGTTTTTAAATGAACTCAGTAGATTATTATGGGATGTTTTTCAGTCAATAACAGGGTTATCGAGGTTCAGAGATACTCGTACTGCGTGGGGTGAAGTTACCGCCTATAGTATCATTGGAAATAAGAGTGAATTTTCAATTGATGTTGAGTTTTCATATTTTGGTGGTTTAGATCCTACGCATACTTATGAGGTTACTTGTAGGTTGACTTGGTGTGCCATAATCTCCATATGGGTTGAGAGGGATCCTAGGGTTATAAGTCCCATCGACCAAGAAACATCACCACAATATAATAGGGCAATAGACACTGTATACGAGTATGCTACAACAGATATAACATTCATAATTAAACCATACTGAGATGATAAACATGAAGATACATATAAACAAGAAATACTTATCCACCATCTTACTCATAATTACGGCAATAACAACAATAATCCTATTAGACAACTACCTAACATGCCCACGCTACCTAAACACAATCGAATTAGACTCATTCAATTCATCTCTAGACTGGTATAAGTATTATAAGTTTCTTAACGTCACAGCAATTCATTATAGTGGCTTTCTTGGAGAGGCTGATTTCAGATTAATCACATACATTTCCACACCCCTACTTCACCCAATAACAACTCCACAAGATCTTTTACGGATGACTGTTGTGGTTAGGAAGATAAGCGAGAAAACATATAATCCATTAGTAAAGGGGTTCATCATATTAATCGAAAACGCTTACATATTCAATTACAGAATCTTTTACAAAAATGAAACCGTCATATACATATACGCTTATGTTGACCCCCACTATAAGCGATTTCTACCAGACCTCTCAGAATTCCATCACTACATTTCCTTCATGGAAGATAAATTTCCAAGCATACTATACTTAAATATCGATTACACCATCCATGCAATCATAAACCCATATGCCGAAATACAATACGATAAATACAATTACATAATCACTGGATTCCATATACAAGTATATAGTGGAAAAATAATAATCCCAATAACCATAACACCAGAATAACAAGTCAAAAACCAGCTGTCGACCTGCAGTAAACTCTAAATTTTTGTTGTTTGATAAGTTAAATTTTTCACGTGGAGTGTGGGTTATTCTATTTTGTGGGAAAAATTTAAATTGTGGGAATTATATAATTCAGTGGGATATTTATGGAAGTGGTGAAGATTGATGAGAGGGGGAGATTACTTATTCCAAAGAAGTTGAGGGAGATGGTTGGTATAAGGGAGGGGGGATTTGTGGAGATAGAAGTTAAGGATGAGGGTATTGTTGTTAAGCCTGCGAAGCCAGTTGCCCAGAAGTATTTTGGAGTTTTCAAGGTAGAGAAGTGGCCAGAGGATTTAGATGAGTTTATTGTGAGGGCGATGAAGGATTGGTGGAGCAGAAAAGGTATGTAGATGTTAATGTATTCATCTACTGGCTTGGAGGTCACACCACATTTGGAAAAACTGCTTATGAATGGATAGAGAGGATTGAAAGCTCTTCGAGGGGGGCATATGTTACTTCAAGCTTAACCCTCTACCAAGCTTTAGTCGTAATAGCGGGGTTAACTGGAAGGAACATGAGGGATGAAAGTTTAGTTAAAGGAGTTATAGGTGCAATAAAAAGTCTCCCAGGCTTAGAAGTAGTTTCACTAAGTTCAGAGGATTTTGAAAGAGCCATTGAATTGATGGAAAGCTATAAGTTGGACTATGAGGACGCTCTACACTTAGCTGTTGCCTTAAGAAGCAAAGCTATGGAAATAATATCAAATGATGATGACTTCGATAAAACACCGTTGAAAAGGAGATTTTAATTCCTCTCCCTACACAATCGATAGACATTTTCATTTTTGTTTTTCATAAGTTATTTAGAGTAACTCATTGTTCATGGATTTTAATATAAGTTGTTGCTGAACTTAATGTTTGAATGGTTTCGCTGAGTATCATCATGGTTGGGTTTGCGAGCATAGTTGCAATTGCTATTGTCTCCATTTTTGTTTCTCCAAACTTTATGATTCCAGCATTTGATACATAATTATTGTTTATGATAAGTTGTTGTGCTATAATGTCTAGGTTCCTCGTCAATCCAATTATCAATCCACACATGATCATTGAGGCTAAACTTAACCCGAATATCAATTTTATGATTGTTGAAGCTTCCCTCCCCCTATATAGCATCACAATCATAGTTAATGATGCCATCAATTCAAATGTGTATAGTGTTATTGGTGGGATTGAGAGTGTTGCTATGGATTTTAATTGGTCTACCTCTATTGGAGATCCATAATACTCTAATCTATTGTATGCTATTGCTATGATTCCACTCAATGGTCCACTAAAAGTGTATTTTGGGGTTAAAGTTAAAGTTAGCTTGTATATGGCGTTCAATAGCATGATCACTAAAGATAATAGTATAAATCTGCTTAGCGTTTTATCCTGTGAATTTGATGTATTTCCTCTCAAACATCTCTCCCCCCAGAAACTCATATTTCAACTCCACATATGCACCGATGGCTTCACCCTCCCTCCCAATCTTCAATACTTGTTTTGATAATGCATTCACAGTTATCGGTTCCATGTAATCCGTTTTCATTATTTTCATGAATCCAGCTTTATCTATCATCATATATATCACCTTTATCCAGCTTACATTCATACTCACATAATTTGGATTTTCAATTACAAGCTCTTCACCTTCAACGTATATGTTCAATTTCCTCCAGTTTATTTTATAGGTATAGTTTCCCTCCAAAACCCCCTTATCAAACCTCACCTTTAATTTGAAATTTATATCCTCAACCCTATTCCCATATGCCAATTGATAGATTTCCAATGGCGTTTCAACTATTACTGTGTGATCGTCACTTATGTGTGCCTTTGAATATATTGTTTTGTTCGCTATTTTGAATATGCATTCCTCAACATTTATTGGATACGCATACTGTACGCTATACCTAACCATAACTTCCGATACGCTTAGAATTTTCACTTCCATCAAATTTACTGATGGTTTAGCTATTGTTGATTGTATTGGAGTGCTATTTATAGGCGTAAGCGATACTGCTGCTATACTAATCAATAATGATGCTTCAAACACCATTACCTCAAAACCCCTACCCCCTCTAACATTTGCAATAACCTTCCTCCCCCTTAAAGCCATGTATACAATTGCAATAGCCACAACTATTGGAAACCATAATTTCAACGGTATTACTGCTATAACCACATATTTAATGTAATCCTTATCTATTGGTGGATCTGGTAGTTGCATGTTGTCTCCCCTCATTATTACGGAGTCTCCCCTAAATTCCACAATTCTATGTGCAATATACTGCATGGGTTCAATTATGCATACCACTATATCCCCAACATCATATTTCAAATAATCCCTTGATATGCATACTATGAGGTCTCCACAATTCATTGTTGGCTTCATGCTTGAACCAGTATACAATATTATTGTTGCTGGTAAAGTCAGCACTCTACCAATTAATGGTGTGAGCAGTAGAATTACGAGCAGTAACTTTAATAAAATTCGTTTCATCCATAGCTCGCCTCAACCCTCAATGGGTAACTTACCGTAATGTAATCTTCAACTTCATACTTGAATAGTATCTTCAACGTCACATTCCACTTGGCTGGGTATGGAGCTGTAATATTCACGTATAGGTTTAGTATCGAGTTTTGCTGTAAGAGAATTTTTGATGTCCGATTTTCCACAATCAACCCATTAACAACCTTCGCTAACTTACTGTATTGACTATTCAAGTTTATCCATATGGATGCATTAAACCCTGATGGTACTATGCCATTTATTGATTCAAACTCCAAACTCACATTGTAAACTCCATAATTATTTAATGCCAACAGGAATTTTTGTGGATACGTATAGTACGATATCCTTTTACCAGTATATCCTGTGGATTCACCTATTATGAATACGTCATCCACACCATCCTCAAAGTTTTCTGAAACACTATACGCTCCCTCAACATGTACATCATCTAAATAAGCTTCAAACTTCAATTCCGGCTTATCTTGATTTAACCATCCAAAGTATGATTCATAGATGATTATTTGCGTTCCCTGCGTGATATTGTACTGGTAGCTATAAATGTTTACTCCATCAACAAACCACTTTAAAGTCAATAGGCATCCATCAATAGACCTCTCCACCCTAATTTTAAACTCATGCTTCTGATATGGGTTTATCATGTACGGTGAGCTTTGCCCTTCGGAGGCTGGATCTGGTCCATACAATAATCCCAAAGCAGCTTTAACGTAGCTTCCATAGTACGTTATACTTGCCAAATAATAGTCATTTGTGTATCCATTATAGAATCTTAAGTCAATTATCATTACGCCCTCACCCATAGGATCTTCAAAGCTTGCCATATGTACGCTCCATGAAACATTATAGTATCCTCCTGGATCTAGGTTAATGTATGGTGCTGGCCCCTCAAGATATATGTATCCATTCCCATCCTCATCATACACGTTTAAAGCCAAATTCCCCGTTAAAGTTACGTTTGCCGACGTATATGCTTCACCCAAAATTACAGTTGCATTTGGATTATTTGGATTCGAGAATATTATTGGCGGCTGAACAGGATTAAAAGTTGAATTCAATGGATTATAAACATATGTTGACGAAAACACCCTCAAATGCCAAATTGAAAGTATCAATACTACCATTACGAATAACTTGTACTTCCCAGTATAGTAACCTTTGTATATCTTCATGGTGGACTCTCATCTTGCGCACTATAAATTAGATTTAGAGTTACTGAATCACTTGCAGAGGGTGGAGTATTATAGCTTCCACCAGACTCACTTATCACAATTTCCACATCAATCCTCCATTCAGCTTTACCATTCATTGGAACCCGACTTGTTGGTCCAGTTGTACGCAGATCTACTTCAAGCTTCTTTGTAGTTCCCTCCCATAGATACAACTTTGCACTGGTAATATTATTGTTCGTTAATGGGCTTGTAACATTGAACATTACATAGTATACATTAGTGTCAGTATTGTTTATTCTTGCAACATCCTTATAATACACCTTCTGATACGTTGGATGTAAAGTTAATGTTAAACTTGTACTTGTATTACTAATACTCACGGTTATTGTTGTTCCACGTAGGTCAGCCTTACCTGCATTTGCACCATACTTGAATATTATTGGGGGTGCTACTGGTGATATATTGATGATTAGTGGGTTGTATGTGAATACTGAGGCATATACAAAGCTTGTTAGCATGGATACCAGTATAAGTATCAATGTTTTATGGTGGATTTTCAAACCCTATCCCCATTTAAATTTTTAACCTAAATCATT
>Ga0326760_1000016_pt1 | contig 107619 bp, 116 predicted proteins | sample GCREP_S_FD_207668 | JGI IMG/M metagenome (GOLD analysis project Ga0326760, IMG submission 207668) | Hot spring sediment microbial communities from Geyser Creek Basin, Yellowstone National Park, WY, United States - GCR.EP_S | ecosystem: Environmental > Aquatic > Thermal springs > Near-boiling... | reverse complement strand
CGGTTTAGACAGAGCAGTTGTGGTTGGGCCCAACGAAAAAATCACTGGTATCATAACGAAGAAGGACATTATGAAAAAACTAGCGTTAACTAGAACAATAAAGGTTGATATAGGAAGATTACATGTCACGAGCTTTATGACTTCCGACCCATATGTTTTGCCTGAGAACAGCAACGCTGTGTATGCCTCTCATTTGATGCAAACAAGAAATATCGGCTCGCTCCCAGTCATCGATGACAAAGATAAACTCACGGGCTTGGTGACCCGAAGAGAAATATCGTCCTTAGCTACGAACTCGGTTGGCATAATGATAAAGGAGCTAATTAAGCCTGTACCCGCTGTGCTGACAACCGATGACAAGGTCATTAATGCAAGGCATCTTTTCCTCCAACACGATGTATTAATATTCCCTGTAGTAAGTGATGAAAAACTAGTTGGTGCTGTAACAATAAATGAGGTTGCCGACGCACTCTTCCTTCTGCAATACCAAGTTGACGATAAATTCAGGGACAAAAGACTAAACCAACTCAGAATCGGGGAAATAATGAAGGAGGACATACCTACAGCGCTACCCGAAGATGAGTTAGGCACGGTTGCTAAGAAAATTTTAGAGAAAAAGACTGTTGGAGCAATAGTCGTTGAAGATGAGAAACCAATTGGAATAGTGTCTTTCAAGGAAATCATAGAACTAATATCAAATCAGAAATGTCCTTGAGAAGATTACAACCGAAAGCCCCGCTCTTCAGGGCGGTGAGGAGGTCAGGTCAAGTCCCCACATACACAGAAGACTTCTTTTAACAGACCATACATTAAATCAAACCCAATTTCTTTTTCACTTGAAACCCCAATGATTCTGGTTGGTATGGAGTATTCTTTCAGAACAGTGTATATGTTAGAGATAAGCTCTGATACCGCTCCTGCCTCTTTATCTAGTTTCTCCTTTATCTTAGCGAGGGAATCATAAAAAGTACTTCTATACTGGTCACCTATGAGGTCGATTTTTGATACAGCTGGCACTACTGGGATGTTTAGCCTGAACCTCACAATAATCGTGAGCAGGAAAAGCGTTGCGGCGTTGATGGGGCTTATTAGCATAGATGGTTCCCATAGGAAAATCCCTACAGACCTTTCATATTCCTGTAGAGCAGAAACTATCTTTTCGCCGAAATCATGAAAAATAAACATATCAAGCTGACCAGGAGTATCAATGATAACGTAGTTTCTCCTTAATTCCTTAATCCTGATGACGAGGTCATCCAAGTTTTTCTCTAGGATTTCAATGGCCTTTAGGAGAGCCCCGTTTGGACCTAGCTTCTCCTTTATCATTAGTTCTCTAGCATCAACGATGCTTCTAGCATCCACGTCAGCGTTGTAAGGCAAGAATTCAACGGCCGGGTCAAGATTCACGAATCCTACATCCGTGTCTATGTTTCTTTTAATCCAGTTTCCCAGCTTGTGAGTCAAAGTGGTTTTTCCTACTCCAGCTGGGCCCATTATGAATACTAGCATTCTGATACAGCCCAAAGTTATTTTTGATAGCTTCAACCTTATACGTCTGCCTTTAGACTAAAGCAGTCAAATCCAGGCTTACGTAAAATTATTCATCCAAATAACCCTTCATGCTGTCTTGTAATTGTTTACTTGACCCCTCGACAGGCTCCTCCTCATACAGTTTTTTCCTATTAGCTTCCAAGAGATTTTCCTGCCTCCCCATATAAAGCGCCGCGGTCCCCATGTTCTTAAAGGATACCTCTTTGATAATATTGGGGTAATTACTATCTCTAACCAAGTGATGGTCTATAACTATGAATTCGGGATTTAAGGCAACTATTTTCCTTATGTTTTCTATTGACTTGGCCACGCATTCCTGGGGATACTTGTACCCAGCGAGATACGTGGATGGCCCGTCAAGAATTATTATATTGGGCCTCCACCTCAGAATTGCTTCTATCTGTGACTCAAGACAAGGCCCCTCAACATCACTTGTGTACAGCAGACTTTTTTCCCCATCATTGATTAGCACTTGGATTACGTAGCCGAGTTTATCGTTATGGCCATGAGGTATGGGCTCACTAAACCTAATCACGGTATCCCCGAATTTGAACTCCATAGAATCAGCTATCATGATTTCTCTAGCGTGGTTTTTCAATAAGTTCAGGTATCTGTAAGCACGTTTTCTCTGACTAAAATTTATGTACTGATTAGGATTCTTAACAAGTACTGTTTTATCCTTATATATCTCTGGAGGAAGCCTCCACCCAGGATCATGATGGTCATAGTGATAGTGGGTATTGATTATAACGTCGGTTTTTTCTAGGAGCAGCTCTATTTCCTTTAGTTTTTTTCTGAGCTCCTCTAACTCTCTGGGATGAGGGGGCAACCCGTATCTTAGGGGTGCTAGTGCTGCGCTAGGGTCAATGAATATCCTCAGTGCCCCTATTTCGATATACGATGCCGAGGACCTAACACCTAAGCTATCAAAGGCAATAAGGCTTATCCTCATCAAATCACTGTTATTTTAGTTGTTTCTTCCTGCTTATAGGTATAACACAAATATTTTGATACAGATACGCAATGGGGAACTTTATAGGAACACCGAGTTTGAATTATTAGTTAAGAAAAACTAAGAGCTCTTCTTAATTCCCAAACCGTGCAGAGCGTGGTCAAGCTGCTGGGCTAGGGATTCTGGAGAGGGGGCCATATCAATCTCGATTTTATTTATAGGCTCTACTCTCTGTAGTACGTAGTATGTTCTGAGAGCCTCTATTCCTACAGTGTTTAGACCATTCTCAATAATGTTTAATAATGAGTCGTTATTTTTCAAGATATAAAGAACTGATGGAGATACCACAACGATGTAGTCAGATTCCAGGAGAGACTTGCCATAAGGCGCTAGAGAATCACTGAAGCTTTCAATTATAACTAAGTCTGATCCCTCTGATAACTTCTCCTCGCACTTCATTAAAACCTCCTCGCTCGAAACAGAGACAAGAAAAGCCTTGAACTCCTCAATGTTTGATGGAGTTGAACCCAAAGCTAATGACAGCTCCCTGACCCTGCTTTCCATTATAGTTGATAACTTGCCCAGGTTCTCAGGAAAAACGTAGTGGACAGTCTTACCATTACACGTTGATACCCTTGACAAAACAATTTGCTGGAATAAATCCTGGCTGTCTCTGTGATAGCTCTCTATTGCTCTTTGAATCCTGTACTTATCAGGGTCCAGTGGCGCCAAGGCAATACTGATTGGATTAACCATGGATAAATCAGTAACTTTTAGGTAATTTTCATAGAGCAAAACATCGTTACTTAACAATAACTTTCGCTTCATAGACTCCATGTATGTTCCGTAGCCAAACCACAGATTAAAAGAAGCGACGGGCTTGTATATAGATGGCCTAAAGCCACGGGCAAGCGCCGCTTTGTACATAGCTATTGAGACCCAGGTTTTGCCTGAATCAAAAACATTCAATCCAGCTACAAGAATCCTCATAGCGTTCACCATCCAGAATAAAACTCGTGTTGGTCATTTTTAATAAAGCCTCAAGCATATTTATATTAACAGTCCTCGTAGATTACGTGGTTATTAATGAAAGACAGGAGGATACAGCTAGGCGTTATACTTCTATTTATTTTCTTCATTGCAATTAGTTCTATATACAACTTGCGAAAAGAAAGCCAAACAGTGAACGTGTCCATCGAATACAAGGAAAAAACCCTAGCTGAAATCTCACGTATTAGAGACCAAGTCGTAGCTATACGTGGATTGAACATAACGAAGAACATAGACGTGAGATTCGTAGACAAGGAATGGGCTATCAGAAATTGGGCACCAAGAAGCACCGATGTACCTGAGGAGCTCAAGCTCAGGGAGCTTTTTTACAAAACCACCTTCTTGATAGACTGGAACCAAAGCATAGTTAGCTTAACCCAAGAATGGGTAGGTCTATTCGTAGCTGCGTCATCAGGCTATACTCTCTACATAAATATCGATTACTTTAACCCCGATTCTCAATACTCAAAGAATGTTTTGGCCCACGAGTTAACTCACATAATGCAGTACGAGCATTTTAGGGTAAACTGGCCATCATGCACTGATGCTAGAAATGCCCTGGCAGCACTTGTAGAGGGAGACGCTGGCCTTGTCCAAAGATTATACTGTATCCACACGAAGGAATGTGAGCCCAGCGAGCCTTGGACTATAGATTATAATAATTTGTATTTATCGTTCAGCGCTTTCCCCTACATATATGGGGAAATGTTCGTTGATTACCTGTATCGTGAGGGAGGCTGGGAGCTTGTAAACGCCGCGTATAGCAAACCTCCCATAGATACTTACATGGTTATGTATCCAGAAAGTTATATTGAGTATCTTAGAAGCAACGTTTCTTATACACCGTGCGTAGCTGAGGCAAAAGCTGATCTTGTTGATACGATGGGGGCGTTTTATTTATACCTTGTACTCAGCAAGATGACTAACATAAGCTACGCATCGCTCATAACTAAGGAGTGGAAAAGCGACAAAGTCGTTATCAGTAGAAACGGTAACACCACGAATATTAAATGGACAATAGAGTTTCAAGAAGACAATGCCGCCCAAGCTTTTTATGAAACGCTGATAAACTATTTAGCCTCGAGAGCCTATGTAGTTCAGAAAGAATCTCTTGATGAAACCGGCTATTTAATGAAAATTGACAATACTACAGTCATATACAACATACTTCTTGAATCCTCGAATACCGTTACGATGAACATAGAGGTGACCTCAAAGTTGCTTTAAGAACGAATGCCCATGGTTATAACAAACTATTTTCTCTTTTATATAAGAATATTAAGGCCAATCAGCTTCTAGACTCACTTTAAAAATTTATTCTTTTTTTAATTCGTTATTTAGGTATCTAATTTTTCATTGTTAACCACTTTTTCCAATATCCCCGAGGAGAATTATTGTAGATTTGTGATTAATTTATGAATCAAATAGAATCTCGCGAATTAAAGGTGGTCAATGAGCCAGGAACCTATGGAAATCTATTGGAAACAGATTTGTTTAATCAACTATCGGAATTTTACCAAAAACACTGTGGCCCTTTACCGAAGTTCGAGAAGGAGAACATAGATAAAATACAAGTTGGGACCAAGTTATCCTACTCAAAGAAGATATGCGAGTTAGACGTCCTGATGTTTGGTCTGCTCAGTGGAGATTTCAATCCTATTCACTTCGATAGAAACGTAGCGAAAAAAACGAAGTTCGGCGAACCAGTTGTACATGGGTTATTGACGGGAAGCCTAGTCTCAGCACTACTTTCAAGGCTACCTGGAATTCCCGTTCTGCTATCATGTTCGCTGAACTTCAAATCCCCAGTCAAACCCGACGATATTGTCACCGTCGATGGAGAAGTAATAGAAGTAGACAAGTAAAAGAAAAATAGATACACAATCAAAATAACATGCAGAGCAAATGATAAAATAGTTGTAGAAGGACAAGCGAAAATCTTGTTATGGACTATCTAGTTCTCGGCAATAATTCGCTATCCACCAGTAACTCTTTTTTAAGGAAGTAAGAAATAATTAACTCACATTAATAAGCAGAAAACTCTTAAGGTATGAAAGAACAGTAAGCCAACGCTTGCGAGATGATACCTGTGATTGGCCTCATAAGCATTATTGCTGTCTCTAGTCTGATTACGTATCTTTTCTTGTCTTGGTGGATAAAAACCGCTCCCAAAATAGGTCTTGTTGGCAAAGACCTCAACAAAAATGAAGATCGAAAATTACCGGAGGCTGGGGGTCTTTCTGTAATCATGGGGGCAAGCTTTGGAATAATGTTAAATATAGCGTATAACGTTTACCTCAGTAATAGCTTCAGTGATATAACCCTGCAAGCTATCGTTTCTCTGCTCCTCTTATCAGGGTTTTTGGGATTCATAGACGATGTGACAGGCTGGAAGAAGGGTTTATCCCCCGTAAAAAGAATCCTACTTACAATGCCAATTGCTCTACCCTTGGTCATAATTAAATCAGGGTACTCCGTAATTGAGTTACCTCTGGTCGGCCCAGTGGATTTAGGGGTTCTTTATCCTCTCGTGGTGGTTCCGATTGGAGTGATGGGTGCCAGCAACGCTTTCAACATGATAGCTGGTTATAACGGTTTAGAGGCTGGACAAGCCCTAATTATTAGCCTCTTCACATTAGCTTTTTGTTATATAAAGGGCCTTTTCTTCTTGATCCCCTTACTGTTATCAATGATTTCAGCCACATTAATCCTATTACTATATAACAAGTATCCAGCCAAGGTTTTTCCGGGAAACACCTTTACATATTCCTTCGGTGCTTTTTATGCAGCTATTGTTATTACGGGTAATTTTGAGAAGTTCGGTATCACTATGTTTTCTCTTTATTTCCTAGAGTTGGCCCTTTTCCTGAGAGGACTACTAAACGGTGTGTACAAAGAAAACTTCGGAATACCGCAACCCGATGGCTCATTATCTCCTCCTTACGAAAAAGCGTATAGCGTCACGCATTTAGCGATAATTACTTTGAGAAGGCTTTTTGGAAAAGCCTATGAGAAACAGGTCACCTTACTCATAATTACGTGGCAAGCGGTCATAGGAGCTATATGCTTGTTGCTATATACCTAAATATTAGAAGACCTGAAAAAACAATTCAAAATAAATTATCTCTAATGAAAACAGGGATTCTTAATACTTGGATTCATCTCGGTGATAGTCATTGATTATCAGCACACTAAGGAAGTTCTGGAGCGAAATTAACGAGATTTTAACTGGAAATGTCAGAATCATGGCTCTATCATGGTTCTTGTTCGCCCTAAGCGGAGCTCTTGTCCAGCCTTTCTTCACCAAGTATGCCGAGGACCTCGGTGCTACCGATTTAGATGTAGCTAGAATGAGAATGGTCGCTATGCTAGCGCTATCGTTATCTCTTATACCAGGAGGATTCCTCACAGATACTATAGGTAGAGTTAAAACAATTCTAATTGGTACCCTGGGAATAAGCATCATTCAATTTGCTTATGCAATGGCCACTGACTGGAGAATCTTCGCTGCGATTTGGGTTATTGATTTTGCTTTTCATTTCTACCAACCTGCATTAAACGCAATAGTTATGGATTCTCTCCAAAAGGAAAAAACATTCAATGGGTTCCTAATTCTAAACATATTCCCGAACGTTCCATATCTGTTTATGCCTATCGTTGGGGGCTACCTGTACGACCATTATGGAGTGGTAGGTGTTAGGATAAGCTTCGTTCTATCCGGCGTAATCAGCCTTATCGTCTTTGTTTTAAGAATGAGGGGATTCCAAGAAACCTTCATGGGGATAAACAAGGATTTCAGCAAAACTATAATAGAACTAACGGGATACATGCCAATACTAAAAAAATCCCTGAAGGTCTTCTTCTTTACAACTGAAAGCCTCGCCTTTTAAGGTGAGGATGGTATAGAAAGGTTTATAAGCTTTTCTTTTTTTAATCGTAAGCTGTGGTTGCCCCTAAGCCAGCGTGGGATGCGGGGAGCACAACCACTAAGCAAATGCATCATGTGGGGGGATCTTTGGCCACCCCGACTGCCCCGCAAATGACAGATGTAGCCCCGAATAGATGCGGGGAACCAGTGAACCGCCCAAAGGGAGCCCTCGCCCCTTAGGGCGAGGAGGAGGTCAGATCAATATTGTTCCAGCTGACCAACAGCGTAATTAATACTTATGGAGCAATCTATGGCATAGAGGTTCTTGGTTTCAATAAAACAACCTGGGGTTTCATAAGTAGCGTATCCAACGTCGGGGGATCCTTTCTCTATTAATATTGTTTCGCTTAAATATTAGGAACCCAAAAAATGTACTAATGCTATCTATAGGTGCAATCTCAGTATCCCTCTTCATGATGTCTATACCCTATTATATGGAGGCCCCCAAGCTCCCAGTAGTGCTTGCGGCTCTTTTCATACTCAATTTATCAAGCAACATCGTGAATTCGAGCATTTCAACCCTTCTAACCAGGCTTATCCCACAAGAGATTAGGGGGAGAACAATGAGCATAAAAGGCTCCCTTGATAACGCTGGTGCCTCGCTAGCATCAATAGTGGCTGGTTACATTTACAGCTCATTGAACCCTGGAGAAGCGTTTTTAATCACTTCAGCTATAGGCTTGGTTGGTTTGTTTTATCTGTATCTATCGCTCAAGACATAAAGATTTATCTACAAGCATCCCAACATAAACCGTGCTATGTATAAAAAAAATCAACCGGGAAGACGAGCTAGTAGAGATTTTGGAGAAATTCATATTTCCTAAAAAAACAGCCATTATTGGCTTGGGAAATGAGCTTAGATGCGATGATGCGTTTGGAGTACTAGTTGCGAATGCTCTTCAGAAAATTTTGCCCCCACACATAGGTAACTGCGTGAAAATAGTCACGGCGAGCACTAATCCCGAGGCTTTCCTAGATGTATTTGACTCCTACGAAAACATTATAGTCTTGGATACGCTTGCTCCAAGCTTAAATAACAAAGGATTGATGGCTACTGAGCTTGACCCAGAGTTCATGGAAGAGTATCGGCTCACAACACACTCGGTTAGTCTAGGAAAGCTGATTAGCGGGAAGAAAACTTTGCTCATTGGTATTAATGCATCCTGCCTAGACTATGAAATAAAAATTAGTTTACAAACAGCAAAGGCCATGTCCATGGTTATAAGGTCCGTTTATAAAGCTTTGCTATCAAGGTGTAACTTAATTGAATAATAAACAATAAGTTTCTTATAGATTTAATAAGACTATTTTACTAATGAAGTGAAGATGCTTGATTTCCAAGAATATAATTAAATACTCTCCATGGATATTGCACTTTAACACAGGTGCATGCAATGGATGCGACATAGAGTTTCTGGCGGCAATAACGCCTGTTTATGATCCCGAAAGATTTGGGATAAGGCTAGCGCCTAATCCTAGACACGCGGATATTCTTGTTGTAACAGGGGCTCTTAACAAAAAGAGTAGCGAGAGGTTGAAGAGACTTTATGACCTGATGCCTAGCCCAAAGTACGTTATAGCTTGTGGCGCTTGCGCGATCAGCGGTGGTGTTTTCGCGGGCTCCTACTCGCTGCGCCTTAAGGCATCAGACGTTGTTCCCGTTGATTTAACCATACCTGGCTGTCCTCCAAGACCGGAGGCAATATTGCTAGGAATAAAGACTCTTTTGGAGAGGATCGGTGGTGGGAATGGAAGAGCTCGGAAATGAGTGTAGTCTCCAGCCTATAGGGCCATATAGATATCAATGCATTATCGAGAAAGAGAAAATCAGAGGCTTAGCTCATAGACTATCAGCTATGGAGACATCATTCTTGTTGCTGACCGCAACTGATTATCCAGACGAAAAGAAATTCGAGCTTACGTATGTGTTTTGGAACCATGTTTCTAAGTCTCTTATCATAATTAAGACTCATGTTAGCAGAGACTCACCACAAATAGACACGATAAGCGATTTGTTCCCAGGAGCAACTTACAGCGAAGCCGAAGCTTACGATTTAGTTGGAGTAGATTTTATCGGAAACCCGCATATAAAGAGAGGGATCTTCGCTCCCCCCGACGTAGTTGAAAAAGGAATCTTCCCACTAAGAAAAGATTCAGGTGTTTAAATTGACCTTTGTCGAGATACCTATAGGGCCCCAGCATCCAGCGCTACACGAGCCTATTCTCCTAAGATTAAAAGTCGATGGCGAGGAGGTAATCGACAGCGAGATTTCTACCGGGTACAATCACAGAGGCGTTGAAAAACTTCTTGAAAAAAACACTTGGATTAAAAGCATATACATCTCGAGCAGGATATGCGGAATATGCAACGCTGTGCATATGCAGACCTACGTTCAGGGAATAGAGAGGCTTCTGGGAATAGAGCCCCCTCCCAGGGCAAATTACATAAGGACAATAGTAATGGAGCTGGAGAGAATACATAGCCACATGCTTTTATTCGCCGTGATGGCCGAGACCATAGGCTTCGATACCTTGTTCATGATTGTTATGAAGGATAGAGAAAGAGTAATGTATCTCAAAGACCTAGTAACGGGCAACAGGGTGCACGCTGATATACACATTATTGGCGGTGTAAAGAGAGACATAGATGATTCCAAAAAAGAAGTAATTCTAAAAGAGCTCGCATACATCGAGCAGAGAGTCAAGAATTATAAAAAAATAATGCATGAAGACTACACCTTCCAAAAAAGGCTAGTTAACGTGGGTTACGTATCGAGAAACTACGCTCTGAAAAACAGCCTTGTAGGACCACCCGCAAGAGCATCCGGGATACCATATGATATAAGGGCTTTAGAGCCATATGCAGCTTACAGCGAGCTTGATTTCAGGGTCGTGATGAGAGAGGAAGGGGACTCCTGGTCTAGGATGATGGTGAGACTAGATGAGATAATGGAATCAATAGAAATAATACGCCAAGCATTATCAAAACTGCCTCAGGGAAGCATCGCGTTAAAGACAATTCCGAGAGTAGTTAAACAAGGAGAGTACATTTCTAGAGTGGAAGCGCCTAGAGGAGAGTTGATATACCACATTGTGAGTAGAGGTGGTAATACTCCATATAGAGTCAAAGTAAGGACACCATCTTTCTTCAACGTGCTTAACACAGAGAAGCTGTTCATTGGGCATAAGCTCGCTGATGTTCCAGTAATACTAGTCTCCTTTGACCCATGTATATCATGCATGGAAAGAGTATTGTTAATCGAAGATAAGGATAAGCTTAGATACTTGACCCTTAAACAACTTTCAAGGTGGCAGCCAAAATGAAGCTATCAATACTAAAGGAAGCATTAACGAATATAATTAAAAAACCCATTACCAAAGCTTATCCCATTACCAAGAGGGATATCGCGATACCGGAATCCCATCGAGGCCTTCATTATGTTGATTTCAGCAAGTGCACCGGGTGCTCGCTATGCGCTATTGATTGCCCATCAAACGCTATCCAAATGACAAAAATAGAGCTTAAGTTAGGAACTAACCCAAAAAACCTTTATCCAATAATAGATTATGAAAAATGCGTGTTCTGCTACCATTGTGTGTATATATGTCCTGTCAAGGCTTACATAACAACTAATAATTTTGAGCTAGCTGGGTCTCCAGAAATAACATCGCTGAATTTCAGTATGAAGAATCTTCAAAGAGACGAGATAAAATGATGATACCGCTAGTTATATCTTTATTTATTTATACTGTTTCCGTCCTCCTACTAACATACATAGTGGTTCGTGGACCAACTGTATCTGATAAAGTTTTGTCTGCTGACGTTGCTCTATATACATCGAGCGTGATATTAGCTATTACTGGTATAATTATTGGTTCCGAAGCAATGGCGATTTGTACCATCATACTTGTTCTATGGGCATACGCGCTTGACCTATACTTTTCGAAGTATCTAGAAAGAGGTGAGCTCGGTGAGCAGTGAATACGTGGTTTTTATTCTGAGCCTCCTCGTAATTTTAACAGCCATAATCAACTTAATAGGTGTACTTGGTTTCTACAGGTTCAAAAACTTCTATCTAAGATTACATGCAGCAACCGTGTCAACAATTGGAGGGGCGTTTTATCCTCTCTTAGTATTATCCATTATAGCTTTTATCGAAAAGGAGCACTATATTGGGGTTAGCCTTCTCTTATCGGCTTTCCTTATCCTCCTACTATCTCCAACAGGCACACACGCCTTGGCTAGAGCAACGTATAGAAAAAGAATAGCGATACCAGAACCGTTAATAGGAGACAAAATAAAAGAGGAGGAGGCGAGCTCTTAGTGGATATCACTGTTTTGTTCCTGGCTATTATGGGAACTATCGGTCTTGTTTTCGCTTATCTCGCCGTAACTGAGAGGGCCTTAGTTAAAGCTATAATTTACTCGGCTGTGCAGAGCATGGCTTTCGCTGTAATGCTATATCTGCTCAGAGCGCCCGATATAGTACTTGTATATATACCCGTTAGTGTGGGGCTTTATCCAGCTGCATTATTCTTTCTAGTAGGTAAAACAGAAAGCGAAGAAGGTGAACCGTGATTTGAACAAAAAACTAATAGTTATAACCAGCATAGTTGTTTTTTCATTCATATTAGCTGTATATACCAACTTAACCGAATCTCTTGGACCACTAGGATTAGATACTAGGTTTCTAGGGAAACTTTACGTTTATTTCACTAATCATGAAGACCCAAGAGTATCAACAGCTTCACTTGAACCAGTAACAGCTATTGTCTGGGACTTTAGAGGGCTTGACACGCTGTACGAAACAACCGTTTTTGCAATGGCTATTATTGCCATTTACTCGTTATTTAGAATCGATAGGCTGGAAGAAAAAGGAAGCCTAAACAGCAGTTTCACAATAATTCCGAGGCTGGTTACAAAGATACTGCTGCCCATCAACATTGCCATAGCATCCACAATAGCGTTTCACGGAAGTGTTTCCCCAGGAGGAGGATTCCAGGCGGGGTCTATCCTAGCTGTAGTTGGAGTTCTTTTTGTTGTTATCTTCTCATACTACGCACTTAACGCTAAAAGCATCAATCCTCACAGAACATTGTTATTTATGAGCTTAGGGCTAATCGCCATAGTAGTAGTTAGCCTTATCCCCCTGGCATTCGATGTCTTCTTCGACAACGCGTATTTAATACAGAACCAACCTAAGCTCGACTCTGCTTTCGGTTATCCAAAGAGAGTTGGAGGGCTCGTGTTTGGTGGAAGCATTGGTCTCTTTAATATATTTGAATTCATTGCTGTTAGTTTTGGTTTCTTAACGGCCTTTGCTTTGCTATCCATACCAGAACACGTTTTCAAAGAAAAACTAAGAGGAGAGGAAAGCCTTGAACAATGAGCTACTAAACAACGTTCTCTTGACCTACGTGTTCTATGTCTTGGTTGCCACAATAGGAATCTCGTTGTATGGGGTGATTTTCAAGCCTCACCTAACAAAAAAGATAATATCAATAACGATATTCAGTGATTCTATAAACTTACTCGCAATATTCATTGGATACAAGCTTTACTCTATACCGCCAGAGCTGAAAGGCATAAGCAACATAAATGAAGTTTTAAACAGAACTGTTGACCCTCTTCCTCAGGCATTAGTCCTAACAGCAATAGTTATTGGTTTAGCCATCACGTTGTTTCTAATATTCATTTCACTGCAGTTATTCAGACTTCACGGGACATTGGACTTGAGAAAAATAAAAGAGCTAAGAGAGTGATGCACCGGTGAAGAAGTATATACCGATTTTTGTCCTGACGTTCTTGGTTTATGTATTTGTTGGCGGCACATTCACTTTATTCGACGTACTAGTAGGTATAATTATAAGTAGCCTGGTTTCCGTGATAGTAACACCCTTTATAGTTTCAGATGAGAAAAAAGCCTTGGACCTAAAAAGACTGTTCTATCTACTAGTTTACACAATATATTATCTCTCAGTAGCTGAATTCAAAGCTCACGTACAGGTTATAAGAACAATAATCTTCGGAAAACCAGATTTGAAACCAGCTATTGTTAAAGTCAACTACAAATTTAATAATCAATATGCTGTTGTTTCCGAGGCCAACTCCATAACTAATACGCCTGGAACTGTTGTTATTGATTTAAATGAAGAGAAAAAAGTGTTCTATGTTCATTGGTTATATGCAGACAAGCTTGAAGAAGAATACTGCTACAAAAATATTCTTGAGCCCTTTGAAAACCGATTAAGAAAAGTGTTTGATTAGGTGGTAATAATGAACACTATAGGTGCTCCTCCAGTACTTCTAATAAGCTTTTCATTCATTATTTTGTTGTTATCTGTTCTCGTGAAGGCTAGAAGTTACGTTTATCATTATCTCGCTTTGATTTCCTCCGCCATCGTCTTCATAGTAACTCTATACAACTTGCAGTCCGTAATGAAATCCGGCATACCTATCGTATACAAGATGGGGGGCTGGCCGCCTCCTATAGGGATTGTTTATGAGGTAGACACATTAAGTGCTTTGCTCGGCGTATTGACTAGCCTCATCGTACTACTAGTCGTGGTTTACTCCTGGTGGTATATAGATAACCATCCTAATGCGCCTTACTACTACTCTCTTCTACTGGGCCTAGAAGCAGGGCTCATCGGTATTTTCTATACAGGAGACATATTCAATTTGTTCGTTATGCTCGAAGTAACAGGTATAACTTCATATGCGCTTGTTGCGTACTACAGAAATAACAAAAAAGCTATAGAAGCCGCTGTAAAGTACTCCTTGTTCGGCTTGATAGCTGGTCTTCTATACTTCCATGCGTGTGTTTTAACGTATTCAAGCTACGGGACCCTGACCATGGGATTCATAGCTTCCTTATCAAGACCAATCTACAGTTTCGTAGTACCTGACCTTAACTACTTTGTATGGGGGAACATCCTTGGCGCAACCGGATTAATATTAGCTTTATGTATATGGACTTTTACTTTTATTTCGGGAGTTTTCCCTAACCACTACTGGCTTCCAGATGCTCATCCTGCTGCTCCCTCACCCATATCTGCGGTTCTATCCGGGCTTGTAGTAAACGCTGGCTTGTACTCACTGTCAAGGTTTTTCTACACTATATTCGGTATTTACGATGAATACAGCTTATTCCACTCTATAGGGTTTTATGCCAAGACAATATTGTTAGTGATTGGATGTGTATCCATGCTGTATGCCTCCATAATGATGATGATACAAGTAGACGTGAAAAGGCTGGTTGCCTACAGCACTATTGTCCATACTAGTCTAATTTTCACTGGCATATCCCTTGGTGGTTACTACGCTTTGAAAGCCTCTATTTATCATATAATCACGCATTCTGTGGCTAAGGCTCTTCTGTTTTTATCCGTAGGAATTGTAGTAAAATTATCGACAACCAGGAATATACACGAAGTTCTTCCTCTAGGCAAGAAAAACCCAATTCTAGCCATAGCTATCATACTTTCAAGCCTATCACTCATCGGTATTCCACCGTTGGCTGGTTTTTTCAGCAAACTATATATGTACAAAGCCTTCGTGCTTAGCAACAACTACATCCTCATAGCTATTCTGCTAATATCGACCGGTTTAGCGATGGTGGGCTACATGAAGTTAATTTATGCTTTAATTTTTAAGCCTGAGCCAAAAACAATAAGCAATGAACCTGCTAATACGACATATGACATCAGAGCATTACTGCCACTAATAATCATGATGTTTTTCCTAGCGATTTTAAACCCATTCACCATAGACAGCGTATTATCTAAAGCTGCCTCTGAATTGCTCACCCCAACGCAATACGCTAATAGTGCTTTGAATCAATTCTTAGAGTACTTCCTCGCACTTGGTGGTTAGTAATGGATGCCATAGCCTTAGCAATAGTTTTAACTGGCCTAACCTTCCTGTTCTCTTTTGTATCATGGCTCGCACTGATGAAGACAATAAAAGTGAGGATAACCGAGCCATACCTATCAGGCGAGCCAGAAAAGGACTACTCTCTTAATATTCATGAACCATCTATTACCCTGAGAAGAATTTTTGGAAAACTCTATGACGCAATATATAAATATGTACAAACAGGTTACTGGGGAGACTGGTTTTTGTTATCTCTACCCTTCCTCGTGGTCTTAATGATTATTTTCATAATCGCGTATCTTAAGGGATGATAATATGATGAGCGAGATATTGTTGTCGTTTATTGTATATCCAGGCTTGCTGTTTCTTGTTACGTTCTCGCTTATTACACAGTGGTACCGTAGAAAAATTATAGCTCGCATTCAAAGAAGAGTCGGGCCAAAATACGTTGGTCCATATGGCTTACTTCAGCCTTTTGCTGACATAGCTAAGCTTTTCAGAAAAGAGGTAACGATTCATAAACACGCTCCTGTGAGAGGGCTAGTCTTCATTGGTCTAATAGGTCTCTTTTCGCTCGTTGCAGCCATTCTTATAACGCCTCTCTCGCTAACGCCTTTAAGAACAAACTATGATGTTTTTGTTTTTCTATACCTAACAGTCTACGCATCAATAGCCATACTGTTGCTAGGTTATGGTACCCACTCCGTTTATCCCGGAATTGGCAGCTCAAGGTACTTGAACCTGTTTTTCTTATCGGAACCTGTGCTAGCCATTTCTATAATTAGTCTAGTTGAACTAGTTGCCCCTGGCACTTACTCTCTCGGGGAGGCTCTGTCAAGGTATTTATCTCTGAGCTCAAATGGTATATCTAATGTGGCAAAAATAATGTCATACATATTGGCATGCCTTTCCTTCGGGCTAGCTTTATTTTCGAAGCTTTCATTAAAGCCACTCGATATTTCTGAGGCTGAAACAGAGATTGCTGGAGGACTTGTTTCGGAGCTAAGTGGCCCTCTACTCTCGTTGTACATACTTATACATGAAGCGGAGTTAACGCTTATGTTCTATATTTTCTCCTCAATGATTATACCACTACCATATAATGGAAAGGGATTACCCTTCTTACTTTTGTCAATCGCGAAATACTTTGCAGTCGTGGGAGTTATAACCGTGTTATCATATTCATTTGGTAGAGTAAAGATAGACCAAGCAATAAAGATTCTACTGAGACTTGGTTTACCTTTAAGCCTAATTTCTTTAACAATAGCTATTATGCTCTGAGTTCTTCCTTAAATGAGCGAGGCTTTCGCTAGTATTTATTGAGCTATTTTCTCAACTACTCGTTTAAGGAAGTCAACCGTATTTTCTGTAGGCCTACCCTTGAACTCAACCATATCCACAACCCTGAAGCCTTTTTCAGAGAGAACGTCGTTTAATTTTCTCGCTGCAACAGCTCCCCAACCATATGACGACAATAGCACTATTCTTTTATTGTCCGGAGGAATCTTGGCTTTCATCAGCTCAACAACGTATTTTATTGATGGATAGATATCTGAATCGTAGTTGGGCGTCCCTATAACTATATTTTCGGCATCAAAAAGCTCTGTAATTAACTCACTATATACAGGCTGGTTCTTATCCGTTATCCTAAAAACTAGTGGATGTATCCCTTTCTTTTCTATTTCTTCTATAAGCGAATTAATGATGTTTTCCGTGAAACCATACATTGATGCATATACAATAACTGTTTTTCTCCTCTCAATGGCTTTAGAACCCAGATATCTATACAAACTAAGGGGGGTCTCAACATTCTTGTAGATAGGACCATGACCAGGAGCTACAATTTCAATATTGTTGAGTAAAGGTGAAAGTTTCAAAAGATTTTTAGTTACCCAATCCACGTACTTGCCAATTATATTAACAAAATACTTCTTGGCATAATGATTGAAAAGCCTTTTCTCATCATCACCGAGTTCCTCGTAAAAAACGCGGCTCGGTATCCCGTAGGACCCGAAAACATCGCAAGAGAACAAGGCCTTTTTCTCTATAAAGTAGCTAACAATAGTGTCTGGCCAGTGAAGCCACGGAACATGATGAGTTACTAGAGTTTCTCCCTCTGATATCTTCACGAGCTCTCCATCGTTAACCGGTCTGTATTTTGCCTCCAGACCATAAAACAAACGCAATATTTCTATGGCCATCCTGTGACCCAAAATTAAGGATTGCTTAGCTACCTTAGCTAAGGTTGGAATAGTACCGCTATGGTCGGGTTCGCTGTGATTGACTATTATGTAATTAATATTACCTGGTTCAACAACCTCCTTAAGAGCTTCAATGTATGTTTGCTCATAACCTTTCTTCCACCCATCCACTACTATAACTCTGTCATCAGTAAAAACCACGAAGGAATTATACGTTACGCCCTCCGGAATCTCCCACAATGCCTCAAAGTATTTCGTCGAGGAGTCATTCAAGCGAAGAATATAGATGTCTTTAACTACTTTTTGAATAATATAATCAACCACTAATCACAACCTCTTCAAGGCTATGAGGTTTTCAGAACCATAACTACACAATTATTTTCTTTCTTTTCTGTTTTTATAAAATTTAAAGTTAACATTCCTACTCACCTTTTCGCCGAACAAAACATCGTTGATTTCCAAAAATGGTTAATTGTAATAAATGAAAAGTATATTAACAAATCTTAAATTATCTTTTGATTGTTAGAAATCACATCAAATCACAAAAGTGATTAAGGGTGAACGATTCGCTGGCTTCCTCCGGTAGATACCAATTATTACCTCACTGCACTACGCATGCCAAGGACTTAATCATCGTTGTTGCTTGCGATGGTGCATCAAGCGTTGGGCAAATAGGCAATGAAGTCGCTAGAAGATTAACCAAACAGTTTCCGAACGTAGTTAGAATGTGTTGTCTCTCCGCCGTTGGTGCAGGTAGCAAGACACATATAGAGCTATTTAAAAATTCAAAAGCCGTCATATCAATTAATGGCTGTCAGTTAATGTGTGCATCAAATGTATTGAGACAGAAAGGAATAAACATTACATACGAAGTTACAGTAGCTAAAGAGGGAATAAATAAACTACCTTCTCTTGACTTCTCAGATGAAGAAGTAGAGAAAATAGCGGAGAAAATTATATCTGAATTCTTATCGAAATACATAGAAATCACTGAGTAATATTGATATAATACTTAGCTAGGCGTCTAGCTAGACTTTTTAAATCTCCTTGTCATGCAAAGCTTGGTTACTTTTTCATGGAAACCAATACTTCAAATAATTATTATTATAAACTTTACTTTAGCTTTCCTAAATTCTTAATGGCGGGCCCGCGGGGATTTGAACCCCGGACCCCCGGCTCCGCAGGCCGGTGCCCTATCCTGGCTGGGCCACGGGCCCTCTTACCTATCGCCAAATATTTTATGTCGTATGGATATTTTAAACATAAACTACATGATTAATCGTTTTTGAACTAGGTTGGGCTTCTTTGACGGATATAAAGACCATTATTATTGGCGATGAGAAAGAACTCATTGATGCTACTGAAAATTTATCAGCAGGAATTATTTTGCTTAAGAGACCTATCCCTGCCTACAGAATCCTAAGAGAAAAATCCTTTGTTTGGCAACATTTCCATGTTCATGCATACAACGCAGATATAGATGATGACTTGCTCAGTGCTATCCGTATCCTTTTGCGAGAGAGGCTCAAACTGGGGGTTCCTCCACCAAGAATCAGCAGGAGCAAAGCTGTAAGTAGAAGAGAGGTTTTTTCTTTATGGAAAAGCCTTAAAGAATATATTAATGGACCTATACCTGGGCCTAGTCTTCATCTATTAAACAGCGATGCAAAACATTTGTTTTCAAAAATATGCCCTTATGGAGCTTTACTGGAAGACTTGGTCTCAATGGTTGAATCTAGATGTAACGAGTGCGGTGTTTGCTATTCTTTTCTTCCTGTTCAGGTTCTTGAGAACCCTTTGTTGCCGTTTGATGGGATTAAAAGTCTTCTTGCTTCATTAAGCAACAGGCTTATATCTATGGTGGTTCTATACTACGCTTTAAGCATCGAAGAGAAAGCATACGCTGTGATATCAAAATGGAGCAATAATGTGTTGGGGATACCGGTTACCAATTCGATGGTTCCTTGGTGGCTTCCACTCTTACATAGAATATATGGGGTGCCGGCAATTCTCCTCGGACCACCAAATCCATACTTAAGTTATATACAGAAAGACATCAAAAACTTGTATCTAAACAACGTGTTCTACGCAATAACTAACAAAGAAGTTGACGATGAATTCATAAATGAAGCTCTGAAAACTAAGAAGAAAGCTAATCAAACAAACATTGATTCTAAGAACCTAGTTTCTCAACTAAGCATGCTTCTACAAGCTGAGGGAAAGGGGCTCTCGAGCTACAAGCCAGATTCAATACGGTCATTTGTTCCAATCGTGGAGAATCAAAAATGTATATTCTGTGGTGCATGTGTTAAATCCTGCCCTTACGAAGCGCTCGAGCTTGAATCTGAACCAAAATTGCCAAGGCTGCTACTAAAGCTGAACTATTGCCAAGGCTGCTACAACTGCATGTACGCTTGCCCCACCCAAGCTATATCGCGATTCGAGCCTCTTCTAACTTATAATGGCTATAAAACTCTAGCTCACGATGAGATGATTAATTGTATCTATTGTGGCTCCCCGGTGGGCTCAAGAAGAAGAATTGAGTATATAGAAAAAAAGATGATAGAAAGCGGCATGGATAGCGAAAAAGTGGTTCAGATAACAAGGGTATGCCCGGTTTGCCGTACCAAGAACCTTGTGAAATCATAGTTAAAAGAGCTGTGAAGAAGCTTTGCTAGCAACAACTAGTGAGCTTCCTTTTAACATAGCCGAGAAGAACGCGCTTCTTAAGAAACGGGATTAACAACAAGAACTTTTGAATCAACGATAAATCAGCCCTCCCACCACTAGCGTTAGGGTGACCTCCGCCACCAAAGCACAAAGCGTACTTCCTCGCTATTCCTTTTCTTGATCGAAAACTAACTGAGCCGTCAGGCTTAACCACAACAGCTAAGTCAAGCTCCAGCTTTCCCAGAAGGTAGTTTGCTGATAGGCTAATTCCGGGGTGATCAAGTTCTTTGTATAAAATGCCGATCTTCTCGTTGCATGCATTGATTACTTGTGTTTCGCGTAATATTTTCTTGTACCCTGACAGCTCAGCGTCTAGGTTAACTTCAGCTTTGTTTATTAGCTCATCATTTAGTAATCTGCATTTACTGAACTCCTCCACGAGGTAGCGCCTAAAGCTATCGCCCTTCTTTCCTCTAGGCATTCTTGTTGCTCTATAAAGTAATGGAGATATCGGGTTATCCCATAACCACAGGTCAGCGCCGCAGACCGCCTCCACAAGCATTGGGTGACACTCTTCTCTTTCAACGCTGGGGAAAGAATATCTATATACGACGCCCGCGCCACAAGTGGATTTATCAATAAAAACTGCTACGCCTACTGATGATAAAGCTTCAATCCACTTTTCACTCCAAACGTGATGGTCATACCACTCAATTCTGATATTCCTCTTAGAGAGGCTCGACAGATAGTGTGATAATTCCGGCAATATCGACTCATTCATTCCTAAATCCATAAAGGCAACTATACTGTTATCGTCTATCTTCATGCTTTTTTGAAGTAGATTGAGCAAGCCGCTTGGCTCTACGAAGTGAATCTCTACATTATTGTTGCTGAATACCCTTCTCGCTAATGAGAGGTAAATAGCCGCGCTAGCAACGCCGTCCAGGTCATTGTGCGTTATTATATAAATCATTATTTGTTTATCACCAGTCAAAGTATTTCTCCATGGAAATGATTTTTAGTATCTACGGAATAAAAAAACTGTTAGTGAATAAGTGTATGGAGTGTATGGGAAGAAAGATCGAAGTAGATTCTGCTGCAAAAGCACTCGGAGTTAAGCTAGGCGTGATGTGTTTTTCGGTTGATAAAAAACCAGCCATGAATGACCATTATTTAAAAGTCTACAATGAAGCCTTATATAAAATCAAAGCAAAGCTACTAATTGATATAAAGACCCTTGAAAACCTTAAGAGCCATCCTGTTGTGAGGGCTTATAGGGACTTCTACTGGAAAATAGGTATAGACCCAACAAAAACAAGGCCAGCTGGAGAGGCTCTAGCACGAAGGCTCTTGAGCGGGAAGGGGATAGACGCCATCGAGCCAGTAGTCGATGCTGGTAACCTGGCTAGCGCTGAAACTATGGTTTCAATTGGCCTATACGATGTCAACAAGCTCCCGGGAAACCTGAAATTAACTATTAGCAACGGGGGAGAAAAATTCTACCCAATTGGAAAAGACGAGGAAATACTCCCTAAAGGATTACCTATCCTCTTATCAAAAGATGTAGTTGTTCATCTCTTCCCGCATAGAGACTCGCGTTTAACCTCTATAGATATAGATAGCAGAGTTGTGCTTGGATTAGCAGCAGGCGTTCCAGGCATAAGCGACGAATTACTAATACATGCTTTAAACAGGATACTTGTATATATGCAGACTTTAGGGATAACCTATAAAATATGTATACAACCCAATATCATTATTTAAAATTTAAATATTTCAAAAGGTGTTCATCGTGGGAGCTGAAATCGGGTCCGGCAAGCTAAGGGAATTAGCCGTGCTCATCGGCGTAAAAACAGCTACTAAACTTAAGAGCGAGTACACCTTAATTGGAAATGAACTTTATGAGGTCGAGAAAAACGAAACAATAAAAGCTGATTTACTAGCTGAAAACTACATCGTTAATCAACTCAAAGAATTAGGCTTTAAGGGAAAAATAGTTACGGAAGAGACAGGGGTTATTGAGGTGGGCGATTCAGATTTAATAGCTATTATAGACCCTCTTGACGGTTCAATTAACTATTCACTGGGTATTCCCTGGTTTAGTATAAGCATAGCTTTCGCTCAGAGAAGCAGAGGACAGGCAACACTGAAAGACCTTGTCGCTGGTGCTGTTGTACCCGTTCTTGACCCCATCCCAATTAGCTTCTCGGTGGATAGAGGGGTTTATATTGGAGAGACAAAAATTGACTCTCCCCCTGCACGTTCCTTCACTGATTTCATTGTTGTCGCTTTCTATGGGGATGAACCTGAGGCCATGAGCATATACAGCAAGATTCACGCTGCACTAGCGAAAAAATATAGGAAAATTAAGGCAAGAAGCCTTGGAAGTGTTGCTTTAGATTTAGTTTATCTTTCTTTACGGAAAATCGATTTATTTATTGATGCAAGAGCAAAGCTAAGGAACATTGACTTAGCAGCAGCTCTGGGAATACTGAGAGAGCTTAATGGTACATTCAAGAACATTGATGGCATGAATATTGATTTTTCCTTGGAGGACATACAACCGGTCAGGAGCCTTGTTGCATCGTGGTCGAACACTTACCTCGAGGACGCGCTGGATGCTGTGGGCGATAACATTGAATAAAGTTCAGTTACTATTGCCTATTGCTTTTTTATTGCTAATAATCTGGTTACTGATTTTAATTAGATTCTCCGTTGGTCTAATCGAGGTTTTAATACTAGCTATAGTGATATTCAGTTTTATCTTGGCACCATTATTATTTAGGTCATACAGGGAGACCAGAAAACAATAAAAAACTTTAGTAAATATCTTCGCATATCTTCTTCATTAACAAAGCATCTTTCTCTAAAATAGGTGACTCTGAAATAAACGTTCCGGCGACGCCAACTTCTTTGTAGGCTTTTACCACTACATCGAAGCTAGGGCCATAAAGCTCTTCCTCCAAAGTGTGGTGCTCTCTCTCCCCTCCTTTCCCAAACTCGATCTTTGAAAAATGTGTATGAAGAGGCGATACTGCATCTTTTCCAAGGTTGCTCTCTATATAATCTATTATCTTAATAACATCGTCTACCTTTTGTATAAGTTCTCCTTTAGTTCTAGCATATATATGAGCCCAATCTACTGTTGGTCTACATTTTTTCCCAAGAGACAAGCATATCTCGACTACCTCCTCAACGGTGCCGATTTGAGTTGTCTTACCCGTTGTCTCTGGAGATACTGATGGAAACACGTATCCATCGCTCCAGGCCTGCTCGAGGGCTTCCTTGTATCCTTTTATAGCTAATCTAATAGCTTCGCTTGGGTTTAAATCCCCATAGTATCCTGTATGAATAACAACGGCGTATGCGCCCATCCAGTGCGAGGCCCTTAGAGACTCATATATCCTTCTAACGCTGGCCTGCACGGTTTTTTCCTCAGGAGAAGCCAAATTAATGTAGTATGGGCCGTGAAGACTGAGGAGCACATCATTCTCTCTTGCTTTTTGCCCAAAAACTTCGGCGTTTTCTTTCTTTATGTTCACTCCTCTAACGGCTTCATACTCCATTGCGTTAAGACCAATGCTTTTCAGAAAAGCAGGAATATCAGCTAAGTCTCCCTTAAATTCTATAGGTTTACCTGCTGGCCCGAATCTATGAGGACAGATGCCCAAGCCTCATCCCAGCTAATCTTTTAGTCATGAATAAATAAATTCTCTACTAATCTCAAAATTATCATCTAAGATGAAAACATCTTTATGAATAAATAACTTGTTCTGAGCGTGACTTTTCTTTCAGTAAAGTTATCGTGAGAGGCGTTTTTTTAATTATCAAATACTAAACAAGCAACAATCGAGGTGCGTACCCTATGGTTAAACTAACCTGTCCAATCTGTGGTGGACCAATAAACATACCAGACGATGCTCTTCCAGGCGAGATATATGAACACGACTGTGGAGCTATGCTTGAGGTAGTTAATAATAACGGGACGTTGTCGCTAAAGCTGCTGGAAAATGTAGGTGAGGATTGGGGAGAATAACAAAAGGGTGATGCCTTATTGCCAGATTCGAATATCAAGCTTTTTTCTTTTCAAAAATTCTACCCAATAGAAATTGTAAAGGCTAAAAAACAATATGTTTGGGATTCTTCGGGGAAGAAATACGTTGATTTTAACACTGGAAACGGCATAGGCTTCTTGGGGCACGGTAATCCATTTGTTCTCAGAAAAATAAAAGAAGCATTATCAACTATATACATACTTCCACCATCATTCAAGTCACCTATAAAAGAAGAGGCTTTGGAGTCTTTAGCTAAGATTGCTCCCAAAAATCTTGACAGCTTAGCATTGTTGAACACAGGAAGCGAGGCCGTCGAGCTAGCATTAAAGCTGTTGTACAAATACAAAGGAAAGGACAAAAAAGTTGTTTACTTCACCAATTCTTTTCATGGAAGAACTCTTGGTGCTTTATCGATAACAAGTAGTAACCCAGCTTATAACAAGGATTTCCCATTGCTAAACAACACCTTAATTTTACCATATAATGATGTATATGCATTGGATAATGCTTCTTTTGAAAACGTGGCAGGCGTAATAATAGAAGTTATACAAGGGGAAGGCGGAGTAATCCCAGCAAAAGAAGAGTTCTTGAAAACTCTGTATGAGAAATGTCAGGCAAACGATGCCCCACTAATTATTGATGAAATACAAACTGGTTTTGGAAGAACGGGTAAGCTATGGGCTTTCATGCATTATAATGTCAAACCTGATATTCTTCTGGCCGGAAAATCAATAGGGGGCGGTGTACCAGTAAGCGTTGTTTTTGCAAGGGAAGAGATATCATCGAAACTGGAAGCCCATGAGCACGGCTCCACGTTTGGTTTTAACCCAATAGCGGCTGCCGGTGTCGCTGGGGCTATTGAAGCTTATTTTAAGCTAGATGTGGAAAGTAAGGTCCAGAGAAAAAGCGAGTATTTAATAAATAAAATTCAAGAAGCAATAAGAGATGTGTCATACGCAAGAGTAAGGGGAAAAGGATTGATGATTGGCATAACTCAGCATGCCCAGATAAACTTTATCTTCTCATGTTTAATCAAGAAAGGAGTGATTATTTCCAGAGCAGCCAGAAACACGGTTAGGCTTCTGCCGTCATTTTTAATAACAAAGAGAGATATAGAAGTCTTTACAAAAGGCATCAAGGAGTGCTGGGAAGAAGCTAATGGAGAAAGAGTTACTGAAGAAAATTCTGTTCGAATTAGTTCAAATACCCTCAATGTCTGGTACGGAGCAAAAAGTAGCTGAGTACATCAAAGAGAAGTTCGGTGCCCTTGGATTAAAAACAAGGATAGATGAAGTAGGCAATGTTATCCTGGAACAAGATGGAGTATGCGACTCCGAAGTTTTTTATTATATTTCACATATAGATACTGTGAAGCCATACATCAAACCTAAAATTCTCGATGATTTCGTTTATGGTAGAGGAGCCGTTGATGCAAAAGGGCCGTTATTAGCGATGATAGATGCTCTGTATGAATCGCGTAATCCATGCATAAAAGTTTATGGATTAGTCGGTGAGGAATCAGACTCGCGGGGGGCCCGCTACTTGTTAGAAAATACGAAAAAACTGAGCAATGTTGTAATAGGTGAGCCAAGCAATAACCAAATATGTATTGGCTACAGGGGACGTATTCTCTTGCGTATCGATTGTAAAGGACAAAATCAACACGCAGCAACATCGTCACAGGTAAACCCTATCCAATACCTGACAAACATTATTCTGCTAATGGAGAAAATCGCTGATACGCTTGGGCAAGACAAAGTATTAGTTACACCCACGAAGATAGTGTCAAGGAGCATGTCCAATGTTGTCCCATCGAAAGGCCAGCTCCTATATGACATAAGATTCTCTGAAGAAAAAATAGCAAATGAGTTGCTAGATAAGCTAAAATCCATGATACCAACTAACTGTAGCATCCAGAAAATATCTTACTTGCCTCCCGTAGAGGTTAAACCAAGCGATATACTCGTGCAATCTTTGGCTAGAAGCATAATCAAGGAGGGGTTGAAGGTTAACTACATAAAGAAAATGGGCACAAGTGATATGAATGTTCTCTATCCAATAACAGAGCATATCGTATCATTCGGTCCAGGGGACTCTAAGCTTTCCCATACACCTAAAGAAAAAATAAACATAAAAGACATAATGGTGGCGTCCAGCATATTGAGGAGTTTACCAGCTGAATTCAGCCGGATTAAGAGCAGAGCTTAATAGTACTATTCTAGAGCTTCTTAGCTACTAAAGCTTTTCATTGAAAAGGCCTGTATCTCAGTAAGCCAGCTATTCCTCCGAAAGCACTTTTAAGCCATGAACCCTCGGGCATAGATGATGGAACTATCACGATCTTCGCACCTGTTTTCTCAGCAATATTTTTGACCTCCTCTATTCTTGGATAATCATCATTCACGATTATGACTGATAGGTTTCCGCTTTCCGCTGCTAGGAAAACTTCTTCGCCGAATACAGCTAATCCGTCTGCTTTTGCCATGTGAAGCTTTAGTTCTTCTACCGCTTTGACTGCTTCTATGTACTGGTGGCCTTTTATCAAGTCTTCTGCCTTGAGAACAAGCTCTCTTAGGCCTGCCTCATCTTGATACGAGACATCTATTAGTTGTGGAAAAACGAGTTTTCGGAGCCTGAAGTCGAGATACTCGCCAGAGTAGAAGTCTTTCTTACTAAAACCTGGACCACCAATTATAATTCCCTTTAGCACTCCTTGTTCCAGTAGAGGTAGAAAGGCCTCATTCGCTCTTTCAGCTACTTCTTTGTAGAAGTCCTCTACCATTTGGTCTATTATCCTATCGTATCTCCTCTGGCTTTGCCCACCCTTGCTGTGCTTACCGGGGATATAGCTCATGAAGTTCGCTAAAACCTCTATTCGCCCACCTCTAAGCAATCCTATAGTTGCTTCATCTCTCTCAATAATTATCAAGCCATACACTTCTTTTTCCTTAAGCATTTCCTCTAGATGCTCTGTGTGGAACCACTTATCTGTTCTATAAAAGTATATCTGGATAGGCTCCGGTGGACTGAACATTATACAGATATCCTTTCCGGTATCCACGTCAACTCCGCAGAACAACACCAAACCGTTCTTCGGGATTTTCTGGATATTCGATAATCTATCCATCGCCATAGCCAGAGCTGTTTGAACAGCTGTTTTCGTTCTCTTCAATTTTATGTTATCAGTTATGCTGTACTCCTCTCTCAGCAGATTCATTACATCGCTTACAGGTCTGCCGGGAGGTATGTACAACGATAACAATACTGTAGCTGGAGCATTCCATTTCTTGAGTTCCGCTATAATCTGCGCTAGCTGCTCTTTTGTCACCAATAGCTTTTCCTCTATGCTCATCGAAAATCACACCCTCTATTAACAGTCAATATGGAGAATTTTATAAACTATTTGCGTATAAAATCTTTTCATCTATTGAAAGTTGATTCGCATGTTCCTGGGTAATGAAGATATATTAGATATTCTTTATTCAGCCGAAGAAAAAGCCTTAAGCCTAGGAGCATCATATGCCGAGGCGCGATTCCACTTATTGGAAAGACAGGGGGTAATAGCAAGAAACGATGCAATTATTGGAACAACACTCGCATCTAGTAGAGGCATAGCTATTCGAGTTGTTTTTAAGGGCGCTCTAGGTTTTTCCTCTACTTATTCCTTAAGTAAAAAGGATGTTCTAAAAGCCGTGGAGAGAGCGGTATCCCAAGCTAGGGAAGCATCCGTCCACATGAAGAACCAAATTATCTTCTCTAACGAAAAGCTAGGTAGAGCAAAGGTAAGCGTGATTGAGAAGAAAAAAATCGATGACCTATCAACAGAGGAAATGATCAATTTACTAATGGATTCATGGGATAAAATAAAAAGTGCTGATATACACTCAAAAATACCTGTATACATGCAGAATTTATCTTGGAGCAAGGAGTACAAGGTAATAGTTAACAGTGATGGCGGATTCGTGGAGAGCTATGTTCCAAGGGTGTTTTATTTCTTCAATCTAGTCGAGTATAACGATGGCAACTCGATAAATAAGTGGTACGTGTTCGCTGCCAGCGGAGGCTCTGAGCTAGCTGAGGAATTCGTGGCTAAGGGCAGACAGTACGAAGATGTGTACGTATTGGATAAGATACTCAGGAAAGCTAAACCATCTCCAAAAGGGAGAATGGATGTAGTGCTTGGAGACGAAATAGTCGGGCTACTAGCACATGAGTCAAGCGGATACCCATCAGAAGCGGACAGAATTCTCGGCAGAGAAGCTGCGCAAGCAGGCAAAAGCTTCATTAAACCAACCTCTATTGGAACAAGGATCGGGTCTGAAATCGTAAGCGTCGTGGATGATCCAACGATACCTGGAAGCAATGGGTTTTTCCTGTATGATGATGAAGCTGTTCCAGCTAGGAAGAAGTACTTATACAAAAATGGGGTCATCAACGAGTATCTTCACAACAGATACACGGGATACTTGTTCGGTAAGGGAAGCAATGGGTCAGCGAGAGCTATGGATGCATTTAGCGAACCAATAATTAGGATGTCGAACACTTACATTGAGCCAAGGGATCATAGCTTGGATGAGCTAATAGAGGATATCGATTATGGAATCTACATGAAGAGCTACATGGAGTGGAACATTAATGATGAAAGGTGGGGTAACAGGTACGTTGGCCTTGAGGCTTACTTAATAGAGAATGGAGAAATAAAGGATTTGGTAAAAAACCCGGTGCTAGAGGCTACGACCGGAGAGATATATAGTAGCATCGATGCTGTTGGAAAAGACCTGGTTTTTCACGCTGGCATTTGCAGGAAGGGCGAGCCTTCCCAAGGTGTGCCCGTGTGGTTCGGTGGACCACCAATAAGAATTAGAAAGGTGAGAATATTATGAAGAGCAGTTACTTCGAGGACATGCTTGATAGAATATCAAATAAGCTGGAGTCAAGAGTGAATGCCTACGCGCTACTGCTAACCTTAATTGATGAAACAATGATTAAATACGCAAACTCGCAGCCAAGCGTTACTCAATCATGGAGTATGTATGAGTTAGGATTGTACCTTATAAAAGATAAGAAGGCATTTGTGGCGGGTCTGAGGAACCCCAACGAGAAGGACCTAGACGTATTCATAGAGAACAGCTTAAAGAAACTGGAAAAAATAAGGGAAACAGAGCTATTACCCGAGTTTCCCTCAACAAAAACACACGATGCTCTGCCGTCACTGGATAAAAAAGTAATTGATGCCCAAAGCAACCTAGGCAAGCTAATGGAACTAGTCTCGTCGAGAATGAGAAACGAAACAGAAATTGCAGGCATGATTTCACTTGGGAAGAGAGAAATAATGCTGAGAACAAGCACAGGCTTTACTGGAAAACACGCAAACACGTTCTTTAACGGTTACTTCAGAATCTTTCGCGGAGAAAGAAGCGGTCAGTGGGCATTCTCGTCCACATTTTACGATGAAGGCCTAGTTGAAAAAACACTTGATAACGCCGAGTTCTATGCTAGTTTAAAGCTACCCTACTTAAAGCCAGAAGAAGGAGAATATACTGTGATACTATCACCAATGGTGGCCGGCAACTTATTCAGCCTCCTAGCCTACATGTCCAATGCCTTTGCTATACAAAATGGTCTTAGCTTCTTGAAGCCAAGCGACATAGAAAAAGAAATCACAACAAATGAACTAAGCCTCTATGACGATCCAAGAAACATAGAGCTGCCTTTCAACACGCCATTTGATGCTGAAGGAGTAAGCACTTATAACAAGCCTATAATAGAGAAGGGGGTTTTAAAGAACATTCTTCACAATACAGCTACAGCAAGGTTATTTGGAGCAAGGAGCACCGGCAATGCCGGCTGGATAGAGCCAACTCCATGGAACCTCGAGATAAAAGAGGGTGGCGCAAGCCTGGAGGAAATGATAAAGGATACTAAAAAAGGAGTTCTTCTAAACAATAATTGGTACACACGTTTCCAGAATTACACGACCGGGGAGTTCAGCACAGTCGCGAGGGACGCCATTATACTCATTGAAAACGGGGAGTTCAAGGGGTTACTTAGAAAAGCTAGAATATCGTCGAGCTACCCCCAGCTACTCAGAAACATAAGGACCATAGGCAAGGAGAGATACAAGATAAAATGGTGGGAGGTAGAAAACCCATTCATTCTGCCCTACGTAGTTATCGACAATGTCAGAGTAACTATACCTGACTTTCCTTCTTAACCTTATAATATGATGCGTAGAGGCAAGACACGAAAATAATGATTGCTCCAAGACCTTTTTTTAAAGAGTAACTTTCTCCCAGGAACAAGTAGGAGAGAGCATAAGCGAATAACGGCTCCATTTGATAGATAATAGCTGAGATAGAAGCTGAAACCTTCCTTTGACCGACAACTTGTCCATAAGAGGATAGTACCCCAACAACTATGCCGAGATACGCAAGCCATATTACATTACTGAGAGCTAGGCTCGCCGAATAGTCTTTCCCAAGCAGACTCAACAGAAAAACCAGCGGAAAAAGCAACATAACAGAAACAAACTGGTTGTAGTTATCAAACTTGAGGTAAGATATAAATAGTATTTGCAGTGACTAAAAAAGCGCCGAAACAAGAACAAGTGAATCTCCGATAGTTAAATCCCCACTAGTATCCGTAAGAAGATAAACGCCGATGACAGCCTCCAGACCCGCCATTGCGACTTCTTTACTGAACTTCTTTTTTAGGAGAGTCTCTATAACTAATACAATTATAACGCTTGTACTAGTGAGAAACGCGCTGTTACTAGCACTAGTGTATTGTGTGCCCCATCCCTGAAAGAAAATGCCGAGGGAATACATTATCCCTGTGAGAATGCCTGCCTTGATACTGTTTTTATCCAAGCCATTCTTGGCGAAATCGAGAATCAAAATAGGAACAAGTAAGGTTGAGCTGAATAACGCTCTGAAACCAGTATAAATAAATGGTGACTGGTCATTCACAACGATCTTTATAACTGGGAAGCTTGTTCCCCATAGAAAAGTAATGGCAAAAAGAATCAGTATCCCCTTTAAAGCATTGTTCATGACTTTACGGCATCTCCATCATCATTTATATACACTAAAACTCAGAAAGAAAAAAGTTAAAATAAATAAAACTCCCTCAAAAAATAAACAAAATAGAAAATATTTTGGAGTGTATCACAAAGGGGCCGTCGTCTAGCTTGGTAGGATGCGAGGCTTGGGCCCTCGTGGTCCGGGGTTCAAATCCCCGCGGCCCCACTCCCTGGTTTCTAATAACAATACATAATCATCAATGTTTTCTGGAGCAGACCTCCTCCCCGCCCTGAAGGGCGAGGGTTGCTTTAGGGGGTTCACTGGTTCCCCGCATCTATTCGGGTTTACATCTGTCATTTGCGGGGCAGTCGGGGCGGTCAGAGGTCCGCCATTTTTTCAAGTGCTCTCTTCTCAATGTTTATTATTGCTATTGTGTCTCTATCGGCTTCGAGACCGCATCTAGGACGCTTAAGGTTCCTATGACTGTTCTCAACAAGCCTTGAACCGCGTTTTGGGCACGTCGATGATGCGCCTCTGGGGTTGACGATGATTACGGATACCCCTGCTTTTTGCACTGCAAGTCAATCCAATGCTCCAGTCTCCTATAGCTCAGAATAGTTAATCCCACTTTATGTTCTTTTGGGAGATTTCTTAGATTCTCCACCAAGCCTGTAACCATAAATAAGCGAAGGAAGCTATAAGCAAACAAAATGTTTTTATTTAATATCAACATATAATAATTATAAATAAAAATGGTGAAATATCTGTGTCGGAACTCCCAAAAGAGCTGGAAGGTCTTACCGTAAAGGACCATAAAGACTTATGGCCATCTAAGCCGGAGGAGAGAACAACGGGCACGTTATCTTACACCTTAATGATACTGTCTATGGCCATCACGACATCAATCTTCTTCCTTGGATGGCTGAGCCAGATCCTCGGCCTCAACCTAGCTGAGACAGTAGTTGCAGCGTTCATCGGGAATGCGGTAGTGGCGTTGATAATGTACTTTAACGGTATACCTGGCGTAAAGTACGGAATCCCGTTCCCCGTCCAGCTGAGACCAGCATTTGGGCACAAAGGCTCCATTTTACCACTACTCATAAGAGCAATAGTGAGCATCTTCTGGTACGGCATTGATGGGTACATAGCTGCCTGGGCTATAACCGAGATGGCCTTGATAATAGCTGGTAAGCCGGCGGACTGGGTTGTTGAGCACGGCCTAAAGTACACACCGATTACTTTCATTATCTACTTAGCTTTCGTCTGGGCATTCGGGTACAAAAGGATAAAGGGCATTAAGTATCTTGACACAGTTGCAGGACCTCTACTAATGATATTCTTCGCGTGGTTCACCATCTATCTCGCGAGACTGCCCGGCTTGCCTGGACACGTTCCTGGGTGGACCGAGGGAGGGGTTGGATGGACCAGTAGCAACTTCTTCCTAATGATAGCAGTGCAGACAGCTTGGTGGTCAACAATAGCTTTGAACGTGAGCGATTTGACGAGATTTAACAAATCTGTTAGCTCGCTACCTGTAGCTCATATACTAGGATTAATAGCTCCGCAAGTGATTGGTACAGTTTTAGGCTTTATAGCAACATCATTGACCGGCGGTATACACAGCCCAATAGACATCATTGCTAAGTACACCCCTAGCGCGGCTGTAGCCTTCTTCGGTTTACTCTTCGCGACTCTAGCTACTGGAAGCACAAACGTGACTGGCGATGTTCCCGCCGCGACCAACGCTGTTATCAGAATAGCGAGGGTTAGATGGGAGATGGCTGTAACAATAGCAACTATTCTTGCATGGATTGTTATTGGCCCCTACAGCATATATAACTGGAAGAAGTCACTGGATGTAGCTTATACACTGCTGAACTTCAACTGGTATTACTCCATGTGGCTTGGACCAATAGCCGGTATAATGGTGATGGATTACTGGGTAATTAGGAAGAGACAGTACGATTTGAAAGACCTCTATGAGTTCTCGCTGAAATCAAAGTACTGGTACTCGGGAGGCATCAACTGGATAGGCGTTATGAGCCTAGTGCTTGGTATTTTGATAGAGTACGTAATAGCTGCAGTTCAAGGAAATATGCAGTACTACTATGGAATACCGGTGCCTGGCATTGAGTTAACATGGTACTACGGCTTCTTCCTAAGCGCCATCATATATCTAGTGCTTAGCTACGCAATGAAAAAATACGCCAAAATCTAATCTTTTTTCTTTTTTCATCTCATTATTTAATTATAGATGATTAACATTAAATATATCCTCGTCTTAATTATAATAATAGGTGTACAAGATGGTAGAGTATAACCTCGTAATAAAAAACGCTAGGATTAGAGGCAAGCCGAAGGATAAGCTATACACCATTGTCGTCGAGAACGACAAAATTACTAAAATCACGGAGGAAGGCAACTATCATGGAAAAACAGAGATAGATGCTAAAGGATTCCTTGTTATCCCGCCGTTTTTCAATATGCATTTCCACCTTGATAGCGTACTAACCCTTGGTGACCCGAGATTCAATGAGTCAGGAACACTGTGGGAAGGCATAGCTATATGGGCCGAGAGAAAGAAGAAGCTGACCATCGATGAAATGCTATCAAGAGTAGAGAAGGCAGTTAAGTGGATGGCTGTTTATGGAACATTATGGCTCAGAACACACGCTGATACAACAGAGAAGACTCTCACAACAGTTAAAGGACTAGTTAAAGCTAAAGAGCTATTCAAAGACATAATTAATATACAGGTAACCGCTTTTCCACAGGACGGTATACTGACAGAACCAGAAAACGCCGAGCTCCTAGAGAAAGCACTAGAACTGGGAGCCGATAACGTTGGCATGATTCCTCACAACGAATACACAAGGTTTGATGGAGCTAGAAGCGTTGAGATTGCCTTTGACCTGGCCCAGAAGTATAACAAAGACATAGATGGTCATGTTGATGAAACGGATGATCCTTGGAGCAGAAACTTCGAGGTTGTGGTAAGAGAGACGTTTAGAAGAAAGTATCATGGCAGAGTCGCGGCTGGACACGTTACAGCTAGTCATAGCTGGGACCCTGTCTATAGAAATAGGATATTCGGCCTAGCTGCTCAGGCTGGAGTAAGCATTGTCCCCAACCCATTAATCAACATTCATCTACAGGGAAGATTCGATAACTATCCCAAGAGAAGAGGGATGGCCCCAATAAGAATTGCATTGGAGAAGGGGGTTAACGTCGCTCTGGGGCACGACTGTATAATGGACCCATGGTACCCGCTCGGAGTCGGCGATATGCTCCAGGTACTCTTCATGGCTGTCCACGTGGACCAGCTCATGGGATACACCGAGCTTAAGAAATCATTCGATCTAATCACTGTTAACGGAGCTAAGATATGGCACATCGAGCACGAGTACGGGATAGAGGAGGGCAAAAAGGCAAACATCCTTGTGCTGAGAGGCAGAGATGAGCTTGATGCGCTAAGATTACTTGGCCCACCGCTATACGTGATAAAGGATGGTGTGTTGCTAGCTGACAATACTGGCGGAGAATCTAAGATATTCTATAAGGGCAAATGGGAAAAAGTAGACTTCTTCATCTAAAAATTTTTTATTTAAACCTTTAACTTACTCCCCGGGAATATCGAGCTTTAACTGACTAACAATTTCCTTGTACCTGTTCCTAACCGTAACTTCAGTGACCCCTGCTACAGCGGCTATCTCTTTCTGTGTTTTCTTCTCTCCTTCTAACAGGGTTGCTATATAAATAGCCGCCGCGGCTAAACCAGCCGGATCCTTCCCTGCCGTGATGGCTTTCTCCCTGGCCTTCTGTAGTATCTCGGCCGCTGTTTTCATAACTTTTCCGCTAAGGTCCAGCAAGCTTGCCATACGTGATATGTAATCTATTGGGTTAGCTAGGGGAACCTTTATTTGGAGCTCCCTTACTAACAGCCTATAGCACCTAGCTATCTCTTTTCTGTTAGCCTTCGTATAGTATGCGATCTCGTCAAGTGTTCTTGGGAAATGCTTTAATCTACAAGCAACATAAACAGCTGCTGCCACAACGCTTTCAATGCTTCTTCCCCTAACTAGACCTCTCTCAACCGCTTTTCTATAGATAATAGCGGCTTCCTCCTTAACTGCCTTATTAAGCCTTAGAATATTGCTTATTTTCTCAAGCTCATTCATAGCCTGTGCTAGATTTCTATCATAGCTGCTCTGAATCCTGCTTCTAATCTGCCACTTCCTGTACCTCAAGAACTCTAATCTCTTCTTGGGCTCAAGCTTCTTGCCACTAGCATCCCTATCTCTCCAATCAATAACAGTGGCTAGACCTCTGTCATGAACCGTAGGTGAAAGAGGTCCTCCAACCCTGCTTCTCTTCTCCTTCTCCTCTGGGGTAAAAGCCCTCCACTCAGGGCCCTGACTAACGAGTCTTGATTCCAACACTTCGCCCGTCGAAGCACAAATATACTCTCCCCTCTCAGCATCAAAGACGATATCTTCAGGAGGACAACTACTGCTAAACAGCAATTCTTCCGACTTCTTTTCGCCTTTTTGCTCAATTTCTTTGCTCATAACAAATCACCAGAAAACAGGCATATATAAAACAATAACTTTAAAAGCAAATAAAACCTGTCATATATATATTTTTCGCTTACGTAATATTTAAGTCTAACTATAACTATCATTTGTAAAAATCTTACATGAACATAATTATATGATAACATATCAAACCTATGTGATTACAAGAATATTCTCTGGCGGGAAACCCATCTCTATCAATATCTTCTTCACAGTTTGTCTATGGTCTCCTTGCAGCTCTATTCTGCCGTTCTTGTATGTGCCTCCTGTAGCTAGCTTGGTTTTAAGCTCTGATGCGAGCTTCTTTAAGTTTATGTCCTTTTCATTAAGTCCCTCTATGATTGTTACGTCCTTACCGAACTTTCTTTTTTCAAGCCTTATTTTGATAACCTGCTGCTCCGTTGCTAACTGCTCACATATCTCAGCTGGTAAGCCCCCACAAATATCCTCGAGTTCAGAATTCATTCTTTTGTTTCAACCTCACATTTTTATAGTTAAAAGAGGAATATAAAACGTTTTTTCTACAAAAAGCCTCCTGCTATATAAATATTTTTAAGACAAGACGGCGAAGTTAGTCTCCACATACATAGGAACCATTGTTGTAGCTTTCAAGAGCCTTTAAGACATCATCAGCGTTTTTTGCATGAATGCATGCTGGGTACTCCTTCTTCTCGCCATAAATAATGGATAAACCCGCTTCTTTAAACGCGGATTCATCCCATGGTGAGTCCCCTATATAAACAACTTCCTCTTTTCTCAAGCCTAACTGATTAGCTAGACTTTTCAGCACTTCTCCTTTTTTATTGGCAGGCACGATTGGCATCCCGCCAGGTATCAAGTAATCATTATCATCGAATAACAATACATTAGAAAACCAGAAATCAGCGTTGAAGTGCCTGGCCACCCTTTCTACCAATATATTTATGCCCCCACTAATCATAGCAGATTTAGCTCCTATTTCCCGCACGTAAGTGAACACAGCCTTAAACTCTTCATTAATTGGTATTTTCTCAAGTTCAGTGGCAATAACTCTTTTTGGAAGCTTTCCATTAAATCGAGCTATCCACTTATATGTATCAAGGTACATCCACTCATAATATGAAATCTTACCAGACCTGTACAGCTCAGTGTATTTTCTTGACTCTTTTCGCGTCCCAAAAACCTCGTGTAAATACTCCCAGCTACTCTTGATAGGCACTAGAACGCCATCAACGTCGAATGCTACAAGGCCTATTCTTCCCATTCGGCACCGCTTCTTTAATAAGTAATAGATGTTTAAAAACTATTTCCCAATCACATCTAGAACTAAAAACAGCTCTTGCGTTACATGCATAGCATTGTAGAAAATATATTTTTAGCAACCTTAAATACACGGTTTCAACGATGAAAACCGTAGCTATACTAGGAGCTTCAGGGTACGTGGGGGGCGAACTGCTAAGGCTACTGTTATTCCACAAGGAGCTAGAAGTAGTTAAAGTTTTCTCCAAAAATTACGTGGGAAAACCTGTACATGAAGCCCACCCACACCTAAGAGGGTTCTACAAAAACCTCAAATTCGAGGATTTAAGCCTAGATTCCATCCTAAAGGCCGATATAGTCTTCAACGCTTTGCCTCACTTAGTCGGAATGCATTTAACGGCCCAGCTACACGAACATGGAGTAACAATTGTTGATTTAAGCGCCGATTTCAGATTAAAAAAGGCAGAGCTATATAAAACTTGGTATGGAATCGAGCATCCCTACCCTGATTTACTAGAAAAGTTTGTTTACTCGCTACCCGAGATTAACAGAGAGAGCATAAAGGGTAAAAAACTGCTCTCTATTCCGGGCTGCAACTCGACAGCAGCTATTCTAGCTATAGCTCCTTTATTCACAACAGATATTGTTAAGAACGAGTTAGTAATAGCTGATGTAAAGGTAGGAAGCAGTGAGAGTGGAAGAACCCCTTATGAGGGGTCTCACCACCCAGAGAGGGAGGGATCCTTAAGGCCGTACTCCCCTGAGGGACACAGACATCAAGCAGAGGTTAAGATGGTTCTTAGCGAGCTGAGGAAAACTACTGTGAATGTGTCTCTGGTTCCACACGCTACTAGCGCTGTTAGGGGGAGCTTAGCTAGCGTTCACGTTCTCGCGAATAAGGATGTAAGCGAGAAGGACTTATGGATTATTTACGCAAGGTTCTACAGAGAATCCCCATTCATAAGAATTGTTTACTCAAGCAAGATAAAGGTGCCGGATACAAAAAACGTTGTTGGAAGCAACTTTGCTGACATCAGCTTCTCAAAAGACAAAACCACTAATAGAGTAACGGGGTTCGCGGCTATAGATAACTTGGTTAAAGGAGCGGCGGGCCAAGCTATACAGGCTTTAAACATAGCTCTAGGATTAAGAGAAGATGAAGGTTTACTTATCCCCCCATTAAAACCAAGCTAGGAGATGCCGCTTGATAGTAGTAAAGATTGGTGGAAGAACTCTTCAAAGCAACTTAGAAGGAATAGTGGACAACATAAGTAAACTCGTAAAAGAGAAAAAGGAAAAATTCATAATTGTGCATGGAGGAGGCCAGGAAATAGATAAATATACGAGAAAAATGAACCTAGAGCCAAAATATGTTGTGAGCCCCTCAGGCATTAGAAGTAGATTAACAGATAAGGAAGAGCTTAAGGTAGTCATAATGGTTCTAGCAGGGCTAATAAACAAAAACATAACTCATGAATTACTGAAAAGAAACATGGCCGCAATAGGCCTCACAGGCCTCGACGCTAAATTGGTTGAAGGGAAAAAAAGAGACAAAATAATAATAATAGACAACAGGGGAAGAAAAAGGCTTGTCGACGCGGGTTACACGGGGAGAATAGATAAAATAAACAAAGATTACCTAACAAAAATGCTTGAGATATTCAACGTAATTGTGCTATCCCCAATAATCTACTCCGATGACTCTCCTCTCAATACTGATGCAGATTACTTTGCCTCAAGAATAGCCTGTGAGCTACAGGCAGACGCACTAATTTACTTAACAGATGTAGACGGAGTCCTAATAAACGGGGTTCTACAGAGCAAAATAACCCTATCGATAGCCAGCGATATATTAAACAAAATTGGGCCTGGAATGAACAGAAAGGTAATGCACGCTATAGAAGCATATAAATGCGGAGTAAAAAAAGTAGTTATTAGCAATGGATTAATAAGCGAACCAGTTGAAAAAGCACTTAGAGAGCAGGGTAGCGTGATAACTGGTGACTAAAAAGAGCATTCAAATAGATGAAATAGATGCCAAGCTATTATCGCTATTGAAGCAAAACTCTAGAGCAACCTTGGGGGAAATCGCCACTCAGCTTGGCATAAGCAAGACGGCCGTTAAAAAAAGGCTTGAGAGACTAGTTCAGCAAGGAGTAATCAAGAGGTTCACAATCGAGTATTCCCTAACTGATGAGGTAAAAGTCCTTATATTGGTTAAGGTAATGCCTGGCCACAACGTACCTGAAGTAGCGGAGAAAATCTATAACATGAAAATGGCTGAGAGCATATATGAAGTGACTGGTGATTATGACATCGCTGTAATAGCTAGACTACCAAACATAAACATGGTAAACGACCTTATAGACAGAATAAGAAGCGTTGAGGGAGTAGCAACAACGAATACACACATAGTTTTAAAGTCATGGTAAAAAGTCCAACTTGAATTTACGAGTTAACTTTCCATATAGCTTTTCTGAGAGACCTTCTCTTAATTTCCTCGCGACAAGCTCTTCTTAATGCTAAGTAAAGATTTACGGAGTCTTTACTGTAGTTTACTGAGGGGAACACCCCCGTTAGCTTATCCATTATTATCCTGGCGACATCAATAAGCAAAACTATTACATTTTCTTCGTATTCGTGAACAAAACTCCTCTCGACAATATATTTCTTTATGACATTATTTAGTTTATTAAGTATGAGTACATCTATAGTTTCTGTTTGCTTAGTTGAACGCATATTTTTCAACTAATGTATATGTAACATTGTGTCTCAAAGTATTAATTTATAGTACTATTTTTTTTATTTTTCGTAATATATGGATAGTTTAAGTGGGATTAAAACAAATTAAATATGTTTATATAATAGTTACATAAAAGTCCAGCAACTCTTTCTAGAAAATTCTCGCTCCCAAAAGCATAGGCTATTCCTAACTTAATCGATGCATCTTTGTACGAAAAACTATTAATGTAGCTTACCTTAACCCCCTCTATATATTCCGGCTCTTCGTATCCCTTCTCCACTAAAAATAAATATTGACTTATGTTTCCTAATCGGCTTTTGCTCAAAATAAATCTTCCATCAAAAAATCTCTTTTTCTCTAATTCCCTATATAGAAATTTGCCTGTCGAGAACCCGATGCCGGTAATCTCCGATATTTTTCTGATTGATAAGAAGGGGCGTTGCGCAATTGCATGCGCGAACTTTATTAGTAATGGCCTTTTCTTTGCGTCAAGAGAGTAGCAGTCATAGTATCCGTTCTGCATATATGCGTTTACTCCTTCATTTGTAATTTTGTATAAAAGCTCTGCTGAGATTAAAGTTGGCACAGAGTATATCGAGTAGACTTGCGGAGAAAAAATAGCTGGCTTCAAATCAATGAATGGTTTTATGGAGTATTTATTCTCGACTATTTTTTTCTCATCAGCAGAGTTGTATTCCACAAGTAATAACGTGTAGCCCAGACCACATATATTTGGAAAGTAATACAAAACCTCGTTATCCGTTAAATATCGAATTGCTTCTTTTACCAGCTTTTTTCTTGGAAACAACACTTTAAACTTATCGATAACCTCCTTCTTCCTGGCTTTACCCCCCGATACAAGTATCTGGTAGACAGCGCTTAATAACAGGTCTTCTCTCATACCTCAGCTTTGTCCTCCCTGAAACTAGATTTCAACAATTCTTCATACCATCTATACAGTGTTAAGCCTCTGTAGATTAAAAAGCCGCTTAGAAGCAACAGAGAAAAAATTAAAGGGAGAATAAAGATACTCAGCTCGTGAATGAAAACCGCTACATATATGCCTACTGATAATAAACCGTAAAACCCTAGAAATAAATCTAATGGGATTAGGTTATTAAGAAAACTGATTACTCCTTTTTTAAAAACGTTACTTGAAGCTATAGCTTTATACCCATTCAATGTCTTCTCCGCAAGCCCAAGCTCAACAAGCCTATCTAAATGATGTTTAGCTGTACTAGGGCTTTTAAAACCAAGAGCCTTCTGTAGCTCCCTTACACCAACCTCATCGTTTTTTAATAACAAGTAAAAGTATACTCTAAGACTTGTTCCACCAATAACAAGTATAGCATCTCTACTGTTTCTCGAAAATCTCTTCATCCACTAACATCCATGCACTAGTATTACAAAAATAATTTTTTACTTACCCGTAAAAATTATTTATTAAAGGTTCTTCAAAATGTGGCTAGATTTCTTATTTAAAAGAAAAAAAGAGATGGATACGTGCTTTTCCTGCAGATACTATATAGAGAAAGATTTGCTTTGTTCATATATGAAGATTCGTGTATTACCTAGAGCCGCTGCGTGTATCTATTACAAAAAGCGTGAGTAAAAAATGAGCCAGTCATACATCATTAAGCCCGAAATAGAGGTTCTCGGGGAATATGGATTATTTTATCCTTACAAAGCACTAGTAACGTTTTATGCTTCGCCATTTGGCTTCCTAGAGAACTTCTTTGTTTTCTTTGTTAATAAAAGAGCCATGATGGAAAATAAGAAAATAATAGCGATTAGCATCAACGATGATTTTATGGAACTACTGGAGACACATATGTTTCTCCATAAGAATAACGTTGAGTTTCAAAGACTAGCTCAGCGAGGACTAATCTTACCAATACAACTAACAAACACCCGAGACCTAATAGATTATCTATTAAAATACGATGATGAATCCAGCTATATATATGTAATACATAGCGATTGCAACGAGCTACTTTCACACTCGAAACAACTAGGAGAAGCAATTAGGAATTTACTACGCAGGCAGAAAAAACCCATTCTAATAACAATGTTCGTTGACTATACATTACTACAAAAAGAAGAGTGGATACCGATAAGATACCTCAGCGACATAGAATTCATAGTTCATATTCAGGAACCAGTGAACACTGGCGAAATAGTAGTTACAAGAGTTAAGCTAGGAGTGAAGCCGGGATACAAGCTTAATTTCCAAATAACAAACGATTTCATAGGCTACCAAATACAACTAAAAACCTAGCTATCCACCTTATATTTTAAGAACAAGCCCATCCTCTGCGGCTATGTAATCTTTATGTCCTATGGGATTCTTGAAGGAAAGAGTAGTTAAGTGTATAAGTATCTTCCTTTTGCATTTGCTCAAAGCCAGCAAAGCTTGTCTAGGGGAAGAATGATAGCCATATTCAACAGCTTTTTCCTCAAGCTCTATTGGAATGGTAGCTTCGTGGAAACCTACATCGCATTTGTCAATACAAGAACTCAGCTCTTGCATGTACAATGTATCGGACGAGTAAAAGATTGATTTATCAACAGAAACATCCTTTATGACTATTCCATGAGTTGGTACGCTATGTCTAACTGGAATAAATTTTATTTTTAAATGATTAATTCTTATTTCTTCCTCTGATTTGTCTTTGAAAACGATTATTTCGGGATGCAAGCTTGGCTTAACAAAAACACCAAGAGCTACTTTAAGCTTCGATGCAGTCGATTTGTTTGTTAGTATTATCGGCATGTTTTTAATGCCCCTGGCCTCAAGGTCATATAAATACGTGAAAATTCCTTCAACGTGGTCTATGTGATAATGCGATAAAAAAACATATTGCGGCAAGAGCTTCTCGATACCTAAATCGTAGAGACGCTTAAAGATAGGCGAGCCAGCGTCTATCAACACATTGATATCGCCGCTTCTTACTAGAATGCTCGTAAAGAATCGATGTCCAGGTAAAACTGCTCCTCCCGAACCAAGAACGAAAATATCCATTTAAAACCACACTCATGTTAAGGTATATATTGGATTTTTGTGTAGATACATTAAAAAATTGATACTAGGTAGAGTCGATTGGTTTTCATCAAGAAGTATTCTTTCGGATATATCGATATGTTCGCAGTTGATGTATCTCCTGGTAATGGTGAATCTTTTATTTATTCTTATATCTTGAAAAACAAAGTGGGAAAAAACGAATGCGTGCTTATAGATACTGGGCCTATGTCCTCAAGCGGAGAGCTGTTAAGCTTAATCAAGAAGCTTAATTGTAGCTTCCTGCATGTGTTCTTAACTCATATACATATTGACCATGCTGGGAGTTCAGGTTATCTGGTGAATGCATTTAATGATAAAGCAACAATATATGTTCATCCAAAGGGAGCGCAACATCTAGTGGACCCGGAGCGTCTCTGGTTAAGTAGCCTGGAGGTTCTGGGAGAACTAGCTGTTAGTTACGGCAAACCTCTACCTATTCCGAGCAGTAGGGTTTATGCAACCAAAGATGATGAAGTTTTGAACATAGATGGACTAGAGATAAGGATTCTTCATACGCCTGGTCATGCTCCGCATCATCAATCGCTCCTTCTATTAAACAATCTTCTCTTCTCAGGCGAATCACTTGGAATGTTCTTCGAGGAATGGAACGCAGCTTTGATTGCTTCTCCACCACCATTTAAATATGACGTTTACAAAGCCTCTCTTGAAAGACAAATCGGGCTTTCACCTAAGCTCTTAGCGTTGCCTCACAACACCGTGGTTGGGTTCAAAGATTACATATCCGTGCATCTAGCTCAACTACAGTTATGGGAAAAAATAGCGAAGAATTCAAAAAGCATAGAAGAGTTCGTAAACACAATTCTAAGATATGATGCGAATGTGGAGAAGCTTTGGAAAACAAACTTATACATATTAAGAGAAACGATATCAACGAACCTGAAAGGTGCTTACGAAGCATTCAGGAAACAGAACAACAACTAGCTAATAACAACAATCATTTGCTAACCTCATGGTAAGAGTGACGTAAACATTTTACTATAGATTCCCTTGGCAATCCCTCAGGGCATTTTTCAGATACAAACTCGACCCCTGCTTCCTCGAGCACTCTGGGGAACTCAATAGGGTTTCTTCTAATGAGATTTTCTGTCTGCAGGCATCTTGGACCCGCCCATTTCCACAGCCTTGGGTGTAGTTCATATACCTTCCTCCACATCAACCATGCTAATCTCCGAATCTCGAGCTGAGCACGAGTGCACATCCTAAGAGAAAAGAAGTGCATTAGCTCCCTGGCATTCATTGTTACCAGTATTTTAGTTGTAACCGCTTGAGGCAGAACGTAACGTGCATCTTCAAATGGTATGCCTTTCTCAATTAATTTACGGTATGCATCCCTGGCGTTATCAATCGTATCGAGAAACAATCTTTTCGCTTCCTCTGACATATTGATTCTATCGGGAACAACAAACTCGATATCATGAAGAGCCTTGAACCTTTGGCTATGTTGAGAGTAACTCGCTATTCTGTGCCGCACCAACTGATGAGTCAGCACTCTTGACACGCCGCTTATATAGAATGTATATACGCAGTGCTCCCATGGGGAAAAATGCCATCTAATAACGGTCTCCTTAATCCATGTATCGATTTCATCCTCACTTAGAGAGCCCCATATCTCCTCGAAAGGTTTTTTGGATAAAGTAAGCTTAGATGCAGCCGCGATAAGCTTTTCGCAATCTCTTGTATAAGAAATAACCTCCACTTTCATCGTTTAAGACCCTAAGGCAGCTTTTCGCCTCTTACCGGATTTCTTATTCCCTTAACTGAAAAAATATTTTGGGGAATTTCATCGATTATCATATCTATTTCTTTCAGAAAATCATTAAAGAACTGTATTGGAACAATAAACACGTTGTTCATTAAACCTTTATATCGAGATATAAAGGTCACTATAACAGGTATGACTGGTCCTTCCGCAAAATCAGTTTTTAGTGCTAGCTCGGCTAGCTTTATACTTTTGATCAAACTAATTGTCCTTTCGTAGTGTTTTTGCGATACTTCTCTCAGCTGAGAAGAACTTGTTTTCTTCCAGTGCTTACAGTCAATAACAACTATTTTGTTATGTGTAAAACCGACAACGTCGATTTGCCACTTTCTTTTAGCGCGGAAAAATATGTTATGGAAAACAGCGTATCCATTATTGCTTAAAATTCTTGATACTTCTGATTCAAATTCGCTCCAAGTCAAGTACTTAGATAAAAGTTTTGGGGAAACGCCCTTTGTTAAGGCCGATATTGTTAGACTAATCTTGTTGGTGACGTATACTTTCTCGTCTACAATGCTTATACCTTCTAGCTCACCTAGTATATGAATCAATGTGTTTTTGTTTACTCCATATATCTTTGATAGCGAGTCTAGGTCGTTAGTCCCCTTAAGGATGCTGTCAAGTATTAAGCTCAGCATGCGTTTTTACCTGCCTTACTTTATTTTCAACAAGCTATTAGGTTTTAATACCTATTCGGAGATATAGCCAAACATTGACTTTTTTTCTCACTGTAGTTATTACTAGAAAGAAACATATATTATTGTTTATTATTTATTATTCGCGATACCGGATATGAGCTTGATGAGTGATGATTGATTACGAGAGGTTCTTTTCTGAGGAATCAAATCTTTATAGAGTTTCTGATATTAGAAAATTACTTGAAGTAGCGAAGCAAAAGGAGCTTATAAGTTTAGGCGGGGGCTTACCTGATTTTAGAATAATAGATTTGAAAGAAGTCCTAGATGCCGTAACAACCGTTATAATGAACAAAGGAAATATTGCTCTACAATACTCAGCCACTAATGGTGAGCCATCTTTCATTGATGCGCTCACCGAGTACCTGGAGAAAGACGTTGGTTTAGAGATAAAGGAAAACGAATCAATCATTGTGACTACTGGCAGCCAGCAAGCAATAGATATTACAGCTAGGCTATTTTTGAACCCGAATGACGTATTATTGCTGGAGAAACCAACATACGTTGCTTCACTAAATGCCTTTTTCCCTAGAAGGCCGAGGTTTGAGGGGCTCGAAATCACTTCAGATAATGGCATAAGTATAGATGAGCTGGAGAGCAAGCTAGAAAAACTGAAAAAAGAAGGAATTAAACCCAAGGTACTTTACATCATACCGTCATACCAGAACCCCACTGGTGCTATCCTTCCTGAGAAAAGCAGGCGAAAAATAGTTGAACTTGCACATGAGTATGATTTTTTAGTAGTAGAGGATGATCCCTATAGCCAGCTTACCTATGAGGGGGAGAAGCCGAAGCCGATTAAGGCCTTTGATGAAGAGGGACGGGTTATCTACATAAGCACTCTTAGCAAGGTGGTTTCACCTGGACTTAGAATAGGCTTTGTCCTCGCAGACAGGGCCGTCATTAACCGCTATAGCTTAATAAAGCAAGCGCTAGACCTTCACTCATCCACCCTCACACAACTAATTGCGGAGGAGCTGTTGAGAAGAGGCTTCCATCGCAAATATCTATCTAACATTATACCAATATATAGGTCAAGGAGAGACGCTATGCTAAGAAGCCTTGAGGAGGAGCTCGGCGATGATGCTGTGTGGACTAGACCTCGAGGGGGGATGTTCGTGTTCGTGTGGTTAAAAAATAATATCGATACAAAGAAATTGCTGGAGAAAGCAATTGACAGCGGAGTGCTATATGTTCCTGGGAGCGGGTTTTACTATGATGGAAGTGGTCGTAACACAATGAGGCTGAATTTCAGTTACCCAAGTGAAGAAGATATAAGAAAAGGAATAAAAATCCTTGGAGAGCTGGTTAAAAGTGAGGCTGAGAGAAATGGTTAATCCAGGACAAATCGCAGTAATAGAAGCTAATATGGGTAAACTAGTATCCAGAGAAGTCGTTGATGGCGACCTCCAAGAAATAGTGAAGAAAAACGCTATTAAATACGCCCAGGAGAAATGGGAGCCCACGTTCAGCGACTTCATGGTAATGAAGGATGAGTATGAATCAAGGTTGACAATACCTATACCAAAAGAAATTACAGAGATAGTTAAGAAAAACAACATTCAACTAAGAAGAGAGGACTCAAACACGTTTGTCGCTATCCTCCCAGTATATTATATAATATATGAGAGCTTGAAGATAGATGAAGATAACTACCATGATAGAGGCATAGTCGGTGTAGCGCTGGTCTTGAGCGATGAAGATGTGGAGAACTTAACCAATATATTAATCGAGTCAACCAAGAAGCCAATCATGGAAGAACTAAAAATAGAGGAACTCGAAGAAGAAGAGGAGGAAGAAAAACCAAAGAAAAAGAAGCAAAGCAAATCTTAAAAACCAATAAGCTGCTTATTTATACATGAAGCCGGGTCGTCTAGCGGTCAAGGATGCGGGGCTTTGGCCCTCTCTCCACCCCCTTCTTTCCGATACCGATATTTCTAGACAAAGCAAAACAATTATGGCAAGATTTTGACTTAACTAAGAGGTTCTAGAGTATTGCCGAGGGAAAAAATTTCAAGCAGAGGAGAAGAATACGAAGTCATTTACAGCGAGGAAACATGGAATTTGTTAAGGGAAAAAAGAGAACAAGCAATGAAACTCATGAAATGTCTTCAAGGGCTGGTTGACCCTATAATACATGGAAGCGTAGCTAGAGGAGATGTGCATGCAAAAAGCGATATCGATATCGTTGTTTTGTACCCAGTACACTCTTACTCGATAGAGATACGTCTAGAGAGCTGTGGATATAAAGTTTATAACAGAAAAATAGTTATGGCCACCCCTAACCATGTTCCTAAAGCATATATAGTTCTTCATCCTGATGAGCTCGTGCAAGTTAGTTTTCCTCTAGCTAGGCTTAGACAGAGAGAAATTGAATTTTACTATTTTGGTGGCGCGCTGAGCCTAACCGAGCTCGAGGCATCTAAAAGAGTACCTGGAGTAAACAAGCGGCTAGAGCTCATAATTCCTACTCTAAGAGGCCATTTAGCTAAGAATATCATAGGCATGGAGGAATGTGTGGCGAAGCTACTCAATATTAGTGTTGAAACCGTGCTTGAGAGAGTTCGGGTGCTAACAAGAAGAGATAATATAGGTAGAACCGGAGTCTATTTAGAACTGGATGTCCCGCCGGACAAATCCATAGAGGAAGTCTTGATTGAGGAATCACATAAAGACCCCTCAATTAGAAAGATGTTAGAAGAAAGAGGATAAGTATGGTAGAAAATAAAGTGCTACTTGGACAAAGAGATATCGCTTTATCTACCACGAACAAATTCGCAACCGGATGCACCCTTTGCTTTGGAGGAGCAAAAAGCATTATATTCGTTACGGGATTATGCAAGGAAAATTGCTATTACTGTCCAGTGAACAGGGAGCTCCTACACAGGGATGTAATAAAGGTCAACGAGAAATTCGTTAACAGTATTGAAGAAGTGCCGAGTGAAATAGCGCGCTCGAATTCAAAAGGAGCGAGCGTAACCGGGGGGGATCCTCTCGCGGCCCCAAGAAAGACAATCGAGGTAATCAATCTATTAAAAAGCGTGTTTGGCTCGGGTTTTCACATTCATCTGTATACAACGGGCAGGGATTTAACTATGGAGTTGCTGAAAAGCTTGGATAGAGCTGGCTTGGATGAAATAAGGTTTCACCCCTTAAGTAGGGATTACTTGAGAAAAATAGAGATAACGGCTAAGCACTCATCAATTGACTTCGGGGTGGAAATACCATCTATACCAGGCACGGAGAATTGGATTCTCGAGATCGCCTCGTTTCTCCAGAGAATTGGGGGGAAGTTTCTTAATTTAAACGAGCTTGAGGTCTCGCCGGGAAATTATTATCAATTAATATCCAGGGGTTTCAAAGTTAATCCCGGCACCATAACAGTAAAGGGGAGCTTAGAAACAGCTATTAATTCCATGAAAAAAGCAATAGAGCTAGGCATTGACATTCCGATACATTTTTGCCCTGCCGTGTACAAGGATAAGTTTCAGACTAGATTAAGGTTTATTCAGACGATTAAAAACAACTCCGAGATTTACGAGGAAACAACGATGGATGGGACACTTAAAACCATAATCATTGAAATCCATGAAAACCATATCTGTAAAGAAAAGATAAATAAGCTCATTGGGTACTACGTGTTCCAAAAATTTAACAAGCTATACATACATCCAAGCGACTATGACCTCGTGAAAATCGGAATGAAAGAATGCATCAAAAATGCAAGATTAATTGAAACGCACCCGAACCTTCATAGAACAGTTATTAACGAGACGGATGTTCTCGAAAACAGATGAAACAAGCCATAAGCGAACATGCTTATTGTTCCTCAAGGCTGGATTAATAGTTGTTGCAAGCCATTAAAAACAAAAACTATTCTCGGTAGCTAGTGCGAGCTGTCCCGCCCTTTAGGGCGGGGCTTCCAGCGTTTAGAGGTGGCTTTACGTCTTCAGCCTCATCTGCTGGTTCGCGGGGCTCACATCTCCGCCATCCCATGCATCTCATTAACGCGTGGGCTATTGTTGCCTGTCTCACCTCACCCAACACAAGCTTTAGGGCTCATATAACTCAAATCTAAGAAGCCCTACAACCCCGCCGAGGCCTCTCAACTTCTCCGCTACGTTTGTCGTAGATGGCACGATAATGATTTCTCCTCCATGTGCATCAGTACTTTCTAGTATAAACTCTATTTCCTCTCTTTGGCTGGAATCAAAAGTTGATAAATATTCATCAAGGATAACTAGTTTTTCTATAGCTTTTTGCTCAGCTGCTTTTTTAACTTCAAACAGCCCTATCGCCACTGTTCTTTGATTATTAGATAATCTCTGCAAGGCTATCTCTATTGCCTGGTTAGCGCTCTGCAGAACAGTTGTCCCGAGCAACTTGTGCAGCAATCCGCTTGATTCTACGTCTTTTAGTCCTTTGACTCCTCCATAAGGTCTTATCTCGATTTTTAAATCGATTTTCATTTTTCTCGTTTGGTCTTCAAGAAGCTCCTTGAACTGCTCCACCCATAATGATGGGCCTATCAAAAGTATTGTCCTATAGTTTTCTCTCTGCATAATGGACAATATGTTATTTATTTCTTCTTTGAGCCTGCCCAGCCTCTCATCCACTGAGACTACATATATTTTACCCATAGTAGGCAGACTCATAGAACTAATGATTCTTAATCCCAAGAAACTGTACTCGGCTACAGTTATCTCATCGTCATCAATAGATATAACTAGAAGCCTAGGAGTAGATACAGCGTACTTTTCAAGCCTCCTGATATCTCTACGTGTCCATCCAGCCTCCCTGTAAACCTCAATGTAGCTTCCAGGCTCAATGTTAAATGAATGGTAATGACCCCTTAAACCGTACTTCTCGGGTCCTTCAACAATTAAGCCTCTGATTCTCAGCCTATTCGTGAAAGGCTGAAACTCCATTGTGTTAACCATTATAGATAAAACCATTGGTATTCTCTTGCTTTCTTCACCCTCCCCTATACTAACATCCCTGGTGGTTCTCATTGTTACAATATCTCCTTTTCTCAGCAAAGTGTAAAGCAACCACAGGTCCTCCTCTCGCTCAATAAAAATACCCAAGAGCTTTCCTTTATTGTCTTTGAATTCATACTTCATGCTTGATCATCTATTACTCGTAGAAGCATTTTTGTAAGAGAAGTTATAAAATGCCGCCGCCGGGATTTGAACCCGGGACCTCCGGATGTCTCGGGCAGGAGTCATGCCGTATGAGTCCGGCGCTCCACCAGAGGCTGAGCTACGGCGGCGTGGGGGGATGGTAGCCGGGCGGGGATTCGAACCCCGGTCACGGGGGATCCCCCCTCTCTCCACCCCCCATTTATATGGTTATTAGCAAAGGATTTAAAAAACTCACCACTGTTCTGGTTAGTTCATATAGATATGGTTATGCTCCGGCGACTTCTATAATCAACCTTAACATAAAAACAGATTGTCACGGATATGAAGATACTGTTTTTAACCTTTACACTCGTAGAAATATCAATTAGTGCTTGGAAATGAATGAAGCTAACCTAGGCATTGTAGAGTTCTACCTCGGAGACTTCATAGACGATGTCATATTAAAATACAATTATCCATTAGACTTCGAAGATGAATACGATACTCTCCTTAAGTTTATCTACAAGACAATAGTTAGCGTCGTATTTAAGGGGAAGGATCCCTCCCCTGAAGAATTGGAGAAAAAACTAAAGAATTTCAGAAAAAGACACAAGGACAAACTAGAGGTTTTGATTAGCTATCTTGTGTCTAGGTACATAAATAACTTCGAAGAAGAAGTGATAAGCAGGATTAGATCAAAGAGAAGAGAAGAGTAGGTCTTCATCTTTTAAAAAGCGATTGTTAATAAGCTGCGTGATGACTTCTAAGTTGCCGTTGTTACTATTATTTTAAATTTTCCCCTCGAGCTCCTTGCAGAATGTGCAGACATCCTCTCTAGATGCTCCTCTACAGTATCTACATTTCTTGTATTCAAGCGATGATGCCATGAAGAGAAATGTCTTCTCGATGTTGATCAGTGCTTCGTAGCTTCGCTCCTTAACAGCGTCTAGCAACATTCTGTAAACTATGGATTCCGTCTTTGTTAGTAAAAACTGCTCTTGTTGGTTAAAGTTTGGTGGGTTATCCTTAAAGAGCAGGTAACCCGCAGTTACAACTTCCCTGCAAGGAACACCGTAAAACCCATTAACCACTCCGGGTCCTTCATTCGAAACAAATGATGTAACAGGTATATTCTCGTTACTTCTTTCAACACCGGTTATAAACGAGTATAAATCTAGAAATGCGAGGAAATCAGAGCATCCCGGCATAACTATGAAAGCATTGTGGTGACTCTTCGTTAAGGCAATATATACTGCCCTCAGCGCCCTCCAATAATCCACTAGTCCACGCTTCTTCTTTTCCAACAACGTTTTCATGACGCTTTCACTTAGTCTAAAAGAATATACATTATCGAGGCTAACACTTATGCTTGTGGTGGGCCAAAAATTCTCTATCACCAATAGAAAAGGCTTTTTTTGGAACCTCCTCTCTATTCTATCGACGATTCTGTACAAAAGTAAACTAGATAAGGGAAAAATAGGATGAAGAGGAACAAAAACATTTTGCGCTACTTTCCTGATTTTTAAAGCAGATATGTTTCTTTTAACCTTCTTCTCTAGTTCCGATAAATAGCAATCCAAACAAAGCTTCTTGTTCAGAAAGCCAGCCTTAATAACTGCTGGTTTCTTTCTACAATCATTACATAATTTATTACTGCTCAAGCACCCACTACCCAGTAAGAATTTAAATCCTTAGTTAATCAAATATACTTGTCTTATAAGCAATCATGAATAATCAGAAATTCCAAAAAAGATTTTTAATAATTATAATTTTTATATCTCCTGAGAACGGATTTTTCATGTGAAATACCGAAAAGTTTTTATATAACCGTGTTTTAAAGATAAACACAGAGTAATTGATAATCTATGATTAGAAAGGTGAACAAGCATGGCAATGTATGGTGTACCGGTTCTAATACTTAAAGAAGGGACCTCGAGGACAACAGGTAGAGAGGCTCTTAGAGCAAACATAATGGCTGCCAGAATACTAGCTGAGGTTCTAAAAACAAGCCTTGGGCCAAGGGGCCTTGACAAAATGCTCGTTGATAGCTTCGGTGACGTCACAGTAACGAATGATGGAGCCACAATTGTTAAGGAAATGGAGGTAAACCACCCTGCAGCCAAGCTCCTAGTTGAAGTCGCTAAGGCACAGGACGCTGAGGTTGGCGATGGCACAACAACAGCTGTTGTTCTTGCTGGAACATTCCTAGAGAAAGCAGAGGCGCTGCTAGACCAGAACATCCATCCAACAATCATTATCGAGGGATACACCCTCGCTATGAGAAAAGCACTGGAAATTCTAGATGAGATAGGAGTTAAAGTTGACATTAACGATACTGAGCTACTCAGAAAAATAGCTAAGACAGCAATTATAAGCAAATACATAGGCTCAGGAGCTACGATGGAGAAAATCGTCGACATGGTTGTCGATGCTGCAAGAATAGTGGCTGAGCCAAGAAAGGATGGCGGATATGACGTAAAGCTTGACAACGTCAAGATAGAAAAGAAGAAGGGAGGAAGCATACTCGACTCAATGTTGGTAAAGGGCATTGTTCTAGACAAGGAAGTAGTGCACCCAGGAATGCCTAAGAGAGTCGAAAAAGCAAAAATAGCCCTGCTGGACGCTCCGTTAGAAGTTAAGAAGCCTGAGATAACAGCTAAAATCAACATCACAAGTCCAGACCAGATAAGGGCCTTCCTAGATGAGGAAACGAAGTACCTCAAGGAGATGGTTGAGAAGATAGCTGCAACGGGAGCCAATGTTGTTATTTGCCAGAAGGGCATTGATGATGTCGCCCAGCACTTCCTCGCCAAGAAGGGCATACTCGCCGTGAGAAGAGTCAAGAGAAGCGACATGGAGAAGCTTGAGAGAGCGACGGGTGGAAGAATAGTAACAAGCATAAGAGACCTGAGGCCCGAGGACCTAGGAGAAGCTGAGCTAGTCGAGGAAAGGAAAGTCGGCAACGACAAGATGGTGTTCGTGGAGGGAGTTAAGAATCCCAAGAGCGTTACTATCCTGCTAAGAGGAGCCAATGACATGATACTGGATGAAGCGGAGAGAAGCATCAACGACGCACTTCACGTACTAAGAAACGTTATGAAGGAGCCGAAAATAATAGGTGGTGGAGGAGCACCGGAGATCGAGCTTGCATTCAGGTTAAGAAAGTATGCTCAGACTCTAGGAGGCAAAGTCCAGCTGGCTGTTGAGGCCTTCGCTGACGCTCTAGAAGAAATACCAACAATCCTAGCGGAGACGTCCGGTCAAGACCCACTTGAAACACTTATGAAGCTAAGAGCCCTGCACAGCCAGGGAAAGATATTCGCTGGTGTAAACGCTATTGATGGCAAGGTTGTTGAAAACACCATTGATGCCTACATAATTGAGCCGATCGCTGTGAAGAAGCAAGCCATCAAGAGCGCGACCGAAGCTGCAACGACTATCTTAAAGATCGATGACATAATTGCAGCGGCTCCACCAAAGAAGAAGGAAAAAGAAGGAGGAAAAGAAGGAGGGAAGGAAGGAGAATCGCCGAAGCTACCCGAGATGTAAAACTTAATAACTGTTTTCACAAATCAAAAAATTTTTTAATGATTTAATCATTTTTCAACTATGATTTTCACCATTATGATTCTCAATGAGGTATTCTGAATGGAGATACACATTCCAAAGAGCAAAGAGGAGATCTGGGGACCAAGGAGATTAACGAGATACGAGCGCGCGAGGATAATTAGTGCAAGGACTCTTCAGTTATCTCTTGGAGCTCCCCCATTTATTGATTTATCTAACCTAAAAATAACTGACCCAATAGAAATAGCTAACTTAGAGCTTGAAAAAGGAGTGCTGCCCCTCACCATAGCGAGAAGGATACCTGGTAAAGGAAAACAGCTTGTCCCGGTCAAATGGCTCGTCGAGCTTGAAAAGCAAAGTAAAACCTCATTTTATCCTCAACAATAACTAGTCAAGATTCAACATGAGCTGTAAACCACCGGAGGAAGGCTATACTCTAATTATAGCTGAGAAGCCAAAAGCTGCTAAAAGCATAGCTTATGCAATTTCAGTTAACCCCTCTCAATGCAAATATCATGGCGTTCCATACTGGATGATTAATAATAATGGCCGCAGAATAATTGTTGCGCCCGTCGCCGGACATCTCTTCGGTCTCAACACAGATATAAATGATATCCCTGTTTTCAAATACTACTGGGCGCCTAGATGGGAGGTTGAAAGAAAAGCCTATCATACAAAAAAATTCTACAATCTGATTAAGCACTTATCGAGAAACCCGTCACTCGTGGTTAACGCTTGTGACTATGACGTTGAAGGAAGCGTTATTGGGTATTTAGTTATAACAATTATCGTTGGCAAAAAATTCTATAGAAGAATGAAGTTCAGCAGCCTCACACCAGAAGAGTTACGCGGGGCGTTCAACAACCTTCAGCCACAAGATACCAATATGGTTGAGGCAGGTTTATGCAGGCATGAGCTTGACTGGATATACGGTATTAATCTCAGCAGATTATTAACGAAGTCTTATAGAAATGCGACTAGCGAGAGAAGAATATTAAGCGTTGGCAGGGTCCAAACCCCAACACTAATAGAAGTTATAAACAGGTACATGGAGGTAGAGACATTCTCAAAATCACCGGTCTTTGGTGTATACGCCTCTATCAGTTACAAAGGGAAAACCTTCACCGCATCATACATAGGTAATCCAATAAGAAAGTACATTGATGCCAAGAAAATTAAGGAATCAATAGAGAATGCCTCGAAAGCATCTATTATTGATACAAAAAGAAGTTATGAGGAGGATCCTCCTCCGCCTCCATACAATCTAAATGATCTCCAGGAAGATGCCTATAGGTTGTATAAATTTTCTCCTAGTTACGCCCAGAAGTTAGCGGAGGACTTATATCTAGACGGGCTGATTAGCTACCCGCGCACCAATAGCCAGAAGCTGCCTCCGGGGCTGAATACAAGAAAAATACTGGATGGCCTAAGCGAAGCAGGGTACTCAGGCATAGTTGACATAATATTAAAGGAAAACCCGAATCTAGTTTACCGTGAAGGCAGGAAAACAGACCCCGCTCACCCAGCTATATATCCTACGGGTATAAAGCCAAGATACCTAAAGCCTGACCACAAAAAATTATACGACTTGATAGCAAGAAGGTTTCTAGCAGTTTTTTTGCCTTCATCGCTGTACGCTAAGATATACATAAAGTGGCTCGCGGGGGTGCCCTTAGAGTCGTATTTAAGAACGCTTGTAAAAGAGGGGTGGCTTATAGCTTATCGCGCTGGCAGTGTCTCCGAAGAAGAAATTATCGAGCCAAAAATCAGTGATAAAGGAGACATAAGCAAAGTAGTCATCAAGACACTGTACACTGACAAACCAACTTATCACACGAAAACATCGATTCTAAGATGGATGGAAAACAACAATATTGGAACAGAGGCCACGAGAGCTGAGATAATAGAGATTCTGTACAAGAGGGGTTACGTCAAAGATCACGGCGGAAAAGCAAAACCAACAAGTCTAGGATTAGCTGTGGCTGAGATATCAAAAACCTTTTTCCCCGAGCTAACGAGCGTTGAGTTAACGAGGAGCTTCGAGGAAAAAATACAGAAAATCAGAGATGGAGAGTTAACGAGGGAAGTTGTCGTTGAGCAAGCAAAAAAGATAGTTAAGAAGCTAGTAGAAAATGGACTGGCTAAACAAAGAGAAATAGAGTTTTTAATCGAGAACCTTGTTCTAGGAAGCGGGAAAAAATGTGTGATATGCGGAGCTTCATCGATAAACACCGATTTATGCCCATTGCACACCAGAGCGCTCGAAGAACTAGTAAAGAACCTTGATGAATGGTGCGATAGCTATGATATAACCAGAAAGGAGGCTCTAAGAAAAATTGCGAAGAACAGAAGTGTTGGAAAAGCAGTACGCGAGGTAGCCCAAGGGATTTTAGATGAAAAAATTATAATTTAAAATATCCACATAGCCCCCAGAAAACCCCTGTTTCTATTTATAAATTAATATTTCTCCATAAACATACGGTGTGAATATGCCTAGTCTTATTATTGGACCTTCCATGAGCTGGCTAGACGATGCCTTGATAAACAATATAAGACAAGATGCCCCTGAGCTACAGATAATAAAAGCTCAGTACAAGGAGTTCCCAGACGGAGAAAGCTACGTTAGACTTCCCGTAGAAGCTCTTGACCCAGATGAAACAGTAATTCTACAAACCCTATCTCCACCCCAGGACAGAAGCTTTATCCAACTCCTCCAGATAATTGATGCCGCGCTGAACCTAGGTGCTGATAAAATAGCTGTTTTTACTCCCTACATGGCTTATGCCAGGCAGGACAAGGTTTTCTTGAAGGGAGAGCCTGTGTCAATTCGATTGTTACTAACCTCTATTTTCGCCGCAGGAGCCAGGTTCCTATTTACAATAGATATCCATAACCCCGACTCCTTATCTCTGTTTCCTGGAAAAAGCTATAATTTAATGCCTATGCATCTGGCAGTAAAGCTCTTAGTAGGTGAAAGAAGCAATAAAGATATCATGATTATAGCGCCTGATAAAGGCGCGCTTCAAAGGGCAAAAATGACGGCTGAGGCCTTCGGCTTTGAGTACGACTACCTAGATAAACAAAGGGATAAGATAACGGGTGAAGTAATAATTGATGATAGAGGAATAAGCGTCAAAGATAAAACAGTTGTAATAATTGATGATATCATCAGTACCGGTGGTACAATTGCTTTGGCTACCAAGAAGCTCTACGCTAAAGGAGCTAGAGATGTTTATGTAGCATGCAGTCACGCATTGCTCATCGGCGATTCATACGTAAAAATAAAGTCGAGCGGAGTAAAGGAAATATTCTCGCTTAACACGCTGCCACCTAAACCTGGAGTCACGTATATTGATGCTATCACCTGGAGTGTAAAACGAATACTCAAGTCTCTTTGATTAATACTAATATGCTTAAAAGGTATTCGAAGTGAATGGACAACTATATTATATTTTACATAACATGGAATACCCCTGTCTCTCCTTAATGGAGCTATCAGGACTTCTCGGGAAAAACGTTATAATCGAAGCTTTAACGGGAGTCTTCATTACAAACAACGTTGATATAGAAAAACTGAAGAAAAGCATTGCTATGTCATCTTGTTTAAAAGAAGCAGGGCTTGTCCTGAGAGTCAAGGGGCAAGAAGATTGGAAAGAAAAAATCAATGAGCTCCAAGCATGCAGATATATAAAAATAACTATTAGACGTATAGGCGGGATTGGAAGACAAATCAATAAACAACAAATAATCAGCTACTTTAAGAGAAGCTACCCAGGAAAAATTGTATTGGAGGCGAAAAAGCCAGAAATAAAAGAAGACACCTGTAATCTATCAATCATAATAACTGATGGAGTAATCATCTATGGAATCCCGATTTATTACCAAGGAAAATCAAAGCTTTTATCCATTAATCCTCACGATTTACCATACTATTCCCCAGGAGCACTTAATCCATGGTTCTCAAGGCTTTTAACAAACATAGCTGGACTTGAAAAAGGAGTTTTGCTTGACCCCTTCTGCGGAACAGCGTCGATTCCTACGTGGGCATCCAGCAATTATCACACTATTGTATGTGGAGACATTAATCCTGTTCACTGCAAAGGTGGACTAGCGAACTACTCGTGGCTTCATGGGTTTGACTCAAAAATTAACATTGTTAGATGGGATTACAACTATCTGCCTATGCGAGAAGCAAGCATTGATGCAATAGTAACTGACCTTCCCTACGGAAGATCTGTGAGGTCGCGTGGAACAAGCGAGGAAGAACTAGCAGAAAAGTTCTTCAAAACCTTCTGTTATTATCTGAAGAATAATGGAGTAACCGTTGTTAGCATTAGTGAGGACCTATACAAGTTTTACAAGCAATCTCTCTGCTATCTTGATTCTAAATGCTTGATGTTTATTCATAACAAGTTAAGTAGAGTTATACTGAGATTCGTTAAAAAAACTCAGCAGGTTGATCCTTCATCATTAATCAGACAAGGCTGAATTCTTCATCGCTTCCTTTTTTATTAAGTACGGAGGGACTATAATTTTTTAGTGAAAAACTTGAGTGAGGCTTGGCTTGAAATCATAGGCTCGAGTGGCGGGGCACCAACCCCATCCTCATGGCCTCCTAGCATATTGTTGTTTTATCATGGTTTGTACGGATTACTCGATGTCGGTGAAGGAACGCAACTAAGGCTTATTGAGAAGGGGATTGGCCCGGGCAGAATAGATTTCGTCGCTGTAACACATATGCATGGAGACCACATATTTGGCTTGCCTGGATTAATTCAAAGCATGTCTTTATCATCAAGGAGCAAGGAGCTAATCATTATTGGCCCGGAGAGAATCAAAACATTTTTGGAAGAAACATTTGGGCTAACGAATTTTTCCCCAGTATTCAAGATTATTTACTCATCGCCTATAAACGCCTCTGTGCTCACCTCAGGTAAGGCTAAGCTTGTAATAAAAGGTTTTAAGACATGCCATGTAGATGAGTCTTATGGATACGTTGTGACAGGCTACAAGGTAATTGGTGGAGATGAGAGAAAAATCTTCAAGCTTGTTTATACAGGTGACACTGCACTGTGCGATGAAATGGTACAGGCACTTAGAGCCGAGGAGGACATAGATGTGCTTATACATGATTCCACGTTCAACTACAACATGAGGAATCAAGCACGCGAGTATGGGCACTCAACATCCATTGAGGCGGCTGCCTTGGCGAGAGAGCTAAACGTAAGAGCCCTACTACTATTCCACATGAGCTCAAGGTACAAGAACAGCTACAAGCAATTATTGATGGAAGCCAGAAGCGTCTACGAGAAAACATTCCTCGCAAGCGATAATACAAAGTTCATTATAGCATGAGCTCAATCTAATCTTAGCTTGTCTAGCAACTCTTGGGGCAGGCCCTTTTTCTTTATCTCCTCATGGTCTATCTCAAGTATCCTGTCCGGTAAAGGCAAGCCTTCTTCTTGTATAAGTTTGAGAAGTTCCTCCATAAATACGCCTGGCATGTTAATTTTGTTGCTTTTTGATTTTTCAGCCTTGGAGGGATCCCCTCCCCACTCTGGATTAGATGTCGTGGTGAAGATGCCGCAAGAAGGGCTACCTTTTATTCCAATAAGAATGTATGGTATTTTTTCTCTACGAAGCTCTTTTATCAGAGCAATGATGGGCTCAAGTATTTTTCTACAATGAGCTCTAAAAGCCTGTGTGTCGTACTGCTCTCTTGACATCCACCACCGGTTAAAACCTAGAAAAGTTGCCTCTGGGCATGGAAGCTGAATAATCCCATATGACTCAGCCACTAAATACTCAACTAGTTCTTTCACGGCGCCAACATAGGATGATAATCCGGGAGCAACTGTTACCTGATTTAATATACAGTGGGAGACGATAGCTATTTTCTTGCTTGGCTTAGACAAGCGGCTCAGCCTCAACCGAATTTGTTTTTCTCTCTATGAATAAGTACTTACTTATCATCAATAAAATCTCACCAACTACTAATACAATTCCGCCAATCCACACTAAGTTTACTCTGGGGATATACTTGTACTGTACCGGCAACCCTGTTTTATCGATAACGCTAGAGTAAGAGCTAGCGTAGCTGTATAAAACTAATGATAAATACACGATATCCACCGGACCTATGTTAGGAGCTCCTGAGTAGTATCCGCTGGCTAGCAAAGTGCATAATCTGAGAATATCCTCGTTAGAGAGGGTCCCTTTAATCATGCTGACGTAGTAAACTATTAGGTCAGGGTAGCTTATCGAGAAGCCAAGACTTTGGTCTAAGTAAATGGGTGATGTAACGACGATATACACGTCGGATAAGCCCTTCCTTATAGTTACAACACGAGGAACCAAGCCATGTATGCCCTTAACCTCGCCGGAGACGTCAAATCTCAAGCTTGATTTATACATCTTGTTTTCTCCAAGCAGATTGATATCGAGATAAGCCGATTCGGGAACAACAATACTGAATTTAAATGGAGCTAGGCACTCAGTCGTTAAGCTAGAAAGTTGCATACAGCTAGCTGGAAGCTGCATTACTTCTTCTTTAAATATCTTTCCTTCAGCGAAATCTCCGTAGAGACCTACGGACCTAAGTAAATATATCAATGACTTTAGATCCTCGTTTGTAAGTAACGCATAGTACATAACTATTTGTGGATCGTTTATGGTCAATGGTAGATTATGGTATTCTTCACCTATTTTGAGATGACCGTTGATGGGTATAAGTGTCGACCCTTCTATTATTATTTTTCCATCAATGTATCTAGGCATAACAAACATGTGTTGCTCGTAATTGAATGTTAGAATGGTAAATGCTGGTGACTCGAGCAACGTGTTATTGATTTTGATTTCGGGGTTGTATACTGTCATGTTGATCGTTAATCCGCCGTTGTTAATTAATGATTGATAAACCCGTTCTGATGCTGTTAATGAGATATTACCAATTAATAATAGCTGAACAGATATCATTGCGCCCTCCAAATTAGCTAGCGGAAAAACACCTATATCGTTAAGCTCTATGATGCAGTTCTCCGTAGTGTTGTCTTCCAGAACAGCTACACATGGATAAGAATTATTGGTCAAGGCCGCTTCGAGCTTCTGGTTTTCCAGCATCCACTTCGTGCCGTTGTTCTCTAGTTTGTTTTCTGCTTTTTCAATTATACTTACTATCTGGGTGAGCTCTGTTGCCATTAAGTACTGTGCGTAAGCAGCGTATTGGTTTATGGTGGTATCATAGTTATTCATGCTTATTGAAACCTTAGCATCGCTTAAAGAGTAGCTATACTCCTTGAGCTTTATGTCGGCTCCTTGCAAATCTAGGCTTTCTCCGGGCTGCAGGCTCGATGTTTTGAAAATATCCTTGCTATACGCATATGGTCCGCTTAAAAGAACACCTATCACTACAAGCACTATGCCCAGATGAGCAATGGTTACGGAAGTTAACCTTGAAAACTCGCGTTGTCGCAAGCTCTGCGCAAGATAAATTATGATGGATGCTAAGCTTAATGACGAGAAGGGGACAAGTAATGATATCATGATATTCGTTGATAAACTACTATGTGAGCTCCACACAAGCGCTTTTTGATACGTTAGATAAACAAACAAAAAAGATACAATGGAGGCTCCTAGCAACAGAGAAATCAGTGTTCTCCAGCTGTACCTTCTTCCAATAGAGCATAAAGGCATGCTTACGAGAACTAACAGAACAATTGGTAGTAGCACTGGGTGGTAAATCCTGATCGCTGAATCACCCATAGGAGCCGAAACGCTTTTCCCAGCTAACACCAACACGGAGGGAACAAGTAACGATGAGAAAAGAAACAAGAACGCTATGAATAAAGCAGCTAAATTGAAAGTAGTTCCAACATTCAGCGGTGTTTTTTCTCGTATCAAACGTTTAATTTCACTAAAAACGAGCTCCGTGCGAGAAAAAGCCAAATACAGCAAGTAGAACAACACAACTATCAGTGCTACACCAGTTAGCTCCCTCGTATTAGCAAATCCATGTAACGGGCTTATACCAACTCTTGTAATAAATAATGCTAGGTAAACGGAAGCTCCACTAATAAATCCTCCAAACCTAAACGTCTCCATTCCCATGCTGATGGAGTGAAGACTTATCGTTATGGCTATCCATAGTATAAGCTGGGCGGTCTCCACAGGGTCCCATGCCCAGTATCCGCCCCATCCAAAAGTGGTGTAAGACCAGTAAGCCCCAGTAAACAAAGCGCCAGTCACAAGTATCCAGCCTATTCGCAATAAATTCACAGCAACAATATGATTAAGTCTAGCTAGCAATACTGGAATCGTAGCTATGGTGACTCCATAGGCTAGCAAGGAAAGCACGGGGTGTATGTACATCCATTTGTTCTTTAATAATGGGTTCAATCCTAATCCAGCACTGGCCTTAAAGCCTGTTTGCTCGAAGGCCCCATTCAAACTTGTCAACAATATAAACAGAAGCAATAGCGCGTTACTCCATATCAAGTATTTTGCATCTAGGTCGTAACGCTTATTTAAGACCAAAACAACCATGGCTAAACACAGGCTTACGTATAGAAATGCTCCTTCCCCGGAGGCCCAGCTCGCAGCTATTCTAAGCGCAGTTGACATTCCTTCAGCTGTGTTTTCGTATACAGCTTTTAAACTAAGATCGTTTCCGATAAAAGCAAACAGATAGGCTAGCCAAACAATTATTATCATTAAGCTAGGGAGATGAATTATTCTTAACAATGGTTTTTTCTTCATCAATAACATGACTATTTCTATTAATAGAACCAGTATTGCCGCTAGTGAAAGTATAAAGGTGTAATGCATATTGTCACCTCAAAACAAGTATTATTCCCGCAGCCAGGAATATCAGTCCCGTGGCTATCTCTACAACCCTGTAGTTTTTTGTTAGCCAGCTCGTTTTTTTAGCAATAACTGTTACTGAAATCAGGGCTAGAATAAAAGCTATCCACATACCTAGGAGCGTCCCCAGAGCAACTAACCATTTATTTGTTAAAACCGATGTCGTAAGAATACCTGCAGAGCCAAGAACTAAGGGCGCGTTGCACTGTATAGCAACAAGCCCGGATAAAAAGTAAATAGAATAATCGTTTTTCCTCTCCACGTTTATTGAGAACTGCAGAACACCTTGTCCAATGACAGAGTAAACGCCGGCGAAAATAAGTATTAAGCCAACGAATAAGATAGTTTTGAAGAAAAGCTTTGATATTATAGAGAAGAACGTCGTTAGTAACGTAATTGAGACTAAAGTGCCTGCGGAAAACAAAATAATGGGTATAAGGAGCTTCTTCGAGTTCTTTGTTCTGGATGCCTCTTTAGCTATGCCTCCACCAACGATAAATAAAAATGGCAGAGAACAAGGGCTGAAAGCAGCTAGAAATCCCAGGATTACTAAAGCTACAATCCCCAAATTAAAAGGTAGGCTTTTCTGCGAGTATGAGGTTTGGTTACTGGAATAATTGTGCATGACCCACTGAGCAATAATGGTAGGGTCATCGCTTATTAGTCCATCGTATCGTGCGACGAGCTCTCCATTCCTAAATACCATAAAGGTAGGTGTAACCATTATTGAGTACTCATCGAATATTCTATCAGTTAAACCAGGCTTAAACAAGACCTCTATCAACAATATGTTTTCTGGTAGAAGTTGCCTAAGCTCACCGTATTTTTGCATCAGTTTTACGCAGTCAGGACATGTCTCACTGGAGAAAATAACAAGCCCTGTATTTTCTTTTAGTAATGCTTTAAGATGCCCTGAATCATATATCTCCATAACTCCTTCTCTATTTATCCTAATCGGGTATATTGAAGCTAGGATTAATGAAGCCACTATTATGATTAACATCACTGACATTACAGAGTCTTGTTTGTTTGCCTTCAATCTGCCTCAACCATAACCATTTCTACAAGAGATGTGATAACTAATCCATAAGCAAAACTTAACAACACCAATATAATTAACCCCGTCATATTCTCGATTGATGATACGAAGTACAAAGTTGCTGGCAAAGATAACACGAGAATAACTAGTGGCACAAGCAGACCTCTCGACTCAACGTAAACGCCTACCACGCTACTAAAAGATGATACTGCTGATAAGTATAATCCCATCGCCAGAATCCCCACAACAATATATATTGATGGCTTGATTAATCCTCCTGAGAAAAAGACGGAGAAAAACAATGATATAATGCTCATAGTCTCTATTAGCAATACCGATAAAAGGAGCTTTGAAAAGAAAAGAGACGCTGGGCTGATGGGCGTCAATAACAAGCTATACAGCGTCCCTTTCTCAAGTTCTTTTATAAAGGATTTCCAAGAAGCAAACACTGATAGGAATAACTGCGTCAAAATTATCATGCCAATCACAAGTTTCATCTGATTAATCAACATGTTTCTCGAAACAAATCCTATAATCGCGCCTGTTGCAATCGAGAAAATGCTCAGAATTCCTATTTCAAGCTTGTTTCTATACTCAATTTTCAGGTCCTTCAAGAAAAGTATTTTAATTTCGCCAATAACGCTCATACGAGGCTGCCCTCACGTAGCTCTTTTTTATCAAGAAACCTGCTTAGAATCTCCAAGTCCTTGTCAATGTCCCCTATAGGTGATGTAAGTATAATTATTTTGTCTCGATGCAACAGCTCATTAAAAAGCTGTATAAGCGATTGCCTCCCTACCTCGTCTAACCCTGTAAATGGTTCGTCAAGAAGAATAATTTCTGGGTTATGTATAAGGGCTCTTGCAATATCAACCCGTTTCTTCCATCCATAACTCAAGTTACCAGTCATGGAATCAAGGTATTTTATTAAACCTAAACTACTAATTATGCTTTTGATAAACTCGTAATCCACAGTATTCTTCAAACCGTTTAACCCTGCGAAAAAATCTATGTTTTCCTTGACACTTAGCTCATCGTATATCAATGGATAATGAGAAACATACCCAACGATTCTTCTCCTATCCAGGACCTTCTTGCCATCCACATATATCTCTATTTTTCCATTGCTTGGTTGAATTAATCCAGCTATTATCCTGATTAAAGTTGTTTTTCCAGAACCATTAGGTCCTTTAATCAGAACTATTCTCGGAGAATCTATCTCCAAATTTACATTATTGAGAACAAGCTTGCCGAGAAACTCCTTGCTAATGTTCCTGAGGACAAGCTTTTTCATCTTTGTATTCACTGAAGAGGATTCTATGTTTTCTTTACTTGTGGGGCTTCATATGCTTTATGGCAACCAGTAAGGATGCTTCTAATTTGTATCTCTCCTATGTAAATCGAGGATTTAACAGGTATGAACAGTCCTGATACAACCATTTTGCTATCAACTGTTGAGTGGGAGGGTAAACCTCCATACTCGCTTTGAAACTTATCGAGCTTGTAGTATGCAATAACTCTTGCTCCGCTTTGTCCTTCCAATGTAAATACAACTAAGTTTTTATCAAAATCAACGTGTATATCCACAACTTTTCCTTCAACAGTTACCTCCCGAGACTCATTTATGTTAAGCAGGTAATCAACATCCTTGTATCCAGATGTTTTAACCGTAAAAACACCTATACTAACTACTATGAGTATCAGCCCAGCTATGCCTATTAAACTAGATTTTTTCATGCCTCATTCACCCATCCTCCTTAATGCATAAACCATTAGTCCAATAATAGTTAATGAATACAAGAATGAGTTAATCAACACGCTTTTATTTTCGAGTATTTCGATTTCGCTAGCCACTATGTATGTTGAATTCACTGTTCCCTTAACAACTATATTGTGGCTCTCAATTGTAATCAGAGTCAAGTTGCTTCCAGGCATTATTATTACGAGGGGGGATAACGGTATTTTCTCAGGTTGAGCGATAACTCTGAATACACATTTTTCTGTTCTAACTATCATGTTTATGCTACTATCTATGAGTTTAGACTCAATAACGGTTCCTTTAATAGTAATGTAAGAGCCTTCATCCAAGGCACATGTATTTATAACTCCACTAAAATGAGGGATAGCCGAGGGAGCTAGAGCAAGAAGCAATGCTATATATAATACAATGCCTGTATATGCTATTGTTCTTGTATATCTTGATTTGTTGAATCTTAAATCAATTAAGTATTCCGCTAAAGCTATTCCAAGAACAATTCCGAGAAGAATCCCCCCTGGAAGCAGAATCGCTGATTCTCCCCCAATCATCTGCGAGGTTTCCTGCACTCTTGGGTGTAGACTAGAGGTAAAATAAGGTAAAGCAAAGCTGAAGGGAACCATTATGTAAGCAGCCACGGCATAAGCTGATGATACCCTGAGCATCTTTTCTTTATCACTAATGCTTCTTCTTATGGCTAGGTACACGAGGTAGGCAAACCATAACAACAAAACTCCTGTTTCCCTTGGATCCCAGTTCCAGTAGGTACCCCAAGACTCCTTTGCCCACAGGCTTCCTTGAATAAGAGTGAGTGTGGCAAAAACCAAACCTAAAGAAATATATATGTAGCTTTTCTCAGCGTACCGATTGTTTTTTCCCCTCAGATATAAAAGACTGTAAATCATACCAGCAGTGAATAGGACGTAACTCGAAATAGCTATTGGTACATGTATATAAGTGTTCTTATACGCGGATGGATCCCCCAGCGGAACGCTGGCTGGGTAAGGTCCATAATAAATGACGTATACTGTGAATATAGCATACAGCGCTAGTAGAGCGATGAGTATCAGGTTCTTCGTGCTCAATAAAATCACCGCTTGTAACTAGTTAGGGGGTTATTAAAAAAGTTTATATAAATTTGGTTATCTCACTCCTCTGAGGAAATCGGCTGCCGCTCCGCTCACGGTGTTTAGCACAGATCTGTTTAGCTGGCCGTCATCAAGATAATCTATTGTATCGTATATTACTTGCTTGGTGTACCTTGGGTTGTGGAGGTATGCTCCCGGCTCGTGCAAGAACATGTTGAGGTTGAACGCTGCTCCTAGCACATCTTTGTTAGGCCATGCGGTAAAGGTCCTGTTCTGTGCATCATAGAAGTAGGGATACGAGGGCTTCCAGTATATTCCGTATTTCTCCTCTAGGAGCTTCTGTATGGCTTTCAATGACTCCTCGTAGCCTATCTTTTTCTGGTTAACTAGATTTATCAAAGCTTGTTTGTCTCCGTGGCACGACTTGCACGTGGTTTCATAAGCAGTGATGTCTGTGATCGCGCCTGTTGCATTAGTTATTACTGCTTCAAATGTGTGGCTCTTGTTAGGCATGTGACAAGCTGTACAAGGGCTATCCGTGAATGTTGCATGTATGGTCTGTCTACTATATGTTCTTCCCTCGTACTCATACGCAATGAAGCCGAATAGTGTTCCTCCTGCAACCGCGTAGTGAGAGTTGAAGGTGCCAAAGCTCGTGGTTATGTTTGTAGCTAACTTGATTCCTACCCCAGTTAGTCTACCGCTATGGCACGTTAAGCATAAATTAGATGCTCCTTTATCACCGATGCTATCAATTATGGTTTTAGCCGGGCTACCTGATTCGCTGGCAATATATAAGTAAATGGAGTTGGGCCTGGGTTTCTAAGCTCTGGTGTCGGTGCCTCTAGGCCTGGCACCTTGTGGCATGCCCAGCAGTACAACAGCTCTTTCTGCTGGCCTATCAGGTAGAATGTGTTGTTAGCTGGGTTATAGGCTGATGGATTATCGGCAAAGTTCTTAAACCCGGTTGAAGTATGGCAGACCTGGCACACAGCTCTCGCGGAGGCTTTGAAATCGTAGTATACCCATCCAGCAGCATCGCTACTGGTTATTGCTGCCGTCAAGTTGTTTTCTTTAATCTCTAGTAAGTAGCCACCGTGCCCCGAGAAGCCCCACTGAGCTAGAATAGGGGCAGATTCCTTGCCGAAGTGGCAGCCCACACAACCGTAAGCCGGGATAACGTTAATGCCCTCAACCTCAGGCGTGTTCGGGTTATCCTGGTGCGTTAGCAAGGCAAAGCTTATTACCTCGCCTAGTACCTCCTCCTCCGGCCTACCAAGCGTGACTGTCTGTGTTAGTGTTTGTGTCAGCGTCTGTGTCACCGTTGCCGTAGTCGTCTTCTCAACCGTCTGAGTAGTAGTGAGGGGCTGAGTAACAGTTTTTGTCTGCGTAACCGTTATTTCCTGAGGCTTCTGCGTAGCAACAACTGCCCCAGCAATTATCACTACAACAACTAGTAGTATCCAGGGAAGAGCCTTGCCTACATCCATTTTTGTTCACCAATTAAATGTTTAATTAATTATTATTAATGATGTCATTAATATTTGTTTTCTTTAAAATTAAATGAAATTTATATTATTTATATAATATAAATTATACTTTATTAAAAATCTATTAAAAGATGCTTTTCAAAGTTTATATACATGCATATCAATAATTAAGAATCAATAATGGTGACATTACATGACAATTAGCCGGAGAACTATGGTGAAGTTAGGCTTAGCCCTGCCGGTTATAGGCATAAGTATAGTTGCTTACAGTGCCTCAAGAGAAGAGAAAGCAGAATCGTCTCCCGACCCATGCGTTATTGCTCATATTCTACTCTATACTCCCGAGGTAACCCTTGGAGGCCAGGCATCTCTCTCCGCCCTTGTCATCAACAGGAGCTTTGATGAAAGAGAATGCATAGTGGATCTAGTTGTTGATAACTACGTGGTGGATTCGAAGAAGGTTAGTATTCCTCCTCTTGACTTTGCCTATGTGAACATGAGCTTTAAGCCAAGCAGGGAGGGCATGTATGTTCTCGATATAGCTGGCTTCCAGAGCCTCCTTGTAGCCAGGGCACCGCCGCCCAAGCCGCCTGTTCTCGAGCTGCCTGAGGAGCTCAAAAAGAAGTTCCAATCTCTTCTACCAGGCTCTGTCTCCTTCGAGGAGGTTACCACCGGTAATAAGGTTTACTACAAGGGGTTTGACTCTAAGGGAGAGCTGCTTGGTTATCTATTCCAAGTGACCGCCTTAGGGCTCACCGATAAACTCCTAGTAACAGCTGCTGTATCACCCGACTACAAAATAGTAGCTATAGACGTGGAGCCAGCTCCCGGAGCCGATCACTTATTCAACCCCGACATAGCTACTTCTAAGTTCGAGGACCAGTTCAAGGGTCTCGGCATAAACGATTTAGCTCTAAAGCCACAGGGAAAAATAGATGCCGTAACCATGGCAACTTATTCCTCAAAAGCCGTGGTAGAGGCGGTTAGGTCGTACTTGCAAGCAATAATGCAGTCATAAATAGCGCAGGCAGGAAGCGAATGAGGAAAGCCTCAACCAAGATTTCTTGCCATGTGTTTGGTTTTTTTCGTTATTTAGGCATTCTTGGGGTATTATTCTTCTGGCTTATAGTATTAATTTCTGTAAGCTTGAATCCCTGGTTCATGTTTACTCATGATGCTTTCAGTGACCTGGGCGGGCCAAGGGCAAATGCTCCCTATGTCTATAATTACGGGCTGATAACTCTTGGCACAATGCTATACTTATTCAGCATGTGGATAGCCACAAAAACCAGAAGCAAGCTTGAGCTAATAGGGGCCTCATGGCTAATGATAGCCTCTCTGTTCTTATCATTAATTGGTGTTTACCCTAGCGGGACCAGGCCACACACCTTTGTTTCATCATGGTTCTTCATCCAGACATGGTTATCGATGACGCCGTTTCTGCTACAGAGCTTTTTATCGAGGAATAAGGATGATGCAGTGGTCTTCTCCTCGCTATTTATTCTCTCTCCAATCATCGCTTTCATCGTGGAATTGACCGCTGGTTGGCCGTCCGTGGCTGTACTGGAGACATATGGAGTTGTTGTCATTGATTTCTACGTTATTTATTTATATCATAAATACAAATAGACAATACCCAAAGATATAATATGTTAAGATAACATATGGGTGTTTTGTATGAGCGAAAAGATAGAGAGAGTGAAAACAGGAGTCCCCGGCCTCGATGATATACTGCATGGCGGTATTCCACGGCGAAACATTGTTCTCATCAGCGGTGGGCCTGGTACCGGTAAGACAATAATGAGCCAACAATTCCTTTGATACGGTTTACAGAACAGTGAGCCAGGAGTATACGTGGCATTGGAGGAGCATCCGGCACAGATTAAACAAAACATGCGGCAGTTCGGATGGGATGTATCTATATATGAGAAAAAGAACATGTTCGATATAATTGATGCCTTCACTGGAGGTATAGGGGAATACGCCAAGAAACTGAGATACGTAGTGCCTGACCCAACCGACGTGGGTTACCTATCAGATGTGCTTAGAGACGCTATAAAGGATTTGGGAGCCCAGAGGGCCGTGATTGACTCTGTCTCAACACTATACATAACAAAGCCTTCGGTAGCCAGGGGAGTAATAATGCAGCTAAAAAGAGTGCTGAGTGGTCTTGGAGTAACAGCTTTTCTCGTAAGCCAAGTCTCAGTAACCGAGAGAGGATTCGGAGGACCAGGTGTCGAGCACGCTACTGACGGCATCATCAGGCTTGACTTGGACGAAGTTGATGGAGAGCTGAAGAGAAGCCTAATAATATGGAAAATGAGAGGAACAAGCCATAGCATGAGGAGGCATCCCTTCGATATAACGGATAAAGGCATCATTGTTTATCACAACAAGGTTCTAAAGATAAGAAGAACAGAGGTAATTGAGTCCTCAGCATCAACTGAAGAGGAAGTATAAAAAACTATTTTTTCAAAATACCTGAAAGCTCATTTGCGATCTCAAGCAGTTTGTCCATAATGCTTGCTGCGCTATCTAGTTTTGCTCTGAGCTCTTGGTTCTCCTTTTTTGCCTCTTCTAGTTCTTTCCTTATTTTCTCCAACTCCTCCTTGAGCTTGTTTATATCTTCCTTAGCTTCTTCTGCCCCTATAAATGGGATATTTAGTTTCAATTGCTTTTTCAGTAGCATCTCGTATGTTTCCCTTACTAATTGACCCGCCTTGGTTTCTCCCTTGAGATGCTTTCTAATAGTAGCCTCTGTTCTGCCAAGCTCCTCGGCTATCTTAGAAACAGGGCACCCAGCCTTCTCCATCGCCAGAGCGGCGGCTGCGACGGCTAGGCTATCCACACAAGTCGTCACCTCCTCCTTCGATATAATCTGCTTTATAACATCCTCTCTGAAGACTGTGCCGATTATCAAAGCTGTTTCTAGTAGCTTGACCTCCTTTTTTGATAGAGGAGAAACAGGCACCTCGACAGGTACAACGAGCTCCTTTAAACCCAAGCTCATCATTACTTACCATAATATTATTATAATAATGTATCATATTAAACTTTTACAAAGAAAAAGCACATATAGAGGACTATAAGTCTGAACCTCATATAAAACTATTGGAAATTGTAGTCACTGACCAAATATTTATCGGAGCCTGAACATGATATGTAGGATAGATTATTTTTCTGTACTTCCAACAATACGATTTGGGGTTTAATCCATGAAGTTCGGTAAGCTTAGCAAAGAGTTAATGGATAACCTTATATATAGATACCTGGGTGCGAGTGATGATGCATTGATTGTTCCTCCAAGCAAGGGAGTAGACTTCTCGGTCATAGATATAGGCGATTACTCCTTGATTGTCGAGGTTGACCCTTTCTTCGTTGTCCCCGAGTATGGATGGGAGAGAAGCGCTTGGTTTGCAGTGCACATACTCGCAAGTGATGTAGCGGTCTCCGGTGTTCCACCCAGATATCTTTTCGTTGATTTAAACCTTCCTTTAAAGATGAGTGAGGAGGACCTTAAGGCGCTGTGGGTAAATGTACATAAAGAGTGCTTGAAGCTAGGCGTGTCAATCGCTGGAGGACATACAGGTAGATACGAAGGAACAGATTTCCCCATGATAGGAGGCGCTGTAATGATAGGTGTTGCTAAAAGGGGAAAGTATGTTACTCCGACTATGGCTAAACCTGGAGACTATGTTATTATGACTAAGGGGCCGGGAATAGAGACGGCTGGTATATTATCAGTTATGTTCCCCGATGTATTGAAAAAACACTATGGGGAGGAATTCGCTGATAGGGCGGAGAGACTTTTCTGGGAACAAAGCGTTGTGAAGGACGCGTTGACGCTAGCTAAGCTAGGCCTCAGAACAGGTGTTACGGGGATGCATGACGCCACGGAGTATGGAGTATGGGGGGCTTTACATGACTTCAAGGATGCCAGCGGGTATGGAGTAAGGGTTTATGAAAACAAGCTCTTCATCAGAGATGAGGTTAAAAAGGTCGTAGAGCTTTTCTCAAGACTTACGCGCATTGATGTAGACGTGTACTCATCCATAAGTGAGGGAACACTTATAGCAACAGTTAACGCAAGCCTCGTTGACGAAGCCTTAAGGTTGCTGAGAAGCCAGGGGATCGATGCAAGCGTTATAGGCGAAGTAATAGATAAGCCCGAGGTAGAGCTTATTAAAAAGGATGGCAGCAAGAAACAAATAGAGCTACCAGAGGAGGATCCCTTCTGGACTCTGTTTTCGGAGACCAGAAAGCTCTTTGGTGAGAGAAAGTGAGGATACCTGTTGCAATGACTATCGCTGGTAGCGACAGTGGTGGGGGAGCAGGTATTCAAGCTGACTTAAAGACCTTCGCTGCTCTTGGCGTTCATGGAACAACAGCTATAACGAGCATCACAGCGCAGAACACCTATAGTGTCAAGGCAACGTTCGATCTTCCACCAAGCATGGTTGTGGAGCAAATCATAGCAGTACACGAGGACTTAGGAATAGATGCCGCTAAAACAGGCATGCTCAGCAATAGCAACATAATAGAGGTGGTCGCAAAAACAATAGAGGAGCTAGGAGTACCCCTAGTCGTCGATCCAGTCATGATAGCTAAATCTGGAGCTCCGTTACTGAGGCCTGAAGCCGTGGATACACTGAAAAACAAGCTGCTACGCGTTGCTCTCCTGGTTACGCCGAACATACCTGAAGCCGAATCGCTAGCGGGCTTTAGCATAAATAGCATTGATGAGATGAAGGAAGCGGCTATCACTATACATGAGAAGTATGGCCCTGAGGCAGTTATTGTTAAGGGAGGGCATCTTAAGAGCGATAAAGTAATTGATGTTCTGTACTATAGAGGAGAGCTCAGGATATTTGAGCATCGGCGAATACAAACTCAGAACAATCATGGCTCGGGATGCGCATTCTCAGCCGCGATAACTGCGCATCTAGCAAGAGGCCTCAGCCTAGTTGAGTCAGTGGAGAAATCCCTTGAGTTTATAGATAAAGCTCTTTATTACTCGCTACCCATTGGCAGAGGGCATGGACCAGTAAATCCCATAGCAGTTTTAGAGGAAGCTGCAGAAAGATGGAGAGTATTAGTAAACTTGAGCGAAGCCATAGAGATACTGCTCGAGAACCAAGAAAAGATAAGCAAACTGGTGCCTGAGGTTGGCCTAAACATAGGTATGTCCCTGCCATGGCTGTACGCCAGAACAATAAATGACGTCGCAGCTGTGCCGGGAAGAATCTCGAAGTACAAGAACGGAATAATAATACCAGCGAAGCCTGAGTTTGGGGTCTCAAGGCACATAGCTACTTTTATATTAACTATTATGGAGCATGACCCAACCTACAGGGCTGCAGCAAATATAGCTTACTCAAATGAAAAAGTGGAGAAAATACTGAGCCTAGGACTTAGCTTATCAAGCTTTGATAGAAGAGAGGAGCCTCCGGAAGTAAAAAGAACGGAGGGAATGACAACGGTGTGGGGGGTCAGAACCGCTATAGCCAAGAACAACTCGAGAGTGCCAGACGCAATCATTGACTACGGGGAACACGGGAAAGAGCCATTGATATTCATTATTGGAAAGGATGCGGTTGATGTAGCAAACAAGCTAGTTAAAATAGCCAGCTCATAGAGAAGCTAATGTCACTTATCGAAGGCCTCCTCATCGCTGATGCTCAGTGCAGGCTACATCGATCATCCAATAGTAATGATTTAGGTTTGCTAGCTTAAAGTTTTTGCTATTGGTAATAGAAAATCTTCGTTAAATAAGCTATCATAGTAACTTTGTTAACTCTTGTTAGGGAATGGAACCTAAGTTCTGGGTTCTAGGGAACAATGTGGTGTTTTCTGCATCTTGCCTCGTATGATTCGGCTCCTCCTATTAATATTCTGGGACTATCACGCGGAGCAGGTTTTCCATTTACTAATCTCTGGCTTCTCGTGGCTAGTCTACCGCATACCTTGCATACAGCTGTTAGTGATATTATCTTATCGGCGTAAGCCATTATTTTCATTGTTGTCTCGAACGGGACACCCTTGAAGTCAAGGTTTAACCCCGCAGCTATCACTATTTTTTCATTAGCTAACTCATTAAGTATCTCAGCTAAGCTAGGCACGAAGAACTGGACCTCATCGATAGCTAATACCTTGTACTTCTCAGCAAGCCTCGGTATCTCGTCAACCTTATCTATCGGTATCTGAACAGCCTCCCATGACCAACCGCTGTGGCTCATGACCTTTGATGAGTGGTATCTATCATCAATACTGGGCTTTATAACGATAGCTTTTCTCCCAGCTATCACCTGCCTCTCAACAAGCCTTATGAGCTCGGTTGTCTTGCCAGAGAACATGGGGCCAACAATAACGATTAGAACCATGACTTACCTCCTTGAAACATCTACGCTGGAATTAAAATATAACTTTAATTTTACCAAGAAGCATGTTAGCCTTAAACATCTTACAGAGACTTAAGCCAAAAAATTGATATTTGTAAACCACCGCGTCTTTATGGGTGAAAACTCGTGACTACCATGCTTTTCTTATAAAGCTAAGTTTACAACTAAAAGCCTCGCTATTTATGGAGGAAATGAACATTGCTATTCTTCGTTCTCGTTTACAAGCTCTTTCTCCAACAGGAACTCCGCGTCGACAACCCTGAAGCCAAGGTTTTCTAGCTCTTTTATAATCATAGTCTTCGAGGAGTCCACGTATATCCGTATCAAGTTAATATTCTTCGCTGATCCAATTTCAGCTAACTTACACACCAATATTCTTAATGTCTCTGTATCCAGGTAGGATGAAATAGCGATGTTGTCGACGTCAACAATGCTGTCTAGGCTATATTCAGCGAATCCCTTTATTCGCTTCTTTTTCAGTACAACCACTGCTTCTCCTTTTTTATACATCTTCCTATAAATGAGCCTGTCCACAGGCTCAATAAGAGTGCTCCACCATGTTGCTCTTCTAAGCGTGTTCCTCCTTATTCTCGCAGGGCTTGTTACCCTAACAGTATATTCGCTTGAAAGCCCATGACAGGAAAGCATGCTCGCTTTTGCTTCCAAAACAAGTACAACCTTTGATATATAGTAATCCTTACGAAGATAGAAGTCAAGGGCTTTTGTGTTTTCTTTTTTCACGCTTAGACTCACGGTTTTAACGCCTTTTTCCCTGAGCTTTTCCTCAGCTTTATCCAGAAGCAAGCTACCTACGCCTTTGCCCCTCTGACCTCCTCCCCGCTCTAAAGGGCGAGGGTTCCCTTTGAACGGCTCACTGGTTCCCCGCATCTATTCGGGGCTACATCTGTCATTTGCGGGACAGTCGGGGCGGCCAAAGGTCCCCCATCCTGGATATGGCTATCTTCTCAATGTTCATTACCGCTATTGTGTCTCTATCGGCTTCGAAACCGCATTTAGGACACCTCAGGTTCCTATGACTGTTCTCAACGAGCTTAGAGCTACACATTGGGCATGTTGTTGATGTGCCTCTCGGCTCTACAACAATTATGGGTACTCCGTTTTTCTCGCACTGCCAATCGATCCAGTGCTCTAGTCTCCTATAGCTCAGAATGAGCAATGAGACTTTGTGTTCTTTCGAGCCTCCTCAGATTCTCCACCAAGCCTGCCAAGTCTTCCCTAGCTACTGCATACTGGTGTCGCTTAGCTAATAACACGATTAAGCGGGAGACCTTCTTAGCCCAGTCATCAATAATGTTTCTAGCCTTCCTGTGGAAGCTTTTTATTCTCCTCCTAACGCCTCTCCTCCTAAGCCAAGCGTTATACCTCGTTGAGGAGTACTTCTTTTGTAGCCTCTCAGCCAAGCGTTTATAGTGCATGGCTCTCTCAACAACTGTCTCGAATCTGTGTTCATGCTGTGAATTCCCTACAACAATATGCTTCTCATTGACATCCACAGCTAAGACTCCGCTAGGAATATACTTTGCTGGCTTGGGCACACGCTTAGATACTTCAAGAATAAACCCGCCGTCCCTAAATAACAGTATTGCATCCCCACTTGGATAGACATCGTATCTCTTGTCCCAACCAATGATTCTGAGCCTGTAGCCACCCAAAAGCTCAATGTAGCCACCCTTCACTCTGTAGCTATATTTGTTTGTCAGCCAAAGCCTGGGAGCCATGGCATTAGGCATATTACCCCTGCTGGGATTGTTTAACCACGACTTAGCAATAGCAATGGCCTCTCTATAGCAGTCCTGAGCGATTTTAGATGGCAGAGCGTACTTCTCTTTAAGGGTGTTGTATAGAAGCCTGTGTGCTTTGCTGAGACCCAACGCTTTATTCTCTATCACGACTTTTATGGAGTAGTTAAGGGCTTCTCTATACCTTCTCATCAAGCCTAGTAATGCTTGTGATGAGCTGGGCTCGGGGCTAACCCTCATCTTTATGGTTAGGGTTAGGACTCCCTCACGGCCCGAGGGCATTACTCAACCCTACACCTAGCTATATTCACGCTTCTGTGGCAGTTCGGGCAGTTAGTGTAGTACATCCTCTTGCCCCTATACTCCCAGACATGCCCACACGAGGGGCACCTGAGTTTGACCATGCACACCACCACCAAACAAGCATATAAACCTTTCTATTTCATCCCCACCTTGAAAGGCGAGGCTTTCAGTTGTAATAGACCCATAGACCCAAAGGCGATAACAAGCTCCGGAGAACACGACGAAGCATTAAAGAGGCATAGACTAGACAACCAAACAGCCTCAGCATACCTGATAGCCATGAGGGAGACCTAAACAACTCTAACCTACCTTATTTACGGAAAAGCCCGTGCCGTTGGGCTCCATTGCTACCAATGAACTTTTTTTCGGTCACTAGAGCCCTGTAGGCGAGATGGGAATCCACGATGCATCAATTAAGCATGAACAAATGAGAATGAGCATCCTGGAACAAATAGTGCATTTACCTTATCTGCTCAGTTAACCAATGTTTTTTGATGTTTATTTATCACTTTGATTTACAACTGAAGGCCTCGCTCTTCAGGGCGGGGAAGAGGTCAGATGGCTTTAGTTGCGAGTAAAGCTTCATGTATATATTAACTCATGTATATATTAACGTATGTTTATTTTTTATTATTATCAAAATTTATTTTTAATTAAATTATTTAATATATAGATTTATTTGAAGTAGATATATTTTGCAAAAATATTTAAATATTCAGATTAAAGAATAACTATCTGATGCAAAGAATAAACGGTAGGTGAACTAAATGGGGGAAGTCCGTGTTTCGCGCAGAGGCTTCGCTATAGCTGGTCTTAGTGCCTTTCTAGGCGGTGTTGTCGGGGCTGCCATAGGGAGAGTCGCGTTGCCACCGGTAGAAAAAACAGTCACTGAGGTCAAAACCATCACGAGCCCCGTATTAACCACGCAGACACAGTTACAGACAGTAACTGTGACGAGCCCAGTTGTAACGACCCAGGTGCAAACAGTAACGCTGGAGAAACCTATAGTTGTCTCTGGAACCCAGATCGTCCTCGAGAACCTACCACTAATCCAGACTATACCATCCACGTTTCGGTTTGACTACAAATACGTTGCGGAGAGAGCGTTCTCTGCGTATAAAGCCGTATGTTGTGGCTTCGGTGTTGGAGACGCGTTGTTGGGCACACTGATTGACCAGCTAAACAACACTCCGTGGAGCAGCCTACCGGGCAGAGGTGCTTATGACCCAACACAGCCCCTAGGAGCATCCAGGTACAAGCCTCCTCTCTACGACCCAGACAAGAAAGACTACAAAGGATTCACGGGCTTCTTCAGGTATGGATGCACCGGAGAGAACATGTGGGGCATGACCTGCGGTGCAGCTTTGATTACAAGCATGATAATGCATATGCTGTTCGACAAGGCTACAGCAACTGCTGCCGCTAACCAGCTATTATGGTCATACGCAGAGGAGCCATTACCAAAGGGCGAATTAGTTGATTATCTGGTTAGCAAACTCAACTTCACGGAAAATGTCGATTATGTGAGGCTAGAGGCTCCAGGCACAACCATGTGCCACGCTGTAGTGACAAAAATTATGTCAAAAACTATTAAATCAGGAATAACCGATAATACCAAGCTATTAACGATTCGATCTAACACGTGCGGATTGATCACCGCGGACATGGCTGTTAGAGCCGCACAAATAATTAACAACTATCTTGAGACAAACCAGATACCGCAGAAGTACAGTCAGCCAGCAATTGCTAAGACATGCTTCACATGCCATGGTGTCAATGGCCCATCTCCATATAGAATACACTTCAACATGAATTCCTACTGCGATACCTGCCACAAGCAGGGATGGACTCATCCCTAGCTCTTCTTTGTTCTAATAATTCGTTTTTTATATCTCTGTATCCATAACTTGTTTTTAGATACAGCCAAGAGTAGATAAAGATGATAGCCGGATTTGATAAAATACAGTTTTTAAAGAAGACGATTATAGCTATTTATTTACTAGTGCTTATCATTGTGATAATCACTTATGGGGAAACAACTGGGCAGACCCCATTTGTATTGAATATTAAGGATTACAGCGTAATGCTCTATCTAAACAGAGGTAGCTATACCTCTGAGCCCCCCGGCATATACGTGGAAATATTAAGAAATAATGAAGCGCTAGCTAGAGACTTTATGTACACATCTATGAACAGCTTCGTAGTTGTATACAATGATTTCTTGGTTTCGCAAGACCAGCTTGTTCTTAGTGCTCTATTAAAAAGCATCGCACAAGTATACCGATTACATGATTGCCGGGGTAACCTATCTGTGCGCTTAGCGTTAAGCCTTCCCAGCGATGACTCGTATCATCTTTTCTACATTGAGTGCAACCATGATTTGTATAAAACACTAGTTACGCCGAACGAGGTTGTAGTTGATAAGGCTGGAGAGAATGAACCAGACATGATTATGCAGCTTTACCAAGAAGTATGGGGGGTAGAATTACAAAGCATGAAATCAAATGACACGATAAGTTCTTCAGCCTCGATAAATAGCGCGGGTATATTTCATAAATATACCTCAGCTACTCAGCCCGAGATGAGAGCTCAAAGCATAACATATGAAGCCGTAGAAAAACAGGAAGCTAGCGGAAAAATTATTCTAACTATCATTTTGCCGCTTGTAGCTGGACTAGCCACTTATTTTCTGCTTAGGAGATTTTTGATTTAAGCCTCTCTACCTCCTTTGTGAGCTTCTCGATGAACTCGTAAAGGTCTCCGATAATGGCGTAATCACTTATATTTACTATGGGGGCGTTCGGGTCCCTGTTGACCGATATTATTATTTCGGAGTCCTTCATCCCGATTACGTGCATTGGGCTTCCCGATACGCCTAGCCCAATATATATTCTTGGCTTAACTATGTTGCCGCTGTAGCCTACTTGGTTTTCCTTAGGCATCCAGCCCATATCTACGAGAGGCCTCGTGGCTCCTACCGATGCTCCTATTATTCTCGCTAGCTTTTTCACCAGCTCTATGTCCTCTTTTCTCCTTAGGCCTCTCCCCACTGTAATTATAACTTTTGCCTCAGTTATTGATGCTGTCTCACGGTGTGTCTTACTTATGGTTCTCAAAGCTCCTCGAGGACACAGTGTCTTCGGCATAACTACGGCTTCCCCTGTTCTCTCAGGAATCCTTTGAATAGGCTTGAATACACCGGGCCTAACCGTGCTCATAGCCGGCTTTGTCCTGGAGAGTATATGGGCATATATGTTACCTGCATAGGCAGGCCTAACCTGTATGAAGTTTCCTTTTTCATCGAAGTACAGGTCAGTGCAGTCAGCTGTAAGGCCCGTGGCTAGATGGGCAGCTATTCTCGGGGCAATGCTTCTTCCCCTGTGAGTAGCACTTATCAGTATTACCTCCGGCTTTGCCTCCTTAATTATCGATATGTAGGCTTCTTTGTAAGTTGCGGGGTCAAAGGTCCCTAGCTCCTCACAGTCCATGATGTAAACCCTGTCGGCCCCGTGCTCGAACAGGACCTGTTTGAGCTCACCCACGTTGTTGCCAGCCAAAGCGACGGAAACAAAAGTCTTCCTCGAATCAGCAAGCTCCCTTGCCTTGCCTAGGAGCTCGAGAGTTGACCTATGCAAAGTCCCATTATCAATGTCGGCTATAACCATTATTCCCTCTCTTGCCTTCACATCCATATTGCCTCCAGTTCCCCCTTTTGATGGAGAGATGCTCATAGCAACCCCTCCTTCATTAGCAGGTCAACCACTGTTTTTACTCCCTGCTCAGTATCCAGGATGATTCTTTTTCTCTCCTTCTCCTTCGGTATAACCACTCTGTAAACCATTGTGGGGGATCCCTTGATTCCGAACCTGTTTATATCAGCGATATCAGCCAGTGCATCAGTGCTCCACTTCTCCACGATTGCTTTTCTAGCTTGTAGCTTTCCCTTAATGGTTGGTATTCTAGGCTTAGCTACATTAAGTGTTACCTGCAGGACGCATGGCAATGGGACTTCATAGGTAACTACCTCGCTCTCCAGGTCTGACTCAACAATGGCTCTTGAGTAATCAATATCGATTAGCCTTGATACATAGCTAACGTGAGGTAAGCCCAGCATCTCGGCCACCTCTCCTGGAACCTGCGCTGTATCTCCATCAATACTTTTCTCGCCCCCTATGACCAGGTTAACGTTGCCTAGCTTCATTATAGCGCTCGCCAAGGCGTACGATGTAGCCAGGGTATCAGCACCGGCGAACCTCCTATCCGTCAGCAATATCGCTCTATCAGCGCCTCTCGCGATAGCGTCTCTGAGAGCTTCCTCTCCTTGAGGCGGAGCCATGCTTATGACAATCACTTCTCCTCCGAGCTTCTCCTTTACCTGAACGGCAAGCTCTATTGCGGGGAGGTCATATGGGTTTATTATGAGCTCGACGCCCTCTCTGATTATTGTGCCCTTCTCAGCATCGAACCTAACCTTGTCCGGGTCGGGCGTGGGCTTCATGAGCACAACTATCCTGAAGTTCACGTAATCACACCCAGCTGCTATTTGGTTTTTTTGCATTAACAATAAAATATAATTGTGGTTAACAGTTGAACGCCTAGTCGAGGGCCTTTTTGATGTTCCTGAATATAACTAGTCTCTGAATCTCCGATGTGCCCTCAGCTATCGTTAATATACGGACATCCCGGTATAGCCTCTCGATTACCTGGTCCCTCGTGTAGCCTATACCACCATGTATTTGCAGAGACTTGTCAATGATTAGCTTTGCCGCCTCAGTCGCGTACAGTTTAGCAACTGCTGCCTCAAGCGTTACATCGGCTTTTCTGTCAGCCAGCCACGCCGCCCCGTAGGTAAGCTCCTCTGATGCCCTAAGCATAGCAAGCATGTCCGAGAGCATGAACTGTATTGCCTGTTGATTAATTATTGGTTGACCGAACTGCACCCTGTTCTCAGCATAGTTAATGGCTAGCTGCAAAGCCAGCCTCGATATACCGATTGCCTGTGCAGCCATGCCTATTCTCCCCCTCGTTAAAGCCTGCATAGCTATTTTGAACCCCTCGTCAACCTTGCCTATGATATTCTCTGCCGGGACCTCAACGTTATCTAGGAAAACCTGGTTGGTAGGAGATGCCCTTACGCCAAGCTTCTCCTCCTTCTTACCGATAAGAAGTCCTGGCATGCCTCTCTCAACAACAAATGCAGTTATTCCGCGAGCCCCTTTCTCTGGACTGGTCTTAGCGAAGACAACGAAGACGTCAGCTATGCTGCCGTTTGTTATGAAGTGCTTCTCTCCCCTAAGCACATAGTAACCGTTTTTCTTCTCAGCCCTAGTGACAATGGAAGCCGCATCAGAGCCGGCGTTAGGCTCCGTGAGAGCGAAAGCCCCTATCGAATCTTTAGCTAGTCTGGGAAGAAACTTTTGCTTGAGAGCTTCATCCCCACCTATCAAAATGGAATCAACAGCTAAGTAGTGGCCCCCAAGCGAGAAGGCTGTAGCCGCGCAACCCCTTGCTATTTCCTCGAGGCTGAGCACAACGCTTCTCTCATCAAGCCTTTGCCCGCCATACTGCTCGGGGACATTGATTCCGAGGAAGCCGAGCTCAGCAAGCATCTTGAGGTTTTCTTTCATTATCTCCTCGCTGCCTTTTTCATCAGCCTCGCGCGCCCTCTTCTCCAATTCCTGCGATACGTTTTTAGCTAAGCTTTTTATATCCTCGTGAAAATCCTCGAAATAAGGGTAGTAATCCCTTAGCTTCATATTAGCACCTGTTCTACTTATTTTTGATGAGCTTTATAGAAGCATGAGTTAACAGTGAACAGCTTGATGAATCGCGTCTGCGTTAATTAGTTAATGGAAACTAATTTATTGACATACACATTATTTTTGATTGGTGAGCTATTGTCAACTAACAGTGTATCCTTCGACGCGATAGTTGTTGGGGGAGGGCCGGCTGGTTTATCTGCAGCTTACTTCCTAGCTAAGATGGGATTCTCGACGCTGGTGCTGGAGAGAGGAAAAAGCCTTGGCTCAAAGAACGTTTATGGTGGAAAAATTTATTCTCACTACATAAGGAGCTTGTTTCCTAACTTCGAGAAGGAGGCTCCCATTCACAGGTGGGTCGCGAGAGAAAAGTTCTCGATCGTCAGCGGTGATGATATCGTTACTCTTGAGTATGCTTCGCCTCGCTCATCGAGTTTCACTACAACCCTAACCGAGTTTACTAGGTGGCTTGGTAAAAAAGCAGAGGACGCGGGGGCAACGGTGCTAACCGAGGCAAGAGTTGATGGCCTGCTGAGAGAAAATGGCCGAGTGAAGGGAGTGATAGTTGGTGAGGAAAGGATTGGGTCTGACCTCGTCGTGATAGCTGAGGGAGCAAACAGGCTTTTACTGGAGAATGAGAAACTGGTCCCTGAGACTAACCCCGAGCAACTGGCTGTTGGCTTGAAGGAGGTTCTAAGCATACCAGAGGAGAAAATTAACGATAGATTCGGTCTCAGCGAGGGGGAGGGGTTATCATGGCTGTTCCTAGGCTCAATAACTAACGGGTTGCCGGATGGAGGGTTTCTCTATACGTTCAAAAACCATGTCTCAATAGGAGCTGTTGTGTGGCTTGGCTCAAGAAAACAGGTTGGAACAGCCATATACGAGTTCGCCGAGAACATTCGGCTACACCCAAAGCTCAGACATCTGTTCAGAGACGCCGTTATAACTGAGTATTCCAGTCACCTAACAATAGTTGATCCCCTTGGCTACATGCCCTCAAGGTTGTCTGGGCCGGGATACATTATTGTTGGTGACGCGGGAGGGCTCATAGGGAACCTTGGCTACACTTTCCGTGGGGTTGATTTCGCCGCTTACTCGGGGTATCTTGCGAGCATTGCCTACGAGAAAATAAGAGGAGGGGAGGACTGGCTTATTTACGATGAGCTCGTTAAGAAATCAAGCATGTACAGAGAGATAGCGAGGTACTCTAAGACACACGAGATTATGAGGAGCCCGAGGCTTCTCAGGGAGTATCCGGAATTGATTAATGACATAGCGAGGCTTAAGCTAGAAATAAGCGAGGAGACCCCGAAGCTGTGGGAAGCCGTGAAGAAAAAGGTTGGCTACAGGAAAGCCCTTAGCATTCTCCTGGAGTTAATCTCCTTGGTGAGGAAGATATGAGTAAAGGCAAACTTGACTTATCTCAAATCATGACGAATAACAAGTGGGTTGTTGATGAGGAGCCCCACATAATCGTTGATTACGAGAAATGCGAGAAATGCGATACGAAGGCATGCATATACATGTGCCCAGCCGGCTGCTACGAGCTGGATGAGCGTGGAAAGCTCAGGTTTAATTACGAAGGGTGCCTCGAGTGCGGTACATGCAGGCTTGTCTGCGACAAGAAAGCCATAAAATGGAGCTACCCAAGAAGCGGGTACGGAATACAGTATAGATATGGCTAACGCGCTCGTCTTTTTCTTTTTATAGCCAGCACTTCAAGGATTAAAATTGGTGTGAAAATGAGCACTGAGATTATCAAAGCCATCGATGATTCACTGATAATCTACGAGGGCAAAGAGCACAAGCACGTGTTAACTTACTACTTGCCGGGAGAGCCTTCTTACGTGGAGTTCGGTCTTGATTACGCAGAAAAACGTTTAGCCATAAAGCTTATCAGGATAGGCCCTGGCAATGAGGAAACAGAAGACGAAGTGGAGTTTACGCTTGGATTCCCCCAATTAGAGAAGCTGAAATCAATTATCGACGAAGTACTTGATGGGAAAAAAAGCATAGCTGAGCTCTTATCTTTGGTTTACAACATGAAGAAGCTGAAGGAGGATTACGGCTTTGATGATGCAAAAGCCTTTGAGCTAAGCCTAGCAATCAATTACATTGAGAAGGGGCTTTCACCCGAGAAAGCCTTCATGATTACTGAGCCAACGATAGTAAGCCCAAAAGACATAATCGATTGCCCATTGTACATGTACACGGTTGTGAAAGCGAGGAGTAAAAAGAACGCTGACGTTTTTGCTTATTAAGGTTCTAGCTTTTTTCCGACCTGCAGTTTTCAGTTATTCATATTTAAGTTGCAGTTATATTAACAAGCTTTATAATGTATAGTTATGTAAATAATATTACCAGGATGTAGCTGTGGTTTTAAATTTGAAAAGGAAAGGACAGTCAAGCATAATAGCTCTAGTTATACTTGTAGGAGTAGCTCTAGCTCTGGGTATTGGTTTTCTATCGTACTTTAACTCCCTGTCCAGGGAGAGCACTAGGGAGATGCAGAGGGACTCTCTACTAGCTTATGAGCTGACTAGCCAGCTTGTCAGGACCATCGCCGTAGATGACTCGAGGGGAGATATATGGCTATTATTCAGGAGACTGGATAACAGCAACGGGACATTCTTTGTTGCAACCGAGGTCTTTGATGAAACGGGGGCCTCCTCTTTTCTACAGTGCTCCAACGTGAGGGTCTACATGGAGAACATGGAGAACGGCGACAATCTATTATGCTACAAAAGCGATGGAAGCCTCGATGAGAACGAGTGTCCTGGAGCCCATCTGTATTCCACCATGAGCCCAGAAAAGATTTTGTTAAGGCCTCAAGGCACGGCGAGCTGGGTAAACCTAAATTACTATAAGGCACAGAGAAACGAGCTTCTGCCTCAGCAAGCGGTTCCCATATGTAGATTAGACTACCGCGCTGGAGAGAACGAGATAGTTCTTGTCTCGCCCGGAGAAAACGCTTTTAAAGTAAGGTTGTACATAGGGGTTCCTTTCCAGGACTCCCTCTACATTATAAAAACATATGACGTGAGCCTGAGATAAATGAAGATAAAGAAGGCCCAGGTGGGAGCTATATCCTTTGTGCTATTAGCCTTTATTCTCCTGGTCATCGTTGTCCCAGCCTACATAGTTTTTCATGGACACTCAGCGCAACTGTACTCGAGCTCAGCCAGCACTCTTCAGGAGAACCTGTACTCATCGGGCCTCGAGGCAACAGGCGATGTGAGGCTCACTGGGGTCGTTGATAGCAGCAACACGGCGCAGATAATCCTGAGCAACAGGGGACTAGTCCCGAAGAAAATAGAGTACATTCTCGTTATACTTGGTGAAGAGCAGAGGGTAATCAGGAGCACGAAGGTAAACATAGAACTCAATCCTAACACGTGGATAAGCAACGCGCTGGACCTAAGCGACCTTTGCCAGCAAAACGGGTGCAACAACATAGTGGTTCTAGCAATCACTAGCGACGGAGAGATAATCAAGAGCAGAATATACACACAGGAAGAGCTCACCAATATATATGGAGAACAAAACCAAACAGCATACCTCACAGCTATTCAGGTCTTCCCACTGCAGGGCGTAACTGGAAGCACCATTAGCCAGCAACTCTCAAGCGGTGGGCTAATATTCAATGAAACACAGGTAGCTCTCCCAACACCTGAACTGGTCAAAAACGGCACATTCAGTGGCCTCGGCGTTTACAAGTACATAAGCAACGTTGATCCAAAAAATAATATTAATAGAGATGCTTACGTCTTAAATCTATTCTTTTCTAGTGTAAACATTACTTTGAACAACATAATGGCTGGCAACATTTTCTTCGGATATCATCCATCAAGAAACGATAGTTTCAACATCATGGTTAGTGGCGATACGGTTAGTGGAAGCATAACGATTAACAATAACCAGCTTACCAGGTGGTGCGACTCCAGCTCGAAGAGTTTCAGAATAAAAATACTTGGCTTCAAGAGCTTTTTCCCTAGCTATGTATTCTCTCTTACCCTGCCAAATGGAGTGAAAGCTAATTATACATATCCACCGGACGATCCATCTAAGCTTCTCTATTTATCAACAAGCTCATCTATAGCTAAGCTTTCATTGAATGGTACTGCTGAAGCCGTGTACGTCTACTGTGCAACTCAGTCTAATTATCCTTCAAGCTACGAGCCATACATATTGTTATATAGAACGAGCAACACGACCAGTGGCTTATCAATTCTGTTCACGACCGAGGATGTATATTATGGTGCCAACAATATAAATGACCGGAGAACATCCGATGCGCCGAACAGCGATGTTTCTGTTAGTCCCTTGGTTTTATACTTCAAGCCTAGAAATATAATTATCACTAACCAGGCATTCAGTGGGTTGCTAATAAACGTGAAATTCAAGTATCACGACAACGAGCTGGATTACACAAACTATGATACAGCTCTTGATAGCGAGATCTTTAGCATATCAGTGGTAGACTCCGATGGAAACACTGTTGGTGGCAGAAGCTTTACTCTGCGAGAGCTAGCTACAACTAAAATAACTAGCCCACCGCTTACTCTTCCCCAAACCGCGAGCATTTATGTTCCTCTCCCCTCGCCACAGGTAGTCGGCGTAAAGGAGTATTACTTAGCAATAAAAATCTGGGATCCCTTCCTCCTAAACAAAAAAGGCGGCAATTATGTGAATGACCTTGACTTGACTCTGCTCATTGAATCCCTAGTTATAATCCCTGTATCGTAGGTGCATTGGCTTGGAGAATGAGTTGGCTGAGATAATCTCCCTGGTTATTGTTGGTTTAGCTATCATAGGTGTTTTTTCATATTTTTCTCAACTAGGGGTTGTTGCGCCCATAAGCAACATGCCAGCTGTGATTGAGGCTAACGAGCACTTGCTTAGCCCAGGTGCATATGGTTTTTATAGCTCTAATAGCAAGGAGATATTAGTTATAAACAAGGGTTACCAGCCAATCGTTATTGATAAACTCGTGGTGAAATCACCAATCAGCAACGCATTGCTTGTTCAGAGCGCTGGACCTAGCTCTTGGCCCTGCCTTTTCAATACCACCGTTGTGCCCCCTGGCTCATCAGTAAGCGCTGATTGTGGTGATTACGTTCCATTAGTGATAATTGGTGGCAGAGGAGAGCACATAAGCGTGAGTTACATGGTGGGAAGCGAGGTTATAACTAGAAGCCTGAACGAGACCAACCTACTGGAGAACAGGATAAGCTATTACGAGAATCAAACCGGACTATATATCGATCAATCACTAAGGTACCCCACAAAAGAAGTGCACCAAACAGTCAAGGAGGGATCCACCGTCTTTAGGGTTCTTCAGTGCAGGTTGAACACTACCTTTGAGGCAAAGCTTAAAGGCAATAATATCATTTTAACGAAAGACCCTTCAAGCCCTGGATTATGGAATATCCTTATTGCCGGCGGGGATAGCCAAAACACTGATTCTTATGTGAGTATAGGGGGGAACACGATTTATCTAAAAGACTACGATTTTTATAAAAGATACAGGGTTGTTCTGTGGAGCTTCAGCGGAGCTATTTACAACATTACTCAGCCTTCTTCTCCTAATGCTATCGCTTCTCCCGGAATATACACTAACTTGACTTTGCTTCTGAACGGAACAGCTGATTACGCAGCGCTGTACACCACTCAGAGCGGAAACCCAAGCGTAAACTGCCCATTGTATGGAAACACGAACTATCTTGGCTACGACCCATACTTCATTGTCGGAGACCTGTTTGGTAGGGGGTATCAAAGCTTTATTCTAACAACTATTGACTACTCCACACAAGGCGATGGGAATAGCTATAATGACTACTTAAATGGCGTTAGGGCTCTTGACTATTCACAATACCCGCTGAGAGTCATCATAAATGGCTACCCGATAAACTCGACCCAAGCTGACTACGTAAGAATTACGGTTAAGCTCTGGTTCTGGGATAACTCCTTAGTGAACATAGGTGAAACAACGAAGAACCGGGAGGTGTTCTGGATCGGCCTCTACGACCCCACAATAAACGACTATGTGTACAAGTACCCAACAACTTACTATGAAATCCAGAGGTATGAGGGCTACGGATACGTGAAGGAGTACTTAATCCCCATACCAAAAATCCCCGATAAAGCTTACTACGTTGCCTTCGACATTGTTGATCCCTATGACCCGGGGCTTGGCAACACGTGGGATGATGTTGATTTCACCTTGGTTGTTGATTGTATAGGCATTGTTCTAGGTGCTTCGTGAATGAGCCTGAAGACTAGGAGAGGCTTATCGGTTCTTGTTCTTGGATTCATAGTCCTGGCTGGACTAGCATTAGCGCTTTTTTCCTATAGAGCACTCGTTTTAAAAGAAACCAAAGATATCCTTGAGGCAAGCTCCTACTACTCGCGGTACATAGAGAAGTCAGCCTCAACGCAGTTATCCATAAGGGTTAGCGGAGCAACAACTATTATTACTAATCAAGGAACTAGCGCGTTGAGCTTGAAGTACGTTTTCTACGTGATTGGCGATAAGCTGTACCCTCTGTACCTAAACGACGCTAACAGCAACTGCACTCATGTAATGTCCCCCCTGCAGAACTGCGTCATTAACCAGGTCTTAACTGATATAAAGGCGATAGTAACAAGCGATGGAGTAGTAATAAAGCCTGATAAAAGAGAAGTCATCGTTGAGAGAGCTTACCTAGTGAAGATGAGCCATCTCCCAATCAACATCAACACCACGGATGACCTGAGCGATTATTTTGGTGTACTGGGGGACCAAATAAGCATTCCACTACGAAACCAGAGCATATCAAACAGCGTTGTTGGGAACATTACTTACGTGGTCGAGGAAAACGAGATTTACAGAAACGCAAACATAAGTGGCGGTAACGCCCTCTTCGGCGCATTGCTTGTTGGCCAGTCACCCAGAGACCCGAGCAAATACAACTTGCTGGTCGTCATGCCGAACAACAACTCGCCTGGAAACAAGACAAACATCACAATAAACAATAATCCGTTGCTCTCTAACACCACTAATTACATTGCAGAGGTAATCAGGCTAAGAATAGATGGTTTCAGCGGCACAATAAGCATTGTCAATGCGAGTAGCCCGGGCACAGTTATTGCTAGCAACACTGGTACCCCCAGAGATGTTGTGGGGCCATGGTACTACGGAGCATTATCGAGGCTGGCTCTCAACATCAGCGGCACGGCTGAGAGCGTTGTTGTCATAAGAGGAGTTAACAGCAGTGTTGCAACAAGCATTGGCCTTAACAGAACATACAATAACTATTACCCATACCTATTCGTCGGGGACATAGATAGAAACGGGTTAATAGACGTTGTTTTGCTGACCGAGGACGCGAGCTACGGGAACGCCACCAACATAGATGATAGAAACCCGGCTAACCAGGCAAAAACACTGGTTGATTACTCAAGCACTCCTCTCCGTTTATACTTAAACCTGAGCAACCTAACTGGGGATCCCGCAGGCTACATAGATGGAGCCGAGTACCAGGGCATCGTTCTCTACACAAACATGTTGTTCCACGACAACGTTTTCCCGGATAACCAGACCCTCCCCATACCGGGCAAGCAGGGATCCTACGATATAACTGAACCGAGAGATGTTGCGAGGATCCTCCTGGTAGATGAGAGCGGCAACGCTTACATCGCCAGGACAGTGAGCATATCGGAGCTATACCTATATCACAGAACGATTATAAGTAACTACACCTCGGACAGTTACGCCTGGAAGACACAGATAACAAGCTACATACTGCTACCACCGACAGGGAAGTACAGAGTAGCGATAGAGCTACAAGACCCATACCTGTTGGATGGAACAAGAAACGACGCAGACATAACAATAGGACTGGACCTATTCACAATACTACCAGTAAAGAGAGAGTAAAAAATAGCTATAAGAAATAAAAACAATCAAACAAAAAAAAATTTAGTTTTCCTAAAATTTTAATTAACTTAAATGTTTTTCACTATTATCCTTGAACAGCCTGCACCACGAATGGATACTGATTACCTGCTTTAGTAATGACTGTTACTGAGTAGCTCACTCCAGAGTTATAATTGTTGTAATCTAAATTTGTTACCTTAACGGTGTAAATTTTTCCATCGGCTGGGATAATTTGATTATCAAGTTGTCTACCATTTGGGTCATATACATTTATATTCGAACCACTAAATTCTTGGCCTGCTACGACCACTTTATAGATAGTTGCATCAGCCGTTCCTTGATTGATTACATCGAGGTATAACGTTGCACTACCACCTGATAATGTTATGTTGCCGGAGATTATTTTCAGGGACTCTGTTTTCCCCATGCTTCCCCATATTCCCATTACCCATCCTATTACTCCCACAGCTATTACTAGGGTTAAGGCTATTAGTATTACTGTCGCGAGTATTGGGGATATTCCCTTCTTGGTCTTCATGTTTTTACCTCCATTATTACTGACCTTTATTTTTAATGGGGATTGGTATTTAAATGTTATAGCAGGTTTTTGTTTTTTGTTTTGTGTATTTGTTTTACTGTGTTTCAGGTGTACTGTTTTATTGTTAGTAGCATTGCTGTTGTTGTTATGACTATCATTAGGGCCGCGTGCTTGAATCCCGCCGCCACGCTTAGTTCTCCTGTCTTGCCCGCTATTAGGCCCATTATGTATGAGTTCACCAGGCTTCCTAACCCTAAAACAGCCATCAGGGGCCCGAGGGACTCAGTTGATATTCCCCCAGCCGTTGCGAGCAACCCTATTATTATTATGGGGGAGGCGGCCAGCATAACCGCGCCGAAGTAGGGCAGGAGCACGTAGCTCCTCATCCTCCTCCTCAGCTCGCTCTCCATCTCGCTCAGTTTCTGGGTGAAGCGCGCGAGCATATCTATGACCTCGGGGGATCCTCCCCCAACGACAATGGTGTCCGTGAGGAACCTGAATATAGCTATTACGAACCACTCCCTTATTCTCCTCAAAACCCTCCTCATGGCGTCCTCTATGCTTAGTCCAAGGCTTATCGCCACGCCTATCTTGCTGACTATCGGTGTTAGGTTCCTGAAGTCCTTGGTGGACAGCTGAACAAAGCACTTCTCCGGCGATAAGCCTGTTTTCCTAATCTCGCTCATCTCCCTCAGGAAATCAGCTGTAGCTGAGACCAGCCCTCTGTGACCCCTCATCAAGGCTCTATAGGATAGCCATGGAGGAACAGATAAAACAAGCGCAGCCACTGTTGCGCTTATCATCAGTGACTGAACCTCCCTAACCCCAATGCTTCCGTATAAAGCGTTTGTCCCCCCCATCAGGCTTAGAGTGGCTAAGAAGGAGAGGGCTGCCAGGGGGGCCATGCCGAGCAACACGTAGTAGGGAATAGTTAGGGGGATAGGCGTCTTTGGCTGTGAGGCGTGAATCATGAACAAGATAACCAAGCCCATGATGGGCAGGATGACGAAGTTGTAGAGAGAAGGCATAAACAAGCTTGCTTGAACCTGACCAACAGGCCTACCGGCAGTAGCTGCTGATAGGGTGCCCGACACAGCGAAGAAAACGAATATCGTTATGCTCATGATGACGCCGATAACGATGTACAGCTCGAGGAAGCTGCTGAGCCTCTCAGTTATACGCTTAATCTCGTTCATCCTAGCCTCGAATATCTCCTGTGTACGTATCTCCATGTAGTGAACAACGTCTCCTCCCATTCTAAGCGTGATTGTGTAGCCAAGCATCAAGTCCCTGAAAACAGTGCATGGGTGATGACGAACAACGTTCTCAATAGCGGTCATTGGGTCCTGACCAAAAATCCTAATATTAGTAAGTATTCTCTGCGCCTCCTCTCTCATAGCCTTGAAGATCCTTAGGTTAGCGATTCTTTCAATGATTTTCTCTATGCTCAGGCCTCCCCTCATCATTGCTGATGCGTATGCCATGAAGAATGGGAGCTCCGTCTCCACACCGCTCTTCCTATCACCAGCCCTGAAGGATGGCAGTGCTAGATGAATAGCGAATGTGACTACTGGCGCTGTGATTACTATCAACACCATGATTATCTTCGTTAAAAGAGTGGTTGAAGCTAGAAGTAAAGAAATAGTAGTGTGTACTAGGACTGCTAAGAAAACAACAAAAGTGTTGAGGAGAGCCTTGGATAAGTAAAGCACGGGGTGAACATTCATGCCGGCCCTATCAATAGCCTTGTCAATCTCAAAGGACTTAACAAGCCTTTTAGCCAAGCCCTCAAACAAGATAAGAGCTGTTAACGCGTAGATTTCGCCCAGAGAAGCCCGGAGCTCACCTGGCTTTCTCTGAGGAGTTTTCTTCTTGTTTTTATCTCTGAATCTAAGCTTAGGAAGTGTAAGCCTCATATAGTGGGCCCTCTCTGAGCGTTCTGACAGGGTCAATGTAGTATCTATGAATCCACGTTGCTACTTCCTTGTACTCAGTTTTACCCGTCTTGACGAGCCACTCGATCAGGGCTCTCCTGTTCTTCAGCTCCTCGAGGAGGCTGTCCCTGCTCTTTCCACTCAAAGCCATTATCTTCTCGAGAACAATGCTCTTGGCTAAATCAATACTGAAGGTATTGGTGGCTGGGTCCCAGCGGGCTATCTCTACGTAATCCTCATAGTCCTTTATCTCCCATATACTGACTATTTTTCTCGCAGGCCTCAGGTTCCCTTTTTCATCCCTTATGGTTATTCTCCTTATGAGCAAAGCTATGTTTATTAATGGTATGTATGATGGGGGAATATTCATTGGGGGGGATGTTAGCCTCTTAACGGCGGCATCAATGCCCTCAGCATGAAGAGTTGTCAGGCCGGAGTGCCCCGTGGCTATGCTCTGAAACAACACGTACGCTTCTTCACCTCTTATTTCCCCCACTATTATGACGTCGGGCCTGTATCTAAGACTCATCTTCACTAGGTGGAACAGGGTTACCTCGCCTACTCCTCCCAGGTATGAAGGCCTCGAAACAAGCTGAACCCAGTTCTCGAGCGGTAGCCTGAGCTCAGGTGTATCCTCTATAGTTACAACCTTGTACGTGGGCCTGAGAAGAGTGGCTATAGCGTTAAGAGTTGATGTCTTACCGGCACCCGTTATTCCAAGTATTAGTGTGGTTAGCTTGTAATCCATGGCAAGCCATAAATAAGCTGCCATATCAGGGTCAATTGTGCCGAACTTAATCATATCCGCGATTGTTATAGGTGACTCGCTGAACTTCCTGATAGTGAAGGTGGATCCTCCTGTGGATACCTCCCTGCTGAACGTGGCTGCTAACCTGTGCCCCCCAGGCAGAATTGCGTCGAGTGTTGGGTAAGCAACGGATAAGTGCTTTCCAGCCTTGTGAGCCAGCTTCAGTAAATATGAGTCTAGCTCCTCTTCTGTTCTGAAAACAATGTTTGTTGGGAGCGACTCGTATCTCCTGTGCCACACGTAGACAGGCTTCCCAACACCGTTGCAGGAGATATCCTCCACGTGTCTATCCCTGAAGATCGGGTCAAGCACCCCGTAGCCGAAGATATCCCTCTCTATGTAGTAGTTAATCTTGTTCCATGAGAGAGCGGGCGTTCTGGCGAACCTTAATTGGAAGAGCCTCATAACCCTAGCCGCTGTTCTCCTGAGAACCTCTACTGAGTCCGTGCGTAGTGCCTCCGAAGGCTTCAGCTCCCACATCAGGTGCTCGTATATCTGGTTATAAATTCTTCTCTCTTCTTCTGTGAGCGATATCTCGTACACCTCGTAGTAGAGTAAACCAGTATCTATCTCCTCAACAATATTTATCCAGGCGAAGGGCTCGTTAACAGGGTAGGACTCAACAACCCTGAAGTTAGGCTTAGCGCTGAGAAGCTCGTGGGAGTAAACCTTTGTTATCTCCTCAAGCTTGATTACTGGCTCCTCCTCTTCCTTTCTTCTCTTGGGAAGAATCTTTTGTAGAAAACCAGCACTTATTTTCCTAGACAACTGATAATCAACCCTTCATAAACAATGTGTGATTTACAATAAAATATATTTTTTAGTTGATGAATATAAATTGATAGTTTTTGGTGAATAAAGTGGACAAAAAAATCTTCTATAAAACCTTGATTTTAACTGTCTTGATAACTACTGTAGCTATAGGAATATACGCCAGTGCACAGGCTCAGAATGAAAGACCAACCCTTATCTACAGTTACAAGCTCTCAGCCCATCTTCCAGGAAACCTCAGCTTAACGGAAATATACAGTGTTTCCTCAACAACAATCATGGGGATAGCTACAAGCGCTGGTAATTACTACATTGTTGTGCTAGAGTTAGAGAACCCATACGAGGAGCCACGGTTAACTCAACTTTATCCTGTTTTAGGGGAAATCACGGCTATAGCAACGAATGGGTGGCCTGTCAAAAGAATAGCGGTAGGCACATCCATGGGAGAGCTATTGATATTTAATATAGAGGGGGGCAGAATATACCAGCTTGTAGATAGGGTTCTAGGAGCGGACTTTTATGTTAAAAAGATACTTGTTCTGAGAAACTCTATTAGTGATAACTTTGTGTATGCAGTAATGGTTGACGAAGCGGGGGGCGGTAACGTCTGTGCCCAATGCTCTATATATATAGTCAGTGAGACTCAGCCCGGGTACATAAGAATCGGCTCTCCGATGAGCGATACAAGTTTGTATGTACCCAACAAGCTGATATCAGATATGACCGCTCGTGTTGTTTACGCGGAGAACTCGTACTACTATGATGCATCATACCTCGTTGTTTCTAGCATCGATAAGCCAAACCTCATCAGAATAGATGTAAACGTCACATACTACGATTACCAAGGAAACCTGACGAAGCCTGCCTCCGGGGCCTTAATTGATGTATATGCGTATAACCAGGCAAAATCTTATAGGTACAGCGTTAACGCCGATCAGAGCGGTATAGCATCGATATTCGTCGAGAGAGGCATGATAGCTGAAATCACTGTTTGGGATATAATATACAGAAATTACACCATTGTTATAAACACTTCTAATATACCTTCGTATCAAAGCTTTACTTCACAAATGATAACTCTATACTACCCTCCGCTCGTGGTACCAGCTGAAACGAAGACTCCTCCCTACCTGTTGTGTTCACTGGATGTATATGATGTGACGCAGGCGCCTAACAAGCTTATCAGTAGAGGAAAAATAGCAAATACAACAAATCCTGCTTTTCCCTTTGATTTAAGCGTTTCATTCTTCAATAAGGGACTAAGCTTAATCTACTTAAAGCAAACAGGAGAACACGCGTTAATTTACTATGATGTTGATACACAAAGCCTGATTTTGTGGAGAGTAAAAGAAAGGGATGGGAAACTGCAAGCTTACTATTACAACAAGGATTACGTAGGAAAGCAGGCATTTTTAGTAAATACCTTTACTACTCCGACAGGCAGTTACTTATACGCCGTCCTCTCGGACGCGAGAATCAGGATATACAGGATACCAACAAGCATTGATGAAGGCTACAGGATACTTGACATATACAGAGCCGGCTCAACCCTTATCAGCTCGAAACTAGTACTGGCAACCAACAAGTACATCTTGGCTGCTGAAACGCCCGAGGGAACACAGATACTCGAGCTAAGCGAAGAATTGGTCATACCTGTACTGAGAAAAGACCTGACTCTTAACTACAGGTTGCCTGACCAGATCGATTCGGATATAAGCGATGATTTAAGTAGCTTTTTTATACTTGCTAGTAACAACCAAATTACTGTTTACAGGAACCTGAATTTGTACATTGGTGACCAGCTTTTTGACCCTAACCAATACATGACTGGCTCTTTAACACTGTTCATAAAGATTAACCCCGAAGATATGGACAGCTTAACAGTTTATTTCCGGCATCCATGGGGCGAGACGAAGATAAAGCCGAGTATAAACGGAACAGTGATTATATCTAACATTATCCCAAACGTAACCTACACTATTTACATTGAATCCAGCAAACCGTACATAATTCCTCTCTCGACAACTCTTAGTTTCAGCGATTACCAGGACCACGTAGTTGTGCTGAAGCCCGAGTACAAGTCATACACACTTAAATTGCGACTTGCGGATGATAAATCTATGGTTCTCATAGCCCCAATAGATATTTTAATCGATGATGAGTTGTTAGTTTCAAACAACACGAAAAATGAGATTGAACTCAGGGTTTACTATGGAAACCACACGCTGACCATCAAGCCCTCGACTGGTTACGAAAATGTATACGAGGTTCTCGAGGCACCACTTTATATAACGCAGAACATAGAGCAAAGCTACACGCTTCAGAGAAGAACCTACATGCTACAAGCAACAATGATTGATAGTGAGGAGCAAAAACTCCTAGGTCCGGTTAAAGTGCGAATTATAGATGAAGCTGGAAGCTACATCGAGACAATAATAACTCCTCTAAATCCATCACTGCTGGTCTCCTTGCCCTACGGGCAATACACTATTAACATCAGTCCAACTGACGAGACACAAGGGATATACAAGGAAATATCAACGACAATAAAACATGATAGAGACCGATCAACAACACTGATAATACCCCGGCGAACATATCTCTTAAACATAATTATCAGAGACATAACTTTTGGTGCACTGCGAGGAAGCTTCATTGTATATGTCAATAACAAGCCCGTTTCCAGTCCATTTAGCACCAACATTACGTTAACACTGCCTTATGGTAAATACATAGTTCGCGCCCAGCCAACCGAGCAGTACGCAAAGGTGTACAACCCATCCCAGAACATATCTTTGATGCTAACCAGGGATACCGAGCTAGTCGTTAACATGACGAGGAAAACGTATAAACTAGGTATACTCGTCATGGAGAAGAACAGGCCAGTGCAGGGAGCCGAGATAAGGTTTATGAGTATTGATGGGAGAAGGCTCGTGACTATCCTAACGACAAACCAGGACGGCTATGTAGAAACAAGCTTACCTTATGGCGACTACACTATTGAGGCCAGTTTTAAGGGGTTCAACCCAACAATCATTACCTACACACTTGAGAGCTCATCATCGCTTACAATCCAGATAAAGCCGACAGTAACGACGCTTGTAATTAGGGCTATCAAGTTCACGCTTCCGTACGTCGGCGTAGCTGTAGCTATAGTTGCATCTATTTACGGCCTGATGAGGCTCAGGGAGGTCATAAGAAGAAGAATGGCTAGAGAAGAAGCTCCTTTCTAAAGAATCAACAGAGTAAGATGAAGTGCATAAATGCCTGATGCTCATTGAAAAGCAATATATTGTTTCACGAAATCTTCATGCTCAATAAGATACGTGTATTCTTCTAGGTATCCCGTCAAAATAGTATACCACGATTCTTAATGAAGACTTATACTGAGATAGAACCTCCAGCTCCTTCCTTATTGATAGCAATATGTTTAGTTTACGGTTCATTAAATCTAGAACCCCCTCTAGAGCCTCGATTTCCTGCTCAATTGTAGGTCCGATGACTAGCTGGGCTTCCCTAAACTCAATGGCATTTCTAGGCTCAGTAGCCTTGTACTGTGGGAAAATTTTCTGTAACGTTTGCTTAATTAGTTTCTGCTGATCAACTCTTCTCCTCATATCCTCCAGTTTTCTGAGGTTCTCTGCGAGGAGCTTCCGTAGCTCGTTGATATCTTCGTCCAAAGCAACCAGGAGCTCATCGGGGCTTTTGTACTCCCTTATCTCCGTGGACTTCATGTATGTCTCCTCAATGTATCCTCAGTGAGCTACCCCGCCCTAAAGGGCGAGGCTTCCAGCGTTCAGCTGGGGCTTCTCGCCTCCAGCCTCATTTGCTGGTTCGGGGGGCTCACTTCTCCCCCATCCCGCAGAGCTCATTACACTGCGGGCTATGTTTATACATGCATTTAGATCTCTGTCGTATTTCATTCTGCACTTCGGGCACTTATATATTCTTCCCTTGACCTGGGCAACATGCCCGCACCTATGGCAGGTCTTAGAGGTGTTCCTTACAAGCTTCTTTCCGAGATACACGACGTCTATTCCCTCGAGGAGAGCCCTATATTCAATGTAGGCTTGGAGTTTTCTGAAGGGAGTGGAGTGAAACCTCCTGTTCAGTTCCCTGGGCTTGTGGAAATTGTCTCTGATACCTGTTAAATCCTCCATGACTATTACTGGCTTGGGGAACTGCTTTGCATAGGCAACTATTTGGTTAGCTATGATGTGGAGTTGCTGGCTTACCTTCCTCTTTTCTTTTCCCTTAAGCTCTTTAACCTTCTTCAAAAGCTTCTTCTTCAGAAGCCTCCTCCTGATATGACCGTATAGTCCCCTTATCCTCTTGATCTCCTCGCCTCTCCAGAACTGCCCCTTCATGGGCTTGTCTGGATTGTTCACTGATATTGCTACCGCAACTGCAAGGTTGTGCTCGCCCCTATCTATCGCTATTATTGTTTCAGGCTTGTCGAAGACTTCAACTGTCCTTTCCAGGACGAAGTGTACATACCACTCTCCATCACGCTTAACCATCTCGACGGTTGTGATCTGCCATTCCCCTCTGAAAGCTTCCTCAATCCTCTGTCTCTGCCTCTCTCCGAAGACTATCGGTAGGCTCACTTTTTCTCTCCTGCTCAAGCTCAGCGTAAGCCAGTAGGGGGTTAGGACATTCGTCGTCTTGGAGAACTTGTAACATCTCTTGTCGAAGCGTATGGATATCCTTTTGAGCCTTAGAACGCTGTCCTCTTTTCTGTTTTTTTTCAAAGCTCTTCAATATCTCGACGGCTTTGTCCCTCGCCGTCTGAATTAAGGCCGTGTTGAGGTTGAAGAGCTCCTTGGCTTTTTCGTAGCAGTTCTCGTGGAGAAAGGTCTTCGATGTGGAGTTAAAGCTTAAGTACCACATCACGAGCCTGAAGTATTCATCGAGGGTCTTGTTTAGAGCCAGGACTTTCCGTTTGTTTGGTTTGAAAACCTTTCCAACAACGCACACGTGAACATCCTTTTGCAAGGGAACTTCCCAGGACCCTTAGTGGAATGGAGACCTAAAAACCTTTCTCTTGCCATCCCCGCCGTGAACAGCGAGGTTTTCAGTTATAACGGTGTTCAAGCTTACTCCGTCATAGAAAAGACTCATGATGTGAAAACCGCTATGCTTCTAAGCTCATCAGCCACGTCCTCGGTTTTGTCGGCTGAGTTCTCGAGGTACTCAAGTATGTCTTTTAGTAGCAAGCAATTGGGGATGCCTGTTTCGTTGCATCGTGCGAGAATTATTGATAAGCCCTTGTGCCTTAGGTCATCGACCTCTTCTTCCAGTCTCTCGATTTTATCGCTTATCTCAAGCGTCTTTTTCTTATCGATGCTCAAGTAGCTAACAGCCTCTCTTATTAGCATTACAGACTCATTTATCCTAGTTATTATACCCAGGAGTACCTGGGCTACATCGAGTGGTGGTTTACCATTGTATAGCAAAGCCATTCTGCTGGCCTCCTTGGCGAACGTGGCTATATCATCCGTGGCTAGTATCAATCTTATTAGCTCCTCGCGGTCGATAGGGTGAACAAACTCCTCGGACAGCTCTCTAATTATTCTCCTTTTTATATCATCAGCTTTTCTCTCCGATTCAAATATGATTCTCCATTCATTCTCCATTAAGGATTTATCTCCGTCACGAAAGGCCGTCAGCAGATTATTGACTGAATTGGTTACCTTGGCTATCTCATCTATGTGCTGGTCGTAGAGCTTGAGTACCTCCCTCTCTCTACGCGAGGCAAGCCACTCCCAGAAGCCAATTCTAAACACCTATTACTGACCTAATCAATAAGTAAAAGGTAATACTTAATGTTATCGTGACCGGCAACGTAATAACCCAAGCCAACGTGATGAAAAGAACTGTTTTGGCGCTCACTCCTTTAAGGCTCCTGCTCCTCGCTATGCCAGCGCCAATTATTGAGCCAGCGCAAGCGTAAGTAGTGGATATGGGTAACCCATAGACAAAAAGAACATATGGGATAGTCGTGAAAATCCACACGACCAGGAAGTTTGCTAGTCCCGAGGCCAGCCCTGTCTGTAAATCAAGCTTTGTTATCTTGTAAGCCATTGTCCTCAGGACTCTCCCACCAAAGATGTATCCACCCAGGAATATAAAGAAAGAAGAATAAAGAGATAACAATCTCATAGTCTTCATGTCAAGGGGTCCCGATGGCGCTTCTAGCAATTGTTACGTATACGCCCGTGGCGTTAGCGACGTCGTTAGCTCCAAACGAATAAGCAGACATAAAAGTAACAAAAGAAATTAGGAACAATAATACCCTTCTACTCTTCAGCCTTGAAGCTATTCTCCTATGCGTTAGCAATACGTGCAGAACAAAAGATAAGGCAATAGCAACCAATGGTGATACAACCAAGCTCATTATTATTTTGTAAACTACGCTTAAGTTCGCCAGTAACTCTTTTGTGAGGGTCCAGTCAGTTATACCCACGCATATAATTGCTCTGGGAAGTAGATATGGGAGCACCAAGGTAGGAAGCTACTATTATCCACACAAAAGCGGCCAGCAAGGAAGCTACTGCTTTCTCGATAGTAACGTTCTGGATAACTCCTTTACCAAGGGTCCTCATAACCATGAAGCCCTGGAGAAAAGCGCCCATGAATAATCCAACAAGGAATACTACTAACGTCTTTCTGTAGCTTAGAGCGCGCCTGAACCTACAGCTATGCTGGCTGAGTTAGCCAGGTCGTTAGCACCTATGGACCAAGCAATCATCGCTGATAGCGCTAAGTGCTATTGCTAATAGCCCAGCATCCATGTAATCATCACTAACGATTATCTCTTGGGGCTTGTCGGATTAAGTTATTTATGACTAACAATGCTAAACATAATAAAATGGGTGTGAGCATGGTTAAGGTCGCCGTAGGGTCAGATGATGTTTATCCCGCCGTTGAGTTTATTGTTAAGTACCTTAGCGAAAAAGGATACAAGGTGATAAAGTACGGCGCTGCCTCATCGGGAAAACTTGAGCCATGGCCAATAGTGGCAAGAGACGTTGCTAGAGCTGTTGCCAAAAAACAGGTTGATTGGGGAATAGTTATTTGCTACACCGGCACAGGTGTAAGTATTGTTGCAAACAAGATACGGGGAGTAAGAGCAGCGCTATGCAATGACGCTGAAACAGCAAGAGGGGCTAGGCTATGGAACGACGCGAACGTACTTGCCCTCAGCGGCAGGCTGGTGACACCCTATCTAGCTAGAGAAATTATTGATGCATGGCTATCTGTTAGTCAGCCTGACCAGAGCGAAATTGAGAACATCAAGTTAGTAGCCATAATAGAAGAGGAAGAGCTAAAATCCCAGCACACATAAGTGCTTTATAGGATAAACCTAAGGCTCTTTAACCGCAATGAAACCTAGGCTCTTCTCGCTGAACTTCAGCACTCTAAAACCAGCTTTCTTCAGCCTACTACCTATATTACCAACAATATTTGCTCTACCGTGGATTCCTGGCTGCCCAGTATAGTGATATAGAACTCCGCCTGGCTTGAGAACCCGGTTAAGCTGCACGTAGAAATCAATTGAGTATAAATCCCCATAATCTTTTGTTAGCCTTGGGGGGTCATGAATAATCTTGTCGAAATAGTTTGCTGGAAGGTCTCTTATCTCATCAACTACGTCTGCATGATTAATGACTATTCTTTCATCCATGAGCATTCTGCTCCAAGGATTCATTCCTGCTATTTCTATTACGTTTTCGTCTACCTCGTACGTGAAAACACGTTGAGCGCCTCGAATAAGAGATATTATTGATGTATATCCAAGACCCATGCATGTATCAAGCACAATATCTCCTTCTTTGACCCTGGCATCAAATACTTTATACAGCGAGTCTGTCCATGGATCAATATCAACAATTCTGTGCATGTGGATACCATTAATTTCTATCGTGGGTGCTTTATCTATTCCCGTAGCTTTCAACTTGTAGAATCCTTTGTCACTACTAATAATGGCTTCAAGCACGCCGAGCTGCTTATCAATAACGACTACTCTGTCATCTCTGGATGGCTTAACCTCATCTATTAATACTGGGGACGATAATCTTTTTGTGTAAAGCTTGCCTTCCTCAACGCAGACTTCCTCCCAGGACAAACCTATGTCGAGCGTGGATGTGAAGCAGCCCTTTCTTTCTGATAATATCTTGTGAAGCCACGACGTAATCCATACATCACCTATTAATTTGGGCTTCAAAAGTGACACGTCGGTTAAGTTTCTTACTAATAAATATTGTTAAAGAAGCGAATTAGGCTTACTTTTTCTTGGTTATAGCCAACAGTAATACAAGAGAAATCATTATAGCTGGTATAGGTAAGTAGATAAAAGCCGTAATTTTCCCGAAGGTCTGGTACAAATAGGATATTATCATGCTACCGGCAAACCACGAAGTCCCCTGGATTAGACCGAAAACACCGTAGACGTAAGCGAGCTTTTCTTTCACAACAAACAATGGTATAGCAGACCTAAGTATAGTTTCAAAAGCTGACATCACGAGCCCGAAGAGAATAGCTGATAAAACACGAAACAAGGTAGATATAGCGAGCACCAGGAAAACGGGCAGAAACAACGCGAGAGACGGAACTATTAGCAGAGTTTTCAGCCCCATTTTATCGAATAAAACCCCTATAGGTATAGCTATAAGTGCATCCGCGAGCATCGCTATGCTATACAAATAAGCTATTTCCGAGGCGTTTTTCCCAAGCTCATAGCTCATATAATACGATATAATTGACCAGTGAATAAACCCTATAGATAATAAAGCTACAAACAAGAAGTACAACAATGCGTTTCTATCAGATATGGTTATATCTGAAGCACTGCCACCATACTTTTGTGTATCCTCAACAATAGCTGGCTTGAGCAGATAGTATTTCTTCATTAGGTAAAACAGGGTGAGCAGGTTCAATGCTCCCGGAACAGCGAGTATTAAGAAAGCTGGCCTATATCCACCATAGCTATAAGTTAGCCCTACTAGTAATGGTCCCGTTATTGCCCCGAGCTGGTCGAGAACCTCGTGAATCCCAAAGCCAAGCCCCCTCCCAACACTTTTACTTACCTCTGCTAGCAAGGCATCCCTAGCAGGTGTTCTAAGGCCTTTTCCCACTCTCTCTAAAAGATAAAGTATAACAGCTATTCCCCAGCTACCAGTAAATGCTAGTAGAGGAATAAATACAGCCTGTATAGCGTATCCAACAAATACAATAGCCCACAGGAATTTCTCGCTTCTAAACTTAAGTGAAAAAACACCGCTAACAAACCTAAAGCCATACCCCAAAAGCTCTCCTGCCCCTATTAATCCAGCAGCTATAGCTGGGCCCTTCAAATAATTAATGTAATCACCGGATATCGATCTAGCCCCCTCGTAAACAATATCGGCTAGAAGAGAGACTACGCCGAAAAGAATAATTAAAGTATAAAAATCTTTTTTATTGTTTCTCATAGTGATTCTCCTTTCAGGTTAAAATCAATTCTCTGTTACAACGTGAAGGTGAATAATTAATTTTGTGTTCATAGCGGCTCTAATAAATAACTTATAGCTTTAGCTTACTTATAGATATCCGTAACAATGGATGGGCAAACCCTTTTGACTCCGGGAAGGCTGGATATATAATTATGTATTTTCTCTAGTAATTCCTTGTTCTCAGCGATTATCTCCGCGATTATAACGTGGTCGCCAGTTGTTAGGTATAGCTGGACTACTTCGTCTTTTTGTTTCAGCTCATTTATAACACGCCATAAATGCTCCGGCTCCACGTCTATGCCCGTTAAGCTCGAAGTCAGACCTGCCTTGACGTAATTAATCTTAGCCTTGTACCCAACTATTACCCCTGAGTCCTCGAGCTTTCTTACCCTGTATCTAATTGTTGATTCATTTACTCCCAGCTCCTTTGCAAGCGTTGTCCAGCTAGCTCTTGCATCCACTATCAACTTGTTCAGTATCTTTTTATCGATTTCGCTAATCAATTCGCGAATCCCCATACATAAATTTATATATTCGTGGAATATTATATGTTTTTGGTGAGAAAATTGATACTACTCGGAGAAAAATTCCCCGAGATAACGGTAAAAACAACGCATGGAGTAATAAAACTACCCGACCACTTCAAGGGTAAATGGTGGGTTCTGTTCGCACATCCAGCTGACTTCACGCCAGTATGTACAACTGAGTTTGTAGCTTTCCAGAAGAGATACGATAAATTCAGAGAGTTAAACGCAGAGCTTATTGGCCTTAGCATTGACCAGGTATTCTCTCACATAAAGTGGGTAGAGTGGATAAAGGAGAAGCTAGGCGTTAATATAGAGTTCCCAATAATAGCTGATGATACAGGGGAGGTCTCAAAGACTCTTGGACTAATACATCCTGGCAAAGGAACAAACACTGTTAGAGCAGTATTCATCATTGACCCCAACGGCGTGGTTAGGCTGATAATCTATTACCCACAGGAAATAGGCAGGAACATGGATGAAATTCTGAGAGCACTGAAAGCGCTTCAAATAAGTGATGAATACAAGGTAGCCGTGCCCGCTAACTGGCCGAACAACGAGTTGATAGGAGACAAGGTAATAATACCGCCAGCAGCAACAGCCGAGGAGGCATTCAGTAGACTTGAGAAAATAAAGAAGGGCGAGCTTGAAGGATACGACTGGTGGTTCGCCTTTAAAAAATTGTAATTTTTTTCAGTTAGCCTGGTCTCATCATTAATCAGTCCTTACTAGGCTCTTCATCTTTTTCTTATTTCAGCTCTGTTTAACCATCATGTTCTCGAATTTGGTTCTATGCTCCGTTTCATCAGCAAGCAGGTGCCTAGCAATCTCCTCGGTTACCGGGTCCACTCCATGAACATAATCATAAAGCTCCTTGTAAGCCTTTATAGCGCACTCCTCAGCTAGCACACCCGCTTTCAGCAGACCTTGAGTGTTGTATGGGTCTGATGGGATTTCGGAGAACTTGCATGGAGATAAGTCCCATAGAGACTTGAAATCTGATGGGGGATCCTCGCCTAGCTGTTGTAACCTATCTGCCAACATCTTGGTGTGTTCCTCTAGCTCTTCCTTCGCTACTTCATTGAACAGCTCTTCTATGTCTTCGCTGAAGGGTCCTTTAACGAAGTACCCTATATACAAGTAGTAGTAGCCGGCAATCCATTCATCGGCGTATGCCTTTTTAAGCATATCTACTAGTTTTTTATTATCTATTTGTCTCTTATGCTCCATTACGCGCACCTGTTATTATATTGTTGCGGGTTAGAAATTAACTTATCTATATGCAAATATTTTATTATTTAAGCTAGCAAACAATTTTGGGATGCTACTATGAAAGTAGTGGTTATTGGTGGAGGGGCTGCTGGGTCTAGTGCTGCTTCAAGAGCGAAGAAAACAATGCCTAACAGCGAGGTCTATCTTTTAGAGGAGACAAACATCATTACTCATGCTCCATGTGGTATTCCATACGCCATAGGCGGGTTATCCCCAATTGACAAACTGTTTGTCTATAGCCCCGAGAAGTTCGAAAAGGAAAGAGGCATACGCGTTCTTACAAACACGAAGGTAGAGGAGATAGATATAGATAAACAAGCTGTTACCATAAGTAGAAATGGCCGTGTGGATAAAATCGTGTTCGACAAGCTCATTATAGCTACGGGCGCCAAGCCAATAAAGCCAATAATAAATGGCGTTGAGCTGGAAGGAGTGGAGACCATCAGGCACCCTGCATTTACGGAGAAGCTTAGAGAGAAGATAAACAGAGCCCATAGAATCATTGTGGTTGGAGGAGGCTATATAGGAATAGAGATAACGGAGAACCTGCTAAGATTAGGTAAAAAAGTCTTAGTAATAGAGAAGCTTTCATTACTGATGGAAAAGGTGCTCGACAAGGAAATCGCGTTATTGCTGACTGAAGAGGTAAAGAGAGAGGGAGCTGAGCTTCACCTGGAGGAATCATTAGTTGAAATCAACAGCAAAGACGATAAACTAGTTGTGGCTACCGATAAAAACGAGTACGTGGGAGACATGGTTATTCTTGCTCTAGGCGTGACTCCTAACAATGATTTAGCAAAAAAAGCTGGGATCCCCCTCGGAGTAAGCAACGCTATTGTAGTAAACAAGCACATGGAGACGTTAATTACTAACATATATGCTGCTGGAGATGTAGCTGAGAAAACAAACAAAATCACTGGAGAAAAAACTTGGGTCCCCCTCGCTCCGGCAGCGAATAAGGAGGGATACGTGGCAGGCAATAACGCTGCTTTAGGCAATACCATGGTTTTCCCGGGGATAATTGGAACCTCCATAACTAAGTTTAACGAACTATATATTGGTCGTACTGGCTTAACGGAAAAGGAAGCCACAAGCAAGGGGATAAGTGTCAAGGCAAAGCTAATAAAGCATCACTCAAAAGCCCACTACTACCCTGGTGGAAGCGAAGTATACGTAAAGCTAGTAGTCAGGAATAGCGATGATGTTATAATTGGAGCACAGGTGGCTGGCTATACGGAAGCTGTGGCCGGCTATCTAGATGCCTTATCCATAGCTATAGATAAATCAATGAGCATTGAAGAGCTGTTCTTCGCCGACCTTGGCTACATGCCTGCCGTAGCTCCCGTTTGGCACCCGCTGGTTACAGTTGCCAGAGTTCTACTAAAGGAATAGAGGGATTAAAATGAAGATAAGAGTAGTTAAGACTGATGATGCTGTCGGTAAGATAATCGCTTATGATACCACGGCCTCCACACCAAGCTTTAAGGGAGCTATCATTAAAAAAGGGAAGAGGCTAACACCCGAGGACATTGAGATACTGAAAGATAATGGCCATTACTACGTGTACGTATATGATGAAGATGAGGAAACGATAAACGAGGTTCACGAAGATGAAGCTGTGCTTAGGTTAGCCCAATCTCTCAGTGGCAGAAACATCACCGCATCAAACGCTGATGAAGGCAAAGCCGTCCTGAAATCAGTCGCTAGGGGTTTGCTATTAGTAAACACAAAGCTATTATACGATATAAATAAGCACGGAGTCTTCGTCGTAATAACAAGGAGAACCGGAACACTCGTTGATAAAGATGAGAAAGTCGG